>Ga0209430_1001094_pt1 | contig 21592 bp, 24 predicted proteins | sample BarGraIncub1133A_FD_184504 | JGI IMG/M metagenome (GOLD analysis project Ga0209430, IMG submission 184504) | Arctic peat soil microbial communities from Barrow, Alaska - Barrow Graham LP Incubations 11-33A (SPAdes) (version 2) | ecosystem: Environmental > Terrestrial > Soil > Wetlands > Peat... | reverse complement strand
GACAAGCCAGGTTTAGGCAAAACCTTGGCACTGTCCACAGTTGCTACCACTTCAAAGAACTTGACCTGAGAGTTTCTTTTAATTGGTTGACCGATTGGAGCTTTGCTCAGGATTTTTCCCCAAGCAGTATTGCCTGGCATTGCATCAAAAGAATATTCTACCCTATCGTTGATGTTCATTCGTTTGTAACTGGCTTCCGAAGCCAAAATTTTTACCTTCATTTCGGTCAGGTCTGGAATGTTGATCAAAGGCATGGTACGTTCGACAGCATCACCTTCCTGGACCGTTTTTCCTGTTAACCAAGAATTTGCTCGCATGGCCATGCCCGGTTGTGTTGCATTGATGGTCATGGTGCTGAGTATTTCATCTACATACTTAGCGCGGTTTTCCTTGCTTTGTATCTGAAGCTCCATACGTCTGATCTGATTTTTGTTGATGATATCCAACGATTTAAGCTTTTTCATCAATTTGTTCTTGACGATGGCAGCCTTTTGAAGTTCCAGTTCTTTAATGCGTCTCTGAACGGGTGAGGCATAAATCAACTGCAGTGAATCAAGGTTGGAGATCATTGTTTGAACCTCGTTCGTTTTGACCTGTGCATCTAATTGGGAGTATTGCATGTCAAGGTAGGCTTTGGTTTTGGTCATATTAGCCTTGGCATTCTCGATCTCGATCAGAAGTTGGTCGACTATATCCTGATATTCACGGTTTTCAAGTTGACAAACGAGATCACCGGCTTCCACATGTGTTCCATCCTCGATCAGATAGACAATTTTCCCTTCCAATTGTTCGGGGCAGGACATGGTTGTTGAACGTACGGCTTCAACAGTGCCATCAACCGTTAGAATGTCTTCAAAAGTTTTACCTGCGATGTGGTCGATTAGAATTTCCTTTTTTTCCGGCTCTTTACAGGAAAAAAGGATTAGTACAAATAATAGGCGGGTACAGAACGATAAAAGCTTGTTCATATCTGGAAAATCGAGCAGGTGTGTTGTGATAAAAAAGGTATTAGAAAATCATAACCCAATGGTATGAACAAATAATAAACGAAAGGTTTAAAATATTAGTGTACAAACTTACGTTTTTTCCTTTATTATAGGAAAAACAACAAAAACTTTAACTTTAATTCAGATACGTAAAGATTTATTATGCTCGGTTAAAATATACATCAAGTACCGTGTATCTTTTACGAGTCTTAATTGCTAGAGGCAACAGGTCAAAGAATTCTGCCTCTGAGAAACGGATGTTTTCCTCCAAAGTTTGCATAAGTCCGATTTTCTCGAAATAAAGGTGTAGTTTTTCATAATCACCTTGATCTTGACGGATGTGTTTTTCGATCATCAGTTGAGCCCATGAAACCTGAAGCCCGTGGAGGGTGGATTTTTCTGGGAAAAATTCGTCAATGGCATGGCTGATGAGGTGCTCGGAGCCACTGGCAGGTCTGGATGATTGCGAAAGATTCATTGACAATCCCGAAAGTATAAGTCCTATGGAAAGTTTTTCAATGAATTCGTCTGTAAAAATATCCTTTCGTTCGAACTGCAAGATGCCGTCCACACAAGATTTTGACAAATACATGGAAAAGTTGTCGATTTTTTCTCCAAGCGCTTCAATGCCGAGTTTGCAGTCCTTGACTGCACTTAGATTGGAAATAAGGTCACCAACACCAGCAATCAAGAATAATTCGGGAGACTGCTTGACAATGTCTGTGTCCACAATGATACCGATGGGCGATTTCACACCATGACTTTTCTTCACACCGTTTACGGTCAATCGGGCAATGGGTGAATATATGGCATCATTTGTCAGGGTAGAAGGCATGCTGATGAACTGATTTTGATGCTTGGTTGCATACATTTTAACAAAGTCAATCACACTGCCACCTCCGAAGGCTATAAATAAAGCATCGTTGAAGCATTCTTCGTAGACCACTTCATCGATTTCCTCGAAGTTTCCCCCATTTATGATGACGACCCGATAGAAGGATTGTTCGTTGATGAAGTCATGAAACAGCAAAGCCAGTTCCTTCTGAGTGAACAAAATCGATTTTTCAAAATATAGGTGATTTTTGTTCAGTAAAGCACCCAAGTCTTGGGCTTTGTTTTTGCCGATTTCAACAATCGCCGGAAGGCTAACGTCTCTGTAAAACATTTCAACTGTTTTTTATGCGATCGATAAGATCGGATGTGCTGATTCCACTGGTATAGGGCAAGAACTTAAGTTCAACATGATGTTCTTTTACAAATTCGGGAGTAACCCTGATCTGTTGCAAATAGGAGTCACCTTTCCAGTCGTCCCCATGAACAATGATGTTGATCCCATGCTTGATGATGGCATCCTTATTATCAAATTCACGGATGATGAATGCTTCATCGACATACTTGCATGACTGAACGACTTCCAGCCGTTCATCTTCGTTCAAATAAGGTTTGCGTTTGTATTGAGCCACCATATCATCACCGTTAATGGCTACAATCAATTTGTCACCCAATGCTCTGGCTCTTTGGAGAAGGCGTACATGTCCTGAATGGAACAGGTCGAATACACCAATAACATATACTATTTTTTGCATAGAATACAACAATCGATTTGGACGTACAAAAGAACGATTTTCTTCTGTAATTCGCAAGAACGTTCAGACTTTCTTCACACTTACGGCAGTCATGCCTTTAGGGCCGCGTTCCACTTCAAAAGTGACCGCATCGCCTTCAACGACCGTTTGCAAAATGCCGCTGACATGTACAAAGTAGCGCTCGTCACTGCCGATTTCACGGATGAAACCAAAGCCTTTGGAACTGTTGAAGAAATCGACTTTGCCATTGTGGATTGGATCCACATAGACATCTTCTCGTTTTTGTACGGATACTTCAATGGTTGAAGCCACTACTTTGAGTTTTCGGCTCGGATCCGGTGGCGTGCTGGTGATGTTGCCGTATTCATCGACATAAGCAATCATACTGTCAAAGTCGCTGGCACCAGGGTTGGATTTGCGTTCTTCCGTTTTTGCTGCTTTTTCCTGACGTTTTTGCAAACGTTTCTTTTCTTTTTCCTTCTTGTTGTAAGTTTCCTGCGATTTCGCCATTAATGATAGGTTGGTTGGTTATAATTGTTAAAGATAGGCAGAATTGTTCAGAAATCGGTTTTTGAAACGGCAATTTTTTTGCCAATCAGTTTTTCGATGTCCTTGATGTAGTTTTTTTCCTCCTTGTCACAGAAGGAATAGGCAACTCCTTTGGCACCTGCACGTCCGGTCCGTCCGATACGATGCACGTATGTTTCGGGAATGTTGGGAATTTCATAATTGATGACGCAGTCCAGGTTGCTGATGTCGATGCCGCGGGCGGCAATGTCTGTAGCGACCAAAACGCGGATTTGTTGCTCCTTGAAATTGTTCAGGGCACGCTGTCTGGCATTCTGGGATTTGTTGCCGTGAATGGCCTCCGATTTGATTTGCTGTCTGACCAGCGTTTTAACGACCTTATCTGCGCCATGTTTGGTGCGTGTAAAAACAAGGGCGGTCTGAATGTTCTTACTGTTCAGTAAATGCACCAGCAGGGCATTCTTTTCTTCTTTTTCAACAAAATAAACGGATTGGTCCGTCAATTCCACGGTAGAAGAAACCGGTGTCACGGTCACTTTCTTCGGATGAACCAAAATGTTGCTGGCCAGTTTCACAATGCTGGGAGGCATCGTGGCTGAGAAAAACAACGATTGACGTTTGGCAGGAATGATTGCCAGTAATTTTTTAACATCATGGATGAAACCCATATCCAACATACGGTCGGCTTCGTCCAACACAAAAATCTGGATATCGCGCAGGCTTACAAAACCTTGGTGTTGCAGATCCAGTAAGCGCCCCGGTGTGGCTATGAGAATATCTACGCCTCTGCGCAAGGCAGCAACCTGAGGATTCTGGTTCACGCCGCCAAGAAGCACCGTGTTGATTAAACCGCAATGACGACCGTAAGCATCAAAGCTTTCGCCAATCTGGATGGCTAATTCACGGGTAGGAGTGACAATTAGGCAACGGATGAGACGTTTCTTCTCGTTGACTGGGGTTTTGCTCAATAATTGAATGATGGGGATGGCGAATGCGGCGGTTTTACCGGTGCCGGTCTGTGCGCAACCTAAAATGTCGTTGCCTTCGAGTACGAGGGGGATTGCTTGTTCCTGGATAGGAGTGGGTTGGGTGTAGCCTTCTTCCTGAAGGGCTTTCAAAATGGGTTTAGATATCTGAAGAGATTCGAAATTCATAAATAAGGGATTAATTAAAAAAACAGGTTACCACCGTTCGGACGTCAGCAGTGTGCTGGTCAGTCTGAACAGGCAGGATCCTTAGAAAATGAACGGTCGGGAGTGGATAGAACCGTGCAGGAATTTGCAACAGGTTTCAAAAACTCGGAAAGCGAGTCTTTTTAAAAGAACCGATGCAAAGATACGAAAAAAAACGCAGGTTCTGGTTGGGCCTGCGTTTTCTGTTTAAAACCACCTGAGTGTTCAACTGATTTTTTCAATCCAAGTTGCAAATGCCGCCATGTAAATGGTCAGAAATTTTTGAGTGGATTCATCGGTCAGTTTGCCAATTGCATCAAAAAGAGTATGAGCGGAACCAATGAATGCCTCGGGTTGCGGCATAATTGGCATGTCCAGGTAAGACAATACTTGACGCAGATGGTAATTGGCACCGAACCCCCCAAGATTACCAGGAGAAACACTGATGATGCCACCTGGTTTGCCACCCCAAACGCTTGCTCCCCAAGGGCGTGAAGCCACATCCAGGGCATTTTTAAGAACACCGGGAAAAGATCGGTTGTATTCAGGTGTGAAAAATAAGACGGCATCATACGTTTTCAACGCTTCGCGAAAAGCGACCCAATCTGCTGTAGGAGTTGCGTCCAGATCCTGATTGTACAACTGAAGTTGACCGATTTCCAGAAATTCGAATGATAACGAGTCCGGAGCCAATTCAATGGCGGCTTTTGCCGTGAGTCTATTGAGAGAATTCTTTTTTAGGCTTCCTACGATTACTGCAACTTTTTTCATTATCTGATGTTTTATGATTGAGTACGCAATTTACAATTCATTATTCAAATCGTCAGAAACTCATCTTTGGAAGTTCCGCAGAATGCGCAAGCAGCATCGACAGCAGCTGCATCGTATGTGTTTCCACATTTCGGGCAAACAACATATCCGACTGGCAAGCTGGCAGTTGTCATAGCGTTCAAAGCATCCAGCGCTTTCGAATAGAATTCTTTATGTTTCTTTTCAGTATCCATGGCCCAAGTAAAAGATTTAATGGCCTTTTCTACCTTTTCAGTTTTGGCGGCTTCTAAGAAATCCGGATACATGGTGGATGCTTCATAGCCCTCTCCTTCAATTGCAGCCTGCAAATTTTCAGTTGTCGTTTTCACTTCAAACGCTGGAGTAAAGGCTTCCATTTTTTCACCCAAAGATTCCAGCACTTTGGTGTGATTGGCCGCATGGATGGATTCAGCTGCAGAAGCAGCTTCAAAAAGTTTAGCAATGGGTTCATAACCATCTGTCCTGGCTTTCTCAGCAAATGCATGGTATTTGGCACTGGCTGTGGTTTCTCCTTTGATACCTGCTTTCAGATTTTCAATTGTTTTTACAGGTTTTGGTTGAGTGCATCCGGTGAACGCCACCAATGCAATGATAGATAGCAAAAAAAGATTTTTTTTCATATCGATTTTTTTTAAGTAAGTAAGTAATTATAAGGACATCATGTAATTATAAACGAGTGTTCCACCGAAAAATCCTGTTGCGCTGACAAAAAGCATGGACAGAAGATAGAAATCAAAGGCAAGATGTTTGGTGATTTTTGTTTCTTTGACTTTCATGAAGGGTAAAAGTCGAAGCAAGGAAGTAATAGTGAGCATACCTGTAGTGATGAATGCCAACAGTTCATGTGTTTTTTCAACGGTACCAGCTTGACCTGCTAATTTTTCTGTAAAAAAAACACCAGCAAATACTGCAGCTATTGCTGCAAGTGTTCCAACAATCAACAAATAGAGACTGATTTTAGGCAAACACGTTTCTTTCTTAAAAAACCTAGAAGCGAGTTCTGCAAAAAAACCAATAGTTACCAGTGCAATGGGAAAATGCACAATCATGGGATGCAAATGTGTCATGGAGAACATAGGCTATAAATTTAGGGGGTTACTAAAAAACAAATATATAAAAAAAAGAACGGCATGTTTAAGGAGTATTGTTTTTATTCGTAATTTCGTGAGCGAACTCCTTAACTTTAAAATGCTGTACCAAGATGAAGCGCAAAATCTTTTCATTCATACGTCCCAGTCTGACTCTTCTGGATAACGGGAAGTTTTTTCGTAAACCGTTCGGGTGGGTGTATGCTGCAATTGCGATTCTGTCTTTGCTGGCACCGCTATTTTTGGTGTATTGTGCCGTATGGTGGAATATCACTTATCAGAAAAAGGTGGAATGTCAGAAAGTATATCAAGAAGTTGCGTTACCCCAATATCAAAAACTGCAGATTGTCCATGATACCTTGGTGCAAGAAGTTGATCGATATAGTAAAGAAATGAACAATGCAATTGAATGTTTGTCTAGAGCCACCAAACAAGCTGATTATTATGGAGAGTATACATCGTATGGGCCTGATTATAAGCAGATTTATGCGAATGCGCTGGACGTTAAGCGTCAATGGGATGAAGTATACAAATATACTGTTCAACGTTGGGATAGTGCAAATGCCGTAATGGAGGTTCTCAAACCAAAATATAATCGGGTCAAATTGAACTTTAATAAGGCAGAAACAGAACTAACAGCCGCAAATGAAGACTTTCAACTTATTGATCAATTTGGAACGGTATTTAAGAAGAATGAAGCGAAAGATGGAAACACCATCGTTGCACTTGTCCTTTTTTCACTGATGATCGTTTTGGTTGGAGTCTTGAATTTCTTGCTTTGGTGGAATCGGATGTTGGCATTAAAAAATTTAAGCAAGGTTCATGATACCTTTGTAGCCACCCCTTTAGCTTCCCATTTCATTCAAACCTTTGGTGAATCAATGGGATTTACCATCTCCATCTGGGGTTTCTTCACGGCACTGATTTATTTTACCTGTCGAGTTAACATGGGCCAATTTGGTCTGAACTACACCGATTTGGGTATCTTTAGCATTTTCCTGCCTATCGTACTCGGATTTTTAATTATCTTCATTTTTCGGATTATGGCAGAGCTCTTAAAAGCAGTTGTTGCAATAGCCAATAATTCAGATGAATGACTTTTTCGAAATAGTTCATGAAGATTCTGATTACTGGTGCCAGTGGATTTATCGGTAGTTCATTGGTTGATGGGGCTTTAAAAAAAGGCTGGGAAGTCTGGGCTGGTGTACGCAGAACCAGCAGTAAAGCTTTTTTGACGAATCAAACACTGAACTTCATTGACCTTGATTACACTGATACCAGCGCTTTATCGCAACAAATCAAAACACATGCGGCCAGACATGGTGCCTGGGATTATGTCATCCATAATGCAGGAATAACAAAAAGCAATAACAATGCAGATTATTATCGCATCAATTATTGGTATACGGTCAATTTTATCAATGCTTTGCGTCAATCCGGGAATGAACCGTCCAAATTCCTATATATGAGCAGTTTGGGGGCGGTCGGGCCAGGAGATGCCATATCAGGATATCCGTTAACCATGTCAGACATACCAAAACCCATTTCAGAATATGGCAGAAGCAAATTGCTGGCTGAACAATTCATTCAAACTTTACCAGATTTTCCCTATGTCATTTTACGGCCAACCGGTGTTTATGGCCCCAGAGAGCGTGACTATTTTGTCATGATAAAAATGATCAAAGCAGGTTTTAACCTTTCAGCAGGGCTTGAACGGCAGATGCTTAATTTTATATATATCAATGATTTAGCATTCGTATGTTTCGCAGCTCTGGAATCACCATGGAAGAACAAGACTTGGTTTGTAGCCGATGGAGATGTCTATACTTTCAAGGTTTTTTCCAATTTGATCCGGGAAGTTCTACAGAAAAAAAGGGTCTTATCCATTCGGATTCCATTGCCTGTTGTCAAAGTTGTTTCTATCCTATCAGGTGCAATTGGTCGATTTTCAGGAAAACCATCGCTGCTGAATCCAGATAAATTCATGGTTATGAAACAGCGAAACTGGACCTGTGATGCTTCTGAACTGGAGCACGATCTAAACTTTAAAGCGGAATATAATCTCCGTAAAGGCATGGAGGAAACGATTGTCTGGTATAAAAAAAACGGTTGGCTCTAAGCAAGCCAACCGTTTCCAATTTATATTTAACATCCTATTCCAACGCTTCATTATCGTGCATTTTCCGCATGAAAGTCACAAAGTCGTTTTTTTGATCCGATTCCATCCAATCCATGCCGCGACGTGGATGTTCGTTCAGTGCACCGGTTATGAGGTAGGGGATATGGTAACCCCAGTCAATTTGTTTTTGCAATGGATGTATATGATCCTGAATGGCTTGCAACAAAGGCAACATACGGTACTTTGGATTTTTCAAAAAGGCAATCAAAATTTCGCTGGGACAGTTGCCGGCACCACGGCCGAGACCAAGCAAGGTCGCATCTAGCATCGTGCAACCTTCCATCAATGCTGTAATGGTGTTGGAAACAGCCAGTTGCATGTTATTATGGGCATGGATGCCGATTTCTTTTCCGGGTAGTGCTTCTATGTATTTACGAACTAAATGTTGAATGGATTCACAATGCATGCTGCCAAAGCTGTCCACTGCATAGAATGTAGTCACTCTGGATTTGGCAATATCACGAAGAACTTCGTCCAATTCCAATTCATTGACTTTGGAAACTGCCATCATATTGATGCAAACTTCGTATCCTTTGTCCATGCAGTGATGTGCCAGCGCAATTGCCTTATCCACCTGGTGTACGTAACATGCAACACGTATCATATCCAGTACGCTGTCTGATTTCATAGGAATATCGTTCAGGTCTATACGCCCGATATCGGCCATGGCAGAGAGTTTCAAAGGGGTATCGTTGTTTCCGACAATGCGACGAAGGTCTTTATCCTTACAGAACTTCCACGGTCCGACCACTTTTGGGTCAAACGCTTTCTCACTGCTCAGATAACCAATTTCCATATAATCTATTCCAGCTTCAACATTAGCGTCATAGACACTTCGAACAAATTCGTCACTGAATTGCCAATTGTTCATCAAACCACCGTCACGTACGGTACAGTCCATTACTTTTATATCTTCTTTAAACATCGTTTAAGCGTTATTTGTTTTTTTGTAGCAGCAAGAGGAGTTCCTCGCTAATATTTTGCTGAAGCAATCGGTTGAATATGTCTTCAAATGTTTTTTTGTCAAGTCCTGCAGCTTCTGCCCATTCGGATCGTTGTTTAATTACCAGCTCTTTACGGTCTTTGGCAATGACGCTTTCCTCGTCCGTTTTATACTTTACAATTTCATGGACGAATTCGGAGCGTTGGGCAAAGAGACGAATGATTTTTTGGTCAATCCGGTCAATTTCATTTCGGATATCCTCTTTTCCTGTACATTCGGAGGGTAATTTTATCAATTTCACAAAATGTCGTATTATTCAAGTTCAGGCTGCGAAGCTAATAGTTTATACTGAAATATTCAAATTCCGTTCGACTTTTGTAGTGAATATGGAGAAAATGTTCGTATTTGACATTTATTTGAATTCCGGGTGCGCATTCCCCACTGCTTGCAGCGTGGTTAGAGCATTAACTATTTTCCTTGCCGGAATCGGAGATTCCTCGTTGCTTGCGGCTAGGAGCTTCAATTTATAGGACATTTGTTCACCTTTTTCAGAAACTTCAAACCACCACGAGCACAAAGGCCACTGACAGAGCCGGTTGGACGGACATAAGGGTTCATTAAACCCTACAGGTTGGCCGGGACGCCGGGAATATTGAATGCGTTGTGAAAAGTGCCTGAAATCAGCGAGGTGTTCTTTTTTCAGTTCAGGATATGTTTTTTCGGAAAGCCTTGTTTAATTGTTCCATTGCCAAAGACTTATCGTTCAGTCCGTTGAAGTGATTGATGCGAAGTACTCTCTCGTATATATTATAAGACCTTCTTCGTATGTCACGTTGGAAATAGCATCGTTAACATTCGGCTCCCTATAATACTCTTTTGCATCTCCATGATGTTTGAATTCAATAAGTAGCGTACCTACAGGTAGATAGGATTCAGAGTAGGGACCTAGCATCCATAACAGCTATTTTTTAGGACTTAACCGTGCAACGAATCCACCGTCTTTCGAAAGAAATACAGACACCATTTCTTTGGAATTTTCAGTTGAAAGGGTACGTTTCCAGGCGACATTGTTACCTGCAACATCCTGGAATGATTCCATTTCATAGGCTCCGTCACCCAGAAAATCTAGAGAAATGCTTAGATTACTGCGTTCACTGGCATTCAAAACGCCAATGTACCAGTCTTTATCTTTGCGGCGAGCCATCACTGCTATTTCACCAATTTCACTTACAGGCAAAACAATGGTTTCATCCCAAACTACAGGGAGGTTTTTAAGAAAGCTTGCCGCTTCACTGGCAATATAATCCTCTGGACGACCTGAAAAACAGAAGAGGGGAGATGTAAACAGAACTCCCATGGCCAATTCATGGGCCCAGGTGGAGCCATTCAATTTCTCAGGTCGAAAATCAGTAGGTGTATAATCTGCATGACCTTGTGTAAATCGGGTGAAAATCAGTGAAATATCATGAAATGCAGGCTGTTTGGCAGCTTCACGGCCTCGAATACCTTCACGGGTTAGTTCATTGGGCCATGTCCGTTCACGACCAGTTGGTTTTAGTGCTCCGTGAAAATTGATCATCAATTCGGCTTTGGCCGCATCCCGCAGGCAATCGTCGTACCAATTCACCCAAAAAGGATCAGCAGGTTTCATGAAATCGATCTTTAATCCCACAATACCAACAGCTTTTGCTTTTGCGAAGTAATCGGCCCGTTGTTCAGTCGTGACCAATTCTTTGGAATGTGTCCAGGCCCAGATTTTAACACCCTGACTTTTGGCATAATCGACCACTTCTTTCATACAAGCCCATTGGTCCAGTGAATCCTTTTTCCATCGAATCCAACCATCGTCGATGATGTAATATTCAAAACCGACTTGGTTCGTCCAGTCCACCCATTGCTTCTGGTCTTCCAGTTTAGGTCGGCCGGTCACCATCCAATGCCAGGTGCTTCTGCCGGGTATAATCCATGAGGCATTCGACAACTCTGGAGCGGGTGGAGGACAAAGATTTTGGATAATATCGGAATTGACCAATGCATTCAGATTATCGACAGATAAAAGGATTCGCCAAGGTGACTGAATTTGACCGGTGGTGCCCCAGCCGTTTAAGCTGTTGTGAAACAAGGCTTTAAAGATAGCTCTTTGAGATACTTCCAGTGCCATGTCACTGTAATTGATCAGGTTTGCTTCTGTGATTCGGACATACCCTAAATCTCCGGCCAATTGAAAAGTCGCGGTGGTCATGAGGATCATTTTGCTGGTGATCGTATCAGGATTAGCAAAACGGAAAGGAGCCTCGTAATCGCGTTTGATGTTGCTTTGATACCACATTTTGGAACCGGTGGGAAGCTTCCAGGCTGATGATTCACCGTTAATAGTTCTAGAATCCTTTCCCGGAACGGTATAACGGTAAGCCACCCCATCGTTAAAAACCCGAACCTCCAATGTCCATGCAATTTTGGAAGAGCCTCCTTCAACAGGAATAAGTGCTTCTGTGTAGTTGTTGATGGCATTGGAATGAACGCCTATGGTATGATATTGCTCTTCAACAAAATGGTATTTGGCCTTTCCAAGGATTACTCTATCTCCAAGATCAATCGAATCAACAAGTATACCGATTGGGGAAGGTAAAAGAATGGTTCTTCCGTGTTTTTTAACTGAATAGCTCAAGTGACCGGTCTTATCAGATTGGAAGATGCCTTGTATGGTCTTACCCGGACTTGAAATCTTCAATGTTTTGGCTGATACACCTGGATTCGACAAAAAAAAGAAAGCCATTGCTAGGCCGTTCAATTTAAGAAAAGTATTCATTTTGGACAGGTTATAAATTTACGACTATTTGGAAATAGGCTCCATTATTTAATACGTTATAAAGCATTTCTTTAGACCTCAGTCTGCAAATATATACATTTTTAGATTCTGAAGAGTTGTATATTTCACCCCTCCATTCGTATATTTACCCCTAATTCATCATTTTCCTCCCTGAACAGTCATCGAAACCCCTTTCATTTGCTTAAACGTCGGATGACTCGTTCTTTTGCCAAAAAATTCAATAATTTCAAAGTATGATTTACAGTGTAATTACAGGTACAGGATCTTACATCCCTTCGAAAAAACTTAAAAATGAAGATTTTCTGAACCGTGAGTTTTATGAATCCAATGGCGATAAAATCAAGAAAACCAATCAGGAAATCATTGAGAAATTTAAAGAAATAACGACAATCGAAGAGCGGAGGCATGTAACCGATGACCAAACCACATCTGACTTGGCCTTTCATGCTGCACAGGAAGCACTCACATCATCAAATACGGATCCTGAAACGCTCGATTACATCATTATGGCACATAATTTCGGTGAAACGAAACCTGGTTTGACTCATTCTGATTTTGTGCCTTGTCTGGCAGCCAGGGTCAAAAATAAATTGAAAATCAAGAATCCAAATACGGTGGCATACGATATCGTTTTTGGATGTCCCGGTTGGTTGCAGGCTGTTATTCAGGCTGATTATTACATCCGTTCGGGCGATGCAAAAAAAATATTGGTTATCGGTGCCGAAGTCCTATCCAGAGTAAGTGATCCTCACGACCGTGACAGTATGTTGTATGGTGATGGAGCAGGAGCAACCTTGCTTGAAGCCAAGGAAAGTGACACTCCTGTCGGTATTCTGGCCCATCAGACCCGGTCGGATACTTATTTGTATTCGCAAATGCTGTACTTGGGCGGTTCATTCAATCCGGAATATAAAGAAAAAAAAGACCTTTTTATTAAAATGAATGGTCGCCGACTGTATCAATATGCGTTGGATACTGTTCCGCAGTCCATCAAAGATTGCTTGGACAAAGCTCATGTTTCAATATCAGATGTCCGAAAAGTCTTAATCCATCAGGCAAACGGAAAAATGGACGATGCCATCCTGAAGCGATTGTATGCTTTGTATGACATCATCGATATACCTCAAGATGTCATGCCTATGACCATTGCAAAACTTGGCAATACCTCTGTCGCGACCATTCCCACCTTATACAATCTGATTGTGAAGGGGCAGTTAAAGGGCCATTCCATCAATTCCGGTGATACCCTTGTTTTTGCTTCCGTGGGTGCCGGAATGAATATTAATGCTTTAGTGTACAAGGTTTGAACGGAATTTTGTAAATTTGCTCAATTATGAGCGAATCCATCACTATCTCCAAGGGGGTTGAAAAAGCAATTGTATATAAAGAATTGCTTCCTCAAATACATAATTTACTGCTTAACGAATCGGATTTAATTGCCAATCTGGCTAACATAAGTGCCGTTCTCAAAGAAACCTTGGAATTCTTTTGGGTTGGTTTTTATTGGGTACAAGGTGAATATCTTGTTCTTGGCCCATTCCAGGGAAGCTTAGCGTGTACACGCATCCGGAAGGGACGTGGCGTTTGTGGCAAATCCTGGGAAACCGCACAAACCATTTCGGTACCCGATGTGGAGCAGTTTATTGGACACATAGCCTGCAGTTCCCTATCCCGTTCTGAAATTGTCGTACCTATTTTCAGAAAAGATACTGTTGCAGGTGTATTAGACATTGATAGCGATACTATCAATGATTTTGATCAAGAGGATGTGTTGTTTTTGGAAAAGATTGCAACCTTGATTGGCCAAACACTTTAAAAATATGAATAAAATAGAAGCAATTGATGAGCGTAAATCCCGAAGGTTATACCTTACGGTTCCTATAGAAGCCTCCCTTATTTCAATTTTGCAGGACCAAATCAGAAAATTTAATCTGGAGTCTGGGCTTTCCATCCAATTTATTGAGGACGGAAGCAAGGCTTTCAGCAGCTTTAGAAAGACCTACGGCCTTTTTAGCGGTGTGAAAAGTCTTATTGCCTTAGTAGGACCAAAGAGTGATCCTAATCTGAAAGAAAAGGCCGGATATTATGGTGAAATGCTTATTTTGGAAGCAACCATCCTTGGTCTTGGAACCTGTTGGGTTGGCGGAACATTTGATACCCAAAGCGATATATTGAAGTTAACAGATCAAGAAGCACTAATCTGCGTAATACCTGTCGGTTATGTGGAAGCCATGTCGTTCAAAGAAAAAATGGTGCATCAAATGGTGGCTGGTAAGTCTAAATCCATAGAACAACTTCTAAACTCAGATTCAAAGTTGCCAGACCTTTTTAATGATGGGTTGAAAGCCGTTCAGAAAGCTCCCTCTGCAGCGAACAGACAACCGGTCCGTTTCGAATATGGAAAAGGTGTTTTGACTGCTCTGACTGAGGATGATGGCAAATTCAACTTAGTCGATCTTGGCATAGTCAAAGCCCATTTTGAAGTGGCGACAGGTTGCCGGTTTGAATTAGGAAATCCTTCCATACTTGTACCTTAAGAACCAGAAAACTCTTTGATACTCATAAATACCGAAATAATCGCTTACGATTTAAAAAAATAAATACCTTTGCACGATTAAAAAACGAACCATTAACAGTACTTTGACCTGCACACGGTTATAGCTTATTCAGAATCATTTTTGTAAGCAGGTTGAACGTACAATTCACTGATAACATGGAAAATCTGACAAAAATTTCATTCAAGGATTCATTAAAATCATGGGATACCGAAAACTGGCTTGATCGGTATTTTTACAGACCAATAGCTTTTAAAATCGCTCTTTTACTAAAGTCAACTCCAGTGACACCGAACGCTGTCACCATTTTTTCCATCTTTGTCGGGGTGGCGGCATGTCTGATGTTTTATCCAGCGAACCAAATGCTTATCAGTCTGGTTGGTTTTGCACTTCTTGTTTTTGCCAATACACTTGATTGTGTGGATGGTCAGCTTGCAAGGATGACTGGCCGAAAGTCACAAATTGGTCGTATTCTTGATGGTATGACAGGCGACATCTGGTTTCTGACTTTTTATCTGGCTATGTCTTTCAGGCTCATAAACTTCAATCACTGGAGTTACTGGGTGTTCATCATTACCGTTCTTTCCGCACTTTCCCATTTGTATCAAGCTGGCATGGTGGATTATTACAAAACACTTCATCTTCATTTTCTAACTGGTGGTAAAAACAGTGAGTTTGAGGATACAGCTTCTATTGATGCTAATTTTAAACAATTGTCTTGGAAGAAGGAATTTATTTCCAAGCTTTTCTTGAAATTGTATTACTTCTACACCTTAAATCAGGAACTCTTTACACCGCAATTGAAGAGCTACATCAATAAGATAAATTCAACCTATCCCGAAGGTTATCCTCAAGATCTTAGAGACAACTTTCGTGAAAAGAGTCTTAAGTTGATGCCTTCTTTGGATGCCATGACCTTCAATGCCCGCAGTATCGTTATGTTGTTGACTTTGGTTCTGAATATAGGGTGGTTATATTTTGCGGTTGAAATCTTGATATTCAATCCCTTATTGTATTTCACTATGTATCGACATGAAAAAATGTGCAAATCCTTGAACAACCTTTAACGATCAAAATCCATGAAATTAGCATCCATCAACGGACGTAATCTGTTTTTCATTATTGGTTTTCTTGCTTTGGCGGCCATGGCGTGGTCCATTGGTTTTGATATCATTATTGACAACATTGTTAAGACTGGTTGGTGGTTTGTAGCCATTATTGGTATGTGGCTCCCGATTTACATGATCAATACAGCAGCATTAAACACCATCATTCGCGATGAAAATCCGGATAACAGGACCCTACCATTCTGGCATTTGCTTAAAATAAATATCAGCGGTTTTGGGCTGAAGGCGGCTACACCACTTGGTTTTTTAGGTGGCGATCCCTATAAAATTTTGGAACTGAAGCGCTTTTTCGGCATGGAGAAGGCAACATCCTCTGTTCTATTGTATACCATGTCTCACATTACCGCACACTGTCTGTTCTGGTCACTTTCCATTGTTGCAGCAGCTCTTTGGTTGCCAGACATGCCTCAATCCTGGAGAATCACTTTACTGGTCACATTTATCATTTTTCTACTATTATTGTTCCTATTATGGAGGGGGTATCGTAAAGGAATGACAGTCAGCCTTTTTGATGGATTGTCAAAAGTCCCTTTTCTTAAAAAATGGGCCTTGCCATTCTGTAAGAAGCATAGTGAAGGATTGGCAAACATCGACAAACAGATTTCATACTTATACAATTCGAGGACCAAGGCTTTTATTACAACGATTTCACTGGAACTAATTGCCAGAATTGCCAATTGTCTAGAAGTCTATGTGATCCTTCGTTCAGCCAATGAAAATGTTACATTGATCCAATCCATCACAATTTACTCATTCATGAGCCTTTTTACAAACATTTTCTTTTTCTCACCCATGCAGATTGGAACCCGTGAAGGTGGATTCTTTATGGCCTTCACTGCTCTGGCCTTGAAAGGGTCACTGGGAATTTATGTAAGTCTGATTACGCGTCTTCGTGAACTCATCTGGATCGGAATCGGAATTTTGCTGATGAAGGTAAAAAGTGGCTTTGTTCCGATAGCATTGGTTGAACGATTCGAACAAAAAGAAACATAAGAACTTTATCTTGAAAAGAGTCGTCGTAGATATCAAGGACTTGGAACATATTTCCCCGATATTTAGGGGGAAAGTAGGATTGTGGCTTGGAAAAAGAGCCATGAGGATTTTTGGTATTAACCGTGTCAATAACTTATATAACCGATCTGTAGATTACAGAGGAGTTGAGTTTACCAAGCATCTATTAGCCGATTTGGGTGTCAATTGGGGCATTGGAAATGCTGAACGGCTGAAACAATTACCAAAAGGAGCATTTATTACGATTTCCAATCATCCCTATGGCGGTTTGGATGGCGTCATGCTGGTCGATTTGATTGCTGGTCTGAGGCCGGATTATAGGTTGATGGTCACTGACTTGGTCTATATGGCTGAGGCAATGCAGGATAACTTCATTTCTGTCATACCAAGGCGGGGAAACAAGAAACCAGATCCAATGGCCGATTACAGAGGAATCAAAGAAACACTGACTCATCTAAAACAAGGGAATCCCATAGGCTTCTTTCCTGCTGGTGCCGTATCGATGTTCCATTTCAAATCTATGAAAGTAAGAGACAGGGACTGGCAAACAGGTGTAATAAAGCTAATCCAGTTTGCAAAAGTGCCTGTAGTGCCTATTCGTTTCTTTGACCAGAATTCTCTTTTTTTCTATTTCTTAGGAGTCATCAATTGGCGAATCCGACTGGTGCGAATGTCGTATGAATTGTTCAACAAAAATAAAAAGCCCCATCGGATTGGCGTTGGTAGAATCATCCTGCCCGAAGAGCTGGCAGAACTGAAAACGCTGGAAGAATTGGGTGATTATTTGAGAAAGGCAATTTATGATATGCCGCTTCCAATAACGTTCGTACCCAGATAAGTGCCAAAGAATCAGGTTATTCCGGAATTAAACTTTTCAAACAATCCTTGTAATACATTTGAGCGGCATCTTTAGGACGTAAGATTACTCCATTCCATTCAATCAGATCAAGGTCGATGGTAACCATCCCTTTCGACTCCAAACCCCTTTTTCTGCCCATTTCGGTTTCTATCTCCTTAAGCAATAACTGGACCTTTTCTAAAGGTAGTTCCGTGTGTGCCTTACCAATTGCATTCAGATAGGCTACTGCTCCCACCTTTTCTAAACCCTCCAGATCCATGGCGGCATTTTTCAGATTCTCTGAAAACAGGATATCCTGATGAAAAGCACGTTTCAATCGTTCACGAGCTTCTGCCATGTGTTTTTCTTGCTTCCAATTGGATCCGAGTAGTATTTGGAGCGTATTCATACGTCGTTGAATTTTTTACAAAAATACGGAATAGGGTTCACTTTATTTTAAAACAGCTATCTTTAAGTGTTCTAATTGTTTTTCAAATGAAATCACGCATAATCTTTCTGATTCTGATGGGATTACTGTTGCAACAGATGAATCTGCTGGCTCAGATTTCTACAGAACAGCCCAAACAACGTATTTTACAGGTGAACCTTAGAAACGAAGTCAACAGCGTCACTTGGATGGAAATCCGAAATGGACTACATAAAGCGGTTTCATCCAAGTATGACGCTGTACTCATCAATATGAACACCTATGGCGGCGAAGTGCTTTATGCCGATTCCATCCGTACAGCCATACTGAATGCACCCATGCCAGTCTATGTATTTATCAACAACAATGCGGCTTCGGCAGGAGCATTGATTTCCATAGCTTGTGATAAGATATTCATGCGTACTTCTGCCACCATTGGTGCCTCTACAGTTGTGAATGCTACAGGTGCCGCTGCTCCTGACAAATATCAGTCCTACATGCGTGGCATCATACGAGCAACGGCAGAAGCACAAGGACGGGATACATTGATTGCCAATGGCGATACCAGCATTACTTGGCATCGTAATCCGAAAATTGCCGAAGCCATGGTCGATCCAGATATTTATATTGCTGGAGTTATTGATACCGGAAAAGTCCTGACATTTACTGCGAACGAAGCACTCGCCAATGGCTATTGCGATGGAATCACCGAAAATGTGGGTGAACTATTTAAAAAATACCTTGGAATTCAAGATGTTAAGCTGGATGTCTTTCGTCTCGGGTTTTGGGATAGACTTAAAGGGGAACTCATGGGCAATGTATTTAGAGTCATCCTGATCATGCTCATTATCGGAGGTATCTGGTTTGAATTGCAAGCACCTGGCATCGGTTTCCCGACTTTAGTGTCGGTCGTTGCAGCGATCTTATTCTTTGCGCCCTTGTATATGGATGGATTGGCACAATATTGGGAAATCATCCTGTTTGTCATCGGATTCATGCTGCTGTTAATAGAAATTTTCATCATACCAGGATTTGGGATTGCTGGAATCTCTGGCATTTTGGCTATGATTTTCGGTCTGACAGCCGCTTTGATTGATAATGCCACTTTCGATTTCAGTTTATCCGGGTTAAACAATGTAACTGGTCCCTTATTGCTGGTATCTGTCAGCATCCTAGCAGCAGTACTTTTAAGTCTTTGGATAACTTCCAAGATTGGAGCCAAGAACAGCTTCTTTCGTTGGGCTGCTTTGACTGCCGTTCAAAACAAAGAAGATGGTTTTGTTGGTGTTCCTGCTGATATTACCGTCATGACAGGCAAAATGGGTTTTGCGGACACGATGTTGCGCCCCTCCGGAAAAGTCCGGATTGATGATCGGATGTATGATGCTATGTCTGAATTTGGTTTCATTGATAGGGGAGAATCCATCCGGGTGACGCGATCAGAATCAGGACAGGTCTATGTGGTAAAAGTGGAATAATTTACAAGTTTACCTTTATTTCCTTCAGAATGCTTTTAGCCTTGCGAATGTTCATTTGATTACCGAAAGTCAGTAATTCATCTTCCGTCCAATCCTTCGATTTGCCGAGTAATGACAGGGAAAACGAATCGTTCTCACTATAAGGCTTCAGATTGAAGGCGGGAGCCAATCGCCATTGATTTGATTCAGTAAAGATGAGACATATTTTCGAAAGGTTTAACGTTTTTGACTTGGTCAAGATGCTGAATATAAGTCTTTTGTACATTTCGGTCGTGTCAGGGTAGGGGAGTCGCATAGATCGCATCATGCGAAAAACGGCCTCCCAGGAATGCTCTTCCAGGCAATCTGAAAAGGTCACATAAACTAGATTTTTACCTAAAAATCTGTCGAACCGCTTGACCAGCAGATGCTTCCAATGCCCATCCCGGAGTATTCTGCAAGGTGCTACTTGAATACCACATGCCTTTGCTTTCAAGTGAAAGGCATATTCATCAGTCAGTTTTACTGTAGAATCCGGTACAACACCGTCCAATTTAAGAATCCATCCTTCAAAACCCTCCGGAATAGTAGACTGACCAGATAACACTTCACCAGTAAAATCATTAACCGCTACAAGAATTTTTGGAGACTCGCCCCGCACAAACAAACCGCAACGAAGCAATTCCCGCAAACGTCTGTCACTGAGTTCTGCTCCTTTCCCTTGCTGAAGTAGTTCTGCATAACGGACCAGCCGATTTAGATCAACCGGCTCCACAGCATTCAATTCTGGATAACCAGCTGGTTCAAAGCTGAATCCTCCCATTCCTCGGTTCCCTGTCAAAGACAACCAGGACAATGTTGATAAACTTTCAACCGTTCTGGAATCCCGCAAAGCTTCCCTTAAAAGTTGTTTAGAAAATGCCCCTGGCATATAGTCTTTAAAAAGGGAGGGTAATTCGTTATCAACGTCAAAAGTGGAATAACGTCTGGAATCATCGTAATCAAAAGCCTCTGTCATTCGACTAAAGGTTTTCTGAAAGGTTGGAAACCACTCAAATCGACCGATTCGTTCGGATGCATCCATATCGAATATTCCGGCAGGTTGGCCTCGGTGAAAAACGTGAATCAATTGGTGCACAATCTTTACTTTTTGGAGTGTTTTACCCGCTTCCGTTCATTCTGAATCTTGGCCAGAACAGGGCTCTGCGAACTTCCTGGCAGCAACAAATCCAAAAGCTCCAACAACTCTAAACTTCGGAATAGTTGAAACAGACTCAGCAGATTCACAGAGTGACCGTTTTCCAAGTCCCGAATAGTACATCGATTAAGTCCGGAACGATCTGCCAGCATTTGTTGAGTCAGGTTTCTTTCAATGCGCGCCAGACGAATTCGAGTTCCAAACTCGCTCAAAATTTCGAGGTCTGTCAGTGAATACCAGTCTTTCATTGCTGTTTTTTTGCAAAAATACTATAATGATTATAAATGCCATCATAAAATTTAAAATATATATATAATGATGGTATAAATAATCATTATAAACATAATATAATTGAATGGATCACCCTGTATATCAATCATTTTAGCAAATAAATCAAATAACCATTTGCACAATCCGGTCTTTTTCCGTTTCTTTGCATCCGTTTTAAGAAAAACAGTGCCAAAACCAAAAAAAAGATAGAGATGTCTAAAGTTTGTCAAATTACAGGAAAAAAGGCAATGGTCGGGAATAACGTTTCGCACTCCAAAAGACGCACGAAACGTAAATTCAACGTCAACCTTTTCACCAAGAAGTTCTATTGGGTAGAACAAGATTGTTGGATCTCGCTGACCATTTCAGCAAACGCTCTGCGCACCATCAACAAGAACGGTCTCGACCGTGCTATGCGTGACGCCAGCGAAAAGGGGTATTTGAAAATTGAAGATATCCGCGTAATCATTTAATTAAAGGAGATCAGAAAAATGGCAAAGAAAGCTAAAGGAAACAGAATCCAGGTGATTCTCGAGTGCACCGAGCACAAGGAAAGCGGTATGCCGGGTACCTCCCGCTACATCACG
>Ga0209430_1001093_pt1 | contig 21601 bp, 24 predicted proteins | sample BarGraIncub1133A_FD_184504 | JGI IMG/M metagenome (GOLD analysis project Ga0209430, IMG submission 184504) | Arctic peat soil microbial communities from Barrow, Alaska - Barrow Graham LP Incubations 11-33A (SPAdes) (version 2) | ecosystem: Environmental > Terrestrial > Soil > Wetlands > Peat... | reverse complement strand
TTGGTTTAGGATTTTCTAAAGGATAATGTTTTAGAAGTTTATTCATTTTATCCCAGTTTAAGCTAGTTCGCTGACTTCTCTTTTGAAGCCAATAGAACATACTTTTTACAACTTTTCTTTTATATTTTATTAGATTACCCCAGTTATCACTAACACCATAATAGTTATAGTGACCTCTTAATTTTAAATTCACCTTTTTCCATATTAAACCTAGTGGTAGATTACGATTCTCTTTTATCCACTTATTAAAGTCATTTACTTTAGCATGGAATTTCTTTGAAGCTGTTTTCCATTTTAATTTGAAATTTCCATTTCTACTTTTACTGCAATAGTGTGTAAATCCAAGAAAATCAAAGGTTTTCGGTTTCCTTATTCCTCTTCGGTCTAATCGTTCTTTAGCATAGCGTCCAAATTCTATAGTTTTAGTCTTTTCTTCTGCTATACTTAATCCGAATTTTGCTAGTCTACTTTTTAGTGCTTCATAATATCTTTTTGCATCATTTTCATATTGAAAACAGGTTACACTATCATCTGCATATCTTGTTATGTAACATTCGCCTTTACAGTGCTTAGTTACAACTTTTGTAAACCACAGGTCAAGAGTGTAATGCAAGTATATATTTGCCAAAAGTGGGGATAAGTTGCCGCCCTGCGGAACACCTTCTGTTGTTTCTTTAAAGTTACCTTTTTCCATTGTGCCTGCTTTTAAAAATCTTTTAATTAAAGCAAGTATCTTACTATCATTTATTCTAAGCTTGAGAAATTTCATCATCCATTCATGGTTAACATGGTCAAAGAAACCCTTGATATCAGCATCTACTACGTAGTTAACTTTCTTTGTCATTATATTATCACTTAAATTCTTTAGTGCATCATGACAACTTTTTTCTGGTCTGAAAGCAAATGATATTGGTAGAAAGTCTTCTTCGTAAATGCTCTGCAAAATAATAACTAAAGCACCTTGTACTATTTTATCTTCTAGTATAGGTATACCAAGTGGTCTCATTTTATTACTACCTACTTTGGTGATATATAAACGTTTTACTGGTTGAGGTCTGAAAGAACCTTTCTTTAATTTGATTACTAAGTTATTCAAATTTTCATCTAGGTTTTTCTTATAACTTTCTTTAGTTTCTTTATCTATACCGGCAGATGCCGAGCCATTCAGTCTTTTGAATGATTCTGCTAAAGTATTCTTGTTCATTAAATAAGCCAATGAACAGAATTTTGCTTCTTTATTTCTGCGAGCTACTTGTGCTATGCTTACAAGTTTTGTTCTCACTGTTATTCCAGTTCTAAGTCCGGGCAGTGTTTCTCTTTTAAGCAGTTTCATATGTTACTCTCCTTCCTTCCTCCGGAATTACCCGTTATCTTCAGTACTATGAAAGTATCCGACTTCCTACTGGCATTTGCGTTCCTTACTTCTTCAGTTTGTACTGCATACTTTTCATTTGAAAAGACCAAGTAGGATCTCCCCGAGTTTCCGTATATTCTCAATGTTTAGCTAGGTAGGGCCTCTGACTACGGATGCGTTTATTTGCACTCGCTTTAACGCACAAAAAAATGTTGCTTTCCACGTACATGAACGTTTCTGCCACATCATCGACCAACTTTTCGAAGCTCAATACCATTCACTGCTGGGTTACCACCCAGTCAATTCTACCTCACTAACTTTCTGTCTACGCTTAAAATGTTACGTTACCGCAACATCTCTAAGACTCGATACAAAGCGATTTGCTAAATCTTACCTTGGCGGGATTCCCACCTGCTAGAATATACGCCCTGTCGGGACGCACCATGAATGGTTGCCGTATGCCAGTTACGATTACCGTAGCCTTCGGTATTGATACACTAGGCTTTTTTACATCAGATGTAGCCATGGCTATAGTACTTATTCCTGAGTAAGTGAAAACTACAATTAACATTGAATTTATAAGCCCTGAGATGTTATTTGGAAAAAAGTTTTTTATACTAGCAAAAGGGAAAGGCTTTACTTGAATACCGTTGGAGCACAAAAATGTTATACCAATTACTAAAAATGCAACCAATACTAATATATTTATTACTGCCATACTAGATTCTAGATAACTAAAATACTTCATTTGAAGCATGTTTATTAAAATAACTAATGACACCATACAAAATGCAAGTAAGGCCACCGATAAGTTAGGAAACCAGTATTTTAAAAACACGGCGGCTGCAATTGCTTCTGAAGCTGTACCAAGAACTCCTGATATGTATATTGTCCAACCTAATAAATATCCTGCAAATTTACCTAAAAACTGCTCCGTATATACGCGATACGAGCCAGTAACCGGACGATTTATACTTATACTAGTCATGGCACCCAGTACTTGCGACATTATAATTCCTCCAAGAAAAAACGCTAAAACTATTGATGGTCCCGCTTCCTTAATAGCTATTCCTGAGCCAAGAAAGTAGCCTGAACCGATTATTCCTCCTATTCCTATTCCTGCAAGGCTATAAGCATTAAGTTGCTTATTTGATTTATTATAGCTAGTTATGTCTTTCAAATTACTACTTTTTATAATACTCACCCTCTTTATTGGTATAGAAATAGTGTACCCATATTAAAAAAATATAAAGTATATATTAGTCTTTCTATAATATCTTTGTATTACTTTTGTATTCATTTGAAATTATTATCTATTTAAATTAATATTCTAACTTAATAATTTAATAATAATTACACAGATAAAATGTAGTCTGTTGTCCACCACCTATTTTTAACAATTTAATTATATAGCTGTTCTATACTTACACCTTCAATTTAAAATACCGTTTTTAAAATTAAAAATATGAAAGTAACACATTGAAAACTCTATAATTGTTGCAAATACTATTAATACCGTTAGCGAAAAATCACCCATTTTAATGAAAAAATTTTAACACTTGGTAGATGATTTTTTTAGTTGGTTTTAAAATTATAAAAGGAATTCAACATTTAATAAGTAATAAGAAAGCCTAGCGTACACTAGTCTTTCTTATTGCTACAATTTAATTCTCCATTCACGATAACGTGTATTATGTTGTATGAATCTACTTAAGTTTTAAAATATAGAGAAATTTTTAAGACAAATCTAAGAGTTTTTTAATTCGATTTTAATCTTTAATATATATAATATTAAATATAATGATAGTTTGTTATTTGAAAACTATAAATTTATTGTGTTTAATTATGTATTTATATTTTATTTATCTGCTGTAATAATTAGTTTTGAAGGAGTGATTAATCATTGATATAATTTTTTTATTAAAAGCAATAATAATAGCAATAGTAGAAGGGGTAACTGAATTTATTCCAGTATCTTCTACAGGACATATGATATTAATTGGATGGGCAATTGGTTTTCAAGGAGAATTTGCAAAGATGTTTGAGGTTGTAATTCAACTTGGAGCAATAATGGCAGTTATTGTTTTGTATTGGGATAAGATTAAAGAAAGTATAATAGAATTTTTCAAGTTTATATTTACTAAAGGAAAAGAAGGAAAGAAAGGCTTTAAATTTGGGATAAATGTTATTACAGCATCTATTCCAATGGGAATTGCAGGTGTAGTATTATACAAAAAAATAAAATTATTATTTACACCAGAAGCTGTTATAGTTGGATTTATAGTTGGTGGATTATTGCTAATAATAATTGAGAAAAAATTTGCTAGTAGGAAACATAAAGTAGACAGTTTAGATAACATAACCACTGTACAAGCATTTAAAATAGGTTTATTACAACTTCTTGCTATGTGGCCAGGGATGTCAAGAAGTGCGTCTACAATTATGGGTGGATGGATTGCTGGATTATCAACACCAATAGCCGCAGAATTTTCATTTTTAATAGCAATCCCTGCTATGATAGGGGCTACAGGTAAGGACTTATTTGAATTCGATTATTCTATAATGACGCTAACATTATGGATTGCATTAATAGCTGGATTTGCTGTGGCCTTCATAGTAGCTTTAATAGTTATGAAAAAATTTGTTGAATATCTTAAAAAGAAACCTATGAAAGTATTCGCAGTATATAGAATACTAATAGGTATTTTACTTGGATTATTAGTATTGACTAAGGTTATTATATTAACACAATAGTAGGATAACTTTATTAAATATTTCAACAATAAATAAACTAACATCAAATTATACACAAAAAGTATATCTATTAATCTATGGGTGTTTTTTTTGTGTTGATAGAAAAGTCACATAAAGTAAGTTGAATGTATTGTAAATTAGGTAACTATAATATTTTCTTATATGTAGTTGCAAGCAAACCCATACCATATCATTAGATATGGTATGGGTTTTAATTATTAAATACATAGTATTAGTAAAACCTATAAAAGATAAAAATAAGATAAATGATTTACTTACCTAAGCGAAAAAAATAAAACAGCATATCATACAATATAATTTTATATTATATTGTATGCCTTTTTATTTTAATTACAACATTTATCATTTAAGGGGTAGCCCGAATATAATGGGATGGATGATTTATAAAATAAACATTGCTGTTATTATCATCACAAAAAAACCTATTAACACTGGTATAATGCTTTTACTAACTAATTCAAGAGGTTCAACCTCACATATTGCTGCAACTGAAACAACGCTCCAAGGAACTATAGTACCTCCTCCAACCCAAATTGTAATTATTTGGCCTAGTGCTGCAAGTCCGTCCTTGTTTATGGGAAGAGCTGATGAAAAAACTTGAGAAGTTGTTCCTATTAAAGGTAGTCCTGAAAATCCAGACCCACTTACTCCAAGCATTCCACTTATTAAACTCTGAATTAAAATAGCAGACATTTTGGTTAACGTCAATTTATAAGCAATATACATTCCAATTTGTGTAAGCAATCCATTAGTTGCAACTCCCAATATTGAACTTGCCGTTTCTTTGATTCCCAAAAAGAAGAAAGCTGCTATTATTATTACCGGGGCAAAAACTTTCATACTGAACATGAAACCATCTTTCATATACCCTGAAGATTTTTGTAAAGCATCCTTAAATCCATAAATTATTATATTAGATATTGCCATTGTCATAATCGCAGTTCCACCAATTAAAGCCGCAGCATCAGTACCTTTAATGCTATAAATATACATACATATAATATCTCCAATAAATATTACAGGTATAACTAAAGAAATAATTCTCTTATTTAAAGGTATATTTTTATCAATTATATCTGGTTTTATATATTGACTTTTTTTATCCTTAAAATTCTCTTTTAAATCTTTTCTCATAATTATAAATGTAATTAATACAGTAGTACAACTCATCACCATCCATAATGGAAAACTAGCTTTAATTAAATCAAATGTATTGCTTATACCTGCTGATTTTGCAGTTAATGAGGGAGCAGCTTGAATAAAATAATCACTGGATAAAGCTATGCCTGCCCCAAAGATATTCATAACAACTGCTGCCCAAATACGTGGTAGTCCTGCCTTAATAGCTATTGGAAGCATTATAGCTCCAACAAATACTGCTGCTGGTGCCGGCCATATAAACCAAGAGAAAATTAACATAGTAAAACCCAATATAAAAAATGCCATATTTTTACCTTTTATAAGCTTACTTATTGGTCTAAGCATTAATTCATTCACACCTATTTCTCTTAAGGCGTTTGACATTGCATAAATCAAGGCAATTATAATTATTATTTCTATAAATTGACTTCCTGAAACCAATATTGCCCTAAAAATAATTTGAAGGGTTTTTAGAATGTTTTTACTGAATATGTATCCTATAATTGCTATGCCTATGATGCAGGGTAATACAATATCTTTTTTTAAACATATCATTACAATTATTAAAAATATCATGATTAAATATGTATAATGAATTAATCCTAAACTTACCATATAAATTTAATTCCTCCCTCCAATGAAAGACTAGAATACTTATTTATAATACCCTTATCTATGAAATCTATTTATAATATTTAAGCAAGCGTAGATTTACCCTAACTTGCTATTTAATCTATAAATGAAATGATTTTCACCTTCACATAATATGATGTAAAAAAGCGGAAAATCATGCATAAATGGGGTGCATATTCTCAATTAGAGGTCCAAAATAGCATAAAGTCTTTATTTAGGGGAGGGGGAAATTACGTCTATTTTTAGAAGAGAGTCTAAAATTCTAAGGATTATTGATACAATTGTGGAAATTATAGTTAATAATCTTACTGTTAAAGCTAATTTCAGAAAGAGGTGAATGATTGAATCTCCATAGTAGAGCTAACGCGGCATCGTTCAATAGTTCGTTTCAGACATTGAGCAACTTTCGTAGCTATCATCGTTTAAGTATATACTTAAGGTGATAGCTTTTGTCGGCTCAACATCTGAATCCGAGCCTGTTCACTTCACGACATTTGTTATGTACTTCTATATAGCCTATACCCTCATTCATACTTTTTCAGTATGCAATAATGCCCTATTTGACTGCATAAAACCTATCTAATTAAGAAAATCCCCTTCTTTTATTCACTATTTTTACTTCATAATACATTTACTCTAAAACTAATTTGGGAGAAAAAACAATGTTCCAATTCCTATTATTGATGTAATTCCTATTACATATTCCATTATAGTTACTGTTTTTATATTTAATTTTTTATGAAATATAGAAAGTAATATTAATCCAATTAATGCAATTATCAATATATATATCGCTATTGGTATCTTTAACATAGACATATTTAATTCCTTCTTTCTGAAGTTTTTAATATTATGCCCATAAATATAAAATATCTTCCTTCCCATTAGTAGCCCCTAAAATATTGTAAATAATGGAATTAACATTTTCTAAACAAAAAAAGAAGCCAAATTTTTAAGCTCCTTATTATTGCATCTAATAATTTATTAATTGGTCATCCGCCATTCCACGTATGCACAAATACAAAAGAGTATAAAAACACCAAAAGAAATAAATCTAATTCTTTTTTTGTCTGCCGTCAGCCCTATTAGCATTAAAATTGAGGATAGAAATAGCAATGCTAGTGAAATAATGAATACCAATTTAATAATGTCCATATTCTCAGTTCTCCTTAACTGTAAACAACATATGACTTTATTATTTCACATTTTTTCTATTATTAAACCTGATATTTTTTTGTATTTCGATTTTCATTGAAAACATACAATATAATGTGAAAATTATATTGAACCAAAAAAAGACACAGTAAAGATACTATGTCTTTTTCTAATGATAAAATATAGTCTTATTATGAATCATTCAATATAAAATTAATTACTATATTGACTCTCATATTGGGATATCAAGTCATCAATCTTATTGTTAGTAATTTATGAATGTATTCAGTTTGCAAAACAATAAAAATTACTTTCGAACATAACACTCCAATTATAATTCCTGCTATTACATCCGTTGGGTAATGAACATATAAGTATAGTCTTGATAAGGCTATCAAAAATGCTATTGACATAAATATTAACTTATATTGTGTAAAATACATAGAAAGCATTTCTGCAACAGCAAATGAAGATAATGTATGCCCAGAAGGAAAAGAATACGATATTGGCTTTAAACTGAGAAGAGCAATACTATCTTGCTTATTGCAAGGCCTAACTCGTCTTACTATGTGTTTTACTATTCCTTCACCAACAATTGTACTTATAATTAATGTTAGAATTATTAAATTTCCAATTGCGCTATATTGCTTATCTAACATTAAAGCAATAGCCATTACAATCCAAATAATACCTAGATTCCCCGTAAAGGTTACTATAGGCATTATAATATCCAAATACTTATTGTGTATATACTTTTCAATAAGAAACAGAATATCATTATCGAATTTATCTATTCTTTTTATAATATTAAAATACACCTTTGTGCCTCTTTCCATTATATATTAGGCTCGACATTATAATTTATATAACTTACTTTATCAAATAAAAAAATTATTATTCCACTGCATATAAGCCCTAAAACTATACCTGCTAAAACATCTGTAGGATAATGTACATATAAATATAATCTTGAAAAAGCTATCAAAGACGATAAACTGAAAAATTCAAGTGCATAATCTTTGAAATATTTTGCTAATACCCCTGCAACTGCAAACGAAGAAGTAGTGTGCCCTGACGGAAAAGAATAAGATAAAGGCTTTGCAATTAAAATGTTAATTGCTGGTATAGTTGCTGATGGCCGTATACGCTTAACAACATTTTTTAATACTACGTCTCCTAAAATTATGCTTAGTATTAAAGCTGCTAAAGCCATAAAGCCTATTTGCCTGTATTTTTTGCTAATCATCAGTAGCGCTATTATTATAATCCAGACCATACCCCCATTACCTATATATGTTGATATAACCATGACTTTATCCATAATAGGTCCATGCATATTATCTTTTATATACAATAACATGGAGCTATCAAATTTCTGTATCAACGGTATCATTAACTCTCCTCCCCCCAATTATACTGTAAAATATAAATTTCTCCATTTATCATATAATATATTGATTAAAAACAGATTAGAAAAAATTAGATTTAGCTTAAAAATTATATAGCTTATAAAAAGAACACCTACATTACAGATAAATCTGTAATGTAGGTGTTGAGGGAGGATGTACTTACGTTCATTAAGAATATTATAAAGAAATATGTAGATCTTGATGATCACGAAATATCGTTTTTTACTGACGGTACCACAACAGGATCATGAACATCTATTTCTATTTGGTTAAAATGTAGATAAAAACAGCGATAAAATAAATCTGATGATGATGAAAACAATTTACTGGAATAAAAAGCAACCCCAAAGGTTCACTATAATTAATTATAGTGGCGCATGTTTTTTACATAACATAGGATAAACCATTAATGATTGTAATATCTATAACCAAAAATATAAATCGTCTTAAATAGTTTTTGATTTTATAAATATGAAAGATAATTTCTTTTCCATAGTAACCTCCTAAACTTATTTACTTTACCAACTATTATTAATTAATCTTCATGTTTCTATATTTATTATTTATTGTTTCTAATAGGAAAGTAATTTTCAGGAGTTTCATCATTAATGATTTTAAATTCATATCCCTTTTCCTTATAGAACTTTATTACTCCAGGCAGTGCCAGACAAGTATTTTTATGCATATAGTCACAATGCATAAGCAATATAATAGGATGCTTTGTAATTGTAGTTTTCGTAGCTTCTCTATAAAGCTTATCAACAGGAGTTTTACAATTAACCCCATCAGACATTGCAGCATTCCAGTCGTATATTTTAAAATTATAGCTATGAAGCTGTATTAAAAAAGCCTTTGTTAAATGCTTTCTACTTCCGGATGGAAATCTTATAGTGGTTGGTTTAATTCCTATGATAGAATTAATCTCATCTTGACATTTCAACATTTCAGAGATAAACCCTTTCCTACTTGGATATATATTCTTATATGTATGAGTATAGGTATGTAACCCTATACTATGCCCTTCAGTATAGATTCTTTTTACTACAGTTTCGTAACCTTTAAGTTGATTTCCAATAAGAAAAAAAGTAGCCTTGACATCATTTTCTCTAAGTATATTTAAAACTTTATCTGTCATAACACTAGGTCCATCATCAAAAGTTAAGTATATGACCTTTTCATCGTTTTTAATTAATGTAGAATTAGAATAGCCTAATACTATTTGGCTACATAAGAAACAGGACATAAATAATAAACCCGTAAATATAATTAAACTTCTTTTTATCATATTTTCGCCTTCTTAAAATTTTGTTAAGCTTAAATATATAAACTTAATCTTAATCTGTATTATTATCTAATATAATCTATATAATAAGTGGTATTTAATGCAATCGGACTTCTAGTTTATATTGTTTTATATAGTTATATTACATAATATTTTGAACAATTTTCTTGAATTTCAAATTAATTATTCGTTTATTTTTGCAACAAATCTTATTAATGTGGAATGCTAAGTTTATATTTTATTTAAATCAGTGATTTGGAGGTATATAAACGTATGAAACAACGCATTCCCAAAATTTGCACTTCTATTATTATCTGTTTTGTTTTATTAATAGTTTTTTTTCCCTACAACCCCTGTAATTTTTCCAACAACAAAGACATGACTATATCTACAATAGTTCCCGTAAATTCCGATAAAACTGAACCTGAAATTACAAAAGTACTCGAAAGCATTTATAAAGATCGTTGTTCTATGTTTATTGCTAAGGATATTACTAATCTCCCTAATTATTACGATTCATCTCAAAAGCTTGGAAAGTGGAGTTTGGAACATGAAGTAAAAAGACTTAGCTATTTTAATGATTGGTCAAATCAAAGAGGTATGGATTTTATAAAAGTCGAATCTACTCCCAAAGTTAGAAAAACAACTAGTACCAAAAGAGGGCTTCGTTTATTGGTGGATGAATATTACAAATTCGAATATACTTATAAAAATGATATAACACCTATAACCAATATTTTTGGAGTAGGGTTAACACACTCTATGGAACTAATAAAAAAAGAAGACAAATGGATAATTTATTCTGATTATTATTTAGATTGCTTTGAAGATGCACTAAAATCTTATTCAGGAGAAATTAAAGACCCCAAGCTTAATGCTTATAAGGAACTTAAATATGAGCTCCAAAATTGTCCTAAAATACCATCTGAGATTAACGTTGTTATTAAAGGTCAATATGACAAAATAAACGCTGTTAAATATGCCGATAAATACTGTGGCATACCTTGGGCGAGCGGAAATCCAACAAAATACAATAAAAGATACACAAATTATACGGGCATCGGTGGAAATTGTACTAATTATGTATCTCAATCAATGGGAGATAAAGAAGGCGGTGGTCTACGATTTGATGGAGCTTGGCATTGTACTTACAAAAAATATGATGGAGCTGACGGAAGCTCAGCATGGGTTAATGCTGATGCATTTAAAAGCTATTTGACTAATAGCGGAAGAGGAAAAATAGTGGGAAATGGGACATTTAGAGAATTAATTTCTCCCATCCCTGGTTATCCATGTGGTGCAGTCCAAAAATTAGATATAGGTGATCTTATCTGTTATGCCAAAGGTAGCGATATAGATCATTTTGCTATAGTTACTGGTTTTGATTCTCATGGGTATCCTCTTGTTAATACCCATACTATTGATAGATATCATGTGCCTTGGGACTTAGGATGGGGAGATAAGAATATTAAATTTTATTTAATACATGTAAAATAAAACTTATTATTTTGATTTCATATTTTATTTATACGTATTATAAAGTTCGTGTTTATCTTAATATATAACTACCGTAATAGTAAAATAGTACTAATGTACATATTATCTTAAGTTATTGATATTTTGTTAAACTAAGCTAGATAGGGGTTATTTGAGACGATATATTTGAATGTTATGAAATACTAACTTATCAAAACGGACTCTAAAAATTGAATAATAAGTTACAAAAATTGAATAGGCATAAATATTTATTAAAGTAGAATAATATGATTGCAAAGATTTTTTTAAAAGAGGAGTGATTATTTTGAAAGACGATAAAAATTTAATTGCAGCGGTAATTGGAGTAATCTCCACAATACCAAGTGAGATAGTTAGTCTTATATTGGTGCGTTTAGGTTATGCTAAATATAGTATTTATCATTTAGCCAGTATGCTTGTAACACAAAAAACGCCTTCATTTATTATGGGTATATTTGTATGCCCTATAATTGCTGGATTTATTTCTATTATATTATATCAAGCATTTAGAAAGCTAGGAGCACAACATTTAATTATTAAATGTATTGGTGTCTCCTTATTGATGTTTATAGCTTTAGAATTTGTATTTTCTGTGTTTTATGATGGTAAACTAATTCCTTCAGGGAGAATAAGTGCTGACTATAGTCATTTGTTTAGTGCTATCATTTACGGAATAACGGAAGGACTGCTATTTGGTAGATTTTTATTTTATAAAAAAATAGAATGAAACTATTCAAAATAATAAATGTTGGGGTCTGTGTATCAATGGAACAGAAAATTACAACTTAATTACATTAAATGGCACTAATTATTGCCTTTTAATCTCGTATTCTGATTGAAATGATTTTTGCGCCACTTTTTCAGTTGTTAAAAAGGTAGTTTAGATAGTAAAACGACTAAATCTTAATCAAAAGTGTCACAAAAGTCACTTTTTCACGACATTTATTGTATTTATTCGTTTAATATTGTATCGAGAGGTACAGTTTTACTTCTCCATTCCCAATAGTTAATACCTTGAGTAATAATCATTCTATCAAACCATGTTATAAAATCGCATTTTAAATCAATTATTTCATCATTTAATAGAAACATATAATCTTTGCGACCTTCACTTACTCTTTTGCTTTTAATTGAAATTTGTCCATAATCACTATATCCGATTGGACAGAAATCTTCACTTAGAGGTGATATATTGTTAGGTACGATTTCTTCTAAACGACTAAGATAGCAAGCACCTCCATACTCAAATGAGAAAAATTTAGTTCCGTTGTGTATTAGCAAAAATTCTCTATATTCTTTTGGTATACTCCAACCAGTTTCAATAATCAATTTGTCTATAGCTTCATTTGTTGTGGGCTCATTAAATATGCATTTGGCTGTATAGCAATAACCGTTTGTAGATTGGATGAGTGTTTCATTGTTATTGTCCAAACGTTTTTTTAAACCATCAAGAATATTTTTTATTGTATAATTTTGCAATTAGTTCACCTTCTTAATTAAATTTAATCATATTTTACGATTATGCAACAATACAAAGTTAATTATACAATATTTATCCATTTTATGTCTTAGAGTGTGGAAACTATAAAGACATATTACCGCTTAATCTCTAGTGAGAAAAATTAAGTTCGTGTTTTATCCGATACGCGAACTATGGCTATATACCTAGCTTCCATGACCTCACTATAAAATAAACGAACTTTAAGTTGATATAACACGAACTTTTAACGTTTTTTCGTTCATTTTATCATTATTATTCTGACTCTTGGATAAGACAATAGGATATAATTGAATAAATATTTTATGTCATACTCGTAGAAAAATACAAATAATGAATGATTATATTAGGGGGTTATATGGAAATTTATGAATTGAAGTTTAAGAAAAAACAATCCGTTACTATTTTGGGCGTATGCTGGGCTTTTTTTAGTTTAATCTGGGCGATTTTCCTCGTGATTTTTATTGCAGGATTTAAAATACCACTGAATATAGCTGTTGTGTACATGATAATTGTGATGATGTTAAATATTATTTTGGGTTTTGTTTTAGGAAAATATTATATATCTTTATCTTCACGAACTTATGTTAAAATTTCTCATAATGAATTGAAAATCCACAAAGGATTGGTTTATAAAAACCAGGTTATTAAATTTGAAGATATTGAGGAAGTTCGTTTGATTGGAGAAAAGATAGTTATAATTCTGATGGATTATTGTTCAAACAAAGAGGTTGAGATAAGGTCAGATTTAATATACTTAAAAGATTTAGATATACTGCTTAATAACTTCTCAAAAAACAATAAATTAATTAAAAGAATTTGACTTATTATCAAATTAAAAATACTACTGAAACTTAATACGCATTCTTCGTATATGTCGACACAAGTAAACTCATATCATTAGATATGGGTTTACTTTATTAAGCGCGTATTATTGATATTCTGAATGTAACACAATACCAATTGAGTTACATTCACTTTGAGGCTATTCCACATTTATTAAGCATTATAAATATAATCAATTTATGGTAATTATGGTATAATTAAATATATTGTTAGTCGGAATTGTATAAAAGTATAAGGGAGGATAATATGGGAGAAGTAAATAATATTACTGTGAAAAAATGGGGAATAGGAACTTTATCATTGATAATTTCTATATTTTCTGTAATGTTTTCATTTACTTATGTTGGAGAAAAAAATATTGGAAAATCTATATTAAATGCTATAGGAGTAACAGTTCCAGTTCCAACTGGAATTATTTCAATAGCTCTATTTTTTATATCAATTTATATAGGTCATAAGTACAAATATAATTATGGTGCTAAATTAGGAAAAATCTTGTCTATAATTTTTTTGATTATCATAATAATTCTATCAATAACAAGTTCATATTATCAATATCATTATTAAGCGTGTATTGATAATGTGAAAGTAACACAATAGTAATTGTGTTACTTTCACATTGTTCGTATTGCTCATTCCTTAAAAATTTCATTTTGAATGTAACATAACGTGTTAACTTGTAACATTGAATGTATTATAAATCAATTATTTAAACCATTTGATTATTCTTTTGTAGTTTAGAATACATTGTTTCCTGCTGCTTCGTTGTAAACTGGAAGTATATTAATGTGTTTGTTACAGACTTATGTCCTAAATAGTATTGCAATTCTTTTATATCAATCTCTGATTCCGCCAAATGCACCGCAGCAGTATGTTTCAAAGTATGAAAATGGTGCTTTTCTATATCACTTATTTTAGCTAAGTTACAATATTTCTTCATCAAGACATCTAAAGTCTTGCGAGATATTGGTTTTTTTTCCTGGCTTAAAAACAAAATTTGTTGATTATCATTGATCTCATTTTGCCTAATATATTTATTTAGAATTTTTATAGTCTCTAGATCTAATCTTATGGTGTTATTATTGCTCCCTTTAAGCCTGTGGCAATACATTTCACCTCTAGTCTTATTGTAATCCTCTAAATGTATTAACCCAACCTCAGAGGCTCTTAAAGCACATCGATATGCCACTCTAAAAATAACTAGGTTTCTCAATGAATGTATACTATTATCTTTTTCTATAAACTTAAAAACCTTTTTCATTTCAACTTGAGTAAGATATTTTACTTTCTCTTTATTTTCTTCCATCATATTTAAGCACCCCATTATTAAAGATAGACCTTTTAACTATTATGTCCATCTTTAAAATGCCACGTTATCCATTGATAATGCAAGTCTTAATCCATTTTCATAAAAACAAAATATAAAAGTTGGACATTACATTGGATAAATAGCTATAAAATATAAGTCTTTTGTAATTTTTTGATATACTATATTCCCCAGTAATTGTAAAGCATCTTATGCAGATAGACCTCCACATCAAACATGTAATTTGCTTCCAGTTTTCAATAAGAATATAATAATACAAAACTACCTTTGAAGTCTTATAACATAAGCATCCTAACATTAATTTATTTTTAATAAAAGTGTATCATTTTTAGAAATAATGAGGTATAATCATTCACATAAGTATGTGTTATTGGAAATTACATATTAAATAAAAAATAAAGGCGGTGAATTTTATGTTTACATTTACCTTTAAAATATTGGATCTATTATATCTAAGAGTTACTATATCAAAATAGAAAAATATGAATGTTTACCCTGTATTTATATGGGTATCATTCCTTAAAGATAAATTGTAATAATATAAAATTCATGACCAATAACCAAACAAGATATAAATAAGCTTGTTTGGTTATTTTCAGTTTAAACCTTTAGCTACTTGCTTACAGTCCATTTCCTATTTATATTAATAATAAGTATAATTAATAACAATTCATTATAAGCCTTCTGTATAAATTGTTATTTATTTACTATATAAGAATAGTTAAATCATAACTAACTGTAGTAGTCGAGGCTATTGATGTTAATCCATCTAGTAGATATACATAAAAAAATACAAAATAACTAAACAGGATCTACTTATTTTAAAAACTCAAAAGTTAATACGTTATACGAGTTTTCAAGGTTGTTAAGCATTTACTTAAATTTAACTAAATGCTTAACAACCCTGGTGTTGTCAATAAATTCGAATTTTTAATTTTATTTAAGCCTCTTTTTCTCATTTCTCTATTTATAAAATGATATAAAATACAACAGCAAATTATATTATAAAACATACTAGGAATTATACATAAACTTAAGTCTACACTCTAAATAACTTATCAGTTTCTTTTAATTCAAGTATTTTGGCTTTGTCAATTATGCTTGAATCAATACCTGAAATTCTTTCTCTTAAAATAGGTACAATATACTGACCTTTTATTTCTGAGCATAACTTAAATATAGTATTTAATTGATTGATGTGAGTATTTTCTAACTTATCGTGTATTATAAATTGTGGTGACTTTATTTTGAATCTATCAACATATTTTAAATATGCTAAATCAAATGCAACTATTAAACCTCTCTTCTTTCCAGTACCAAGATTACCATGCAAATTACCTACAGTAAAAGGCGTTCCGTTCTTTTCATTCTTCCAATCTTTATTATATGCAAATACATATTTCTCTCCATATAATTTACCAGAATATTCCGAAAAGAACTCATTAAATACATCTATCTTATTAGTTTTTTTACATCATAAATTTCTTTTTCAAAATCAGCTATTTCATTATTTGCGTCTTTTAAAATTTTAATGACCTTCAAAATCTCACCCTTTTGAATATTCAAATTATCCACTTCTCTATTTAATGCCTCTAATTCAGCTAATAATCCTTCATCGCTTAATTCAAAGCTTAACTTTTGTGATAGCAATTTGACCGTCAACACCAGCCGTTTTTTTACCTTTATTAATTTGTGTAACTCATTTTATTGAAAGTAGCAAATTAGCATTACTTTTTATCATTAGCCTTTGAAGCTTTCTTACTCTTCTTTTCTGTCCCAACTGTTCGGCACGAAAAATCCGTTGGCGAAGTTTCTTCACATATTCATATATTTCCTTCCAGTCTATTAATGACGTAAGCGGTAAATAACTCGTCACCTATAATAATAAAAGAAATAATGTAATAATACTCCTATGATGACGAGGAGGTAAGATACATGAATAAAAGAAAATCTGAAGCACAATGGATGGCATTAGTAGAAGAACATAGCTCAAGTAGTCTAAATTTAACAGCCTGGTGTAGGGAAAAAGGAATTTGTAAAGGCTCTTTTTACCCATATCTAAAAAAATTCAAAGCGATATCTGCCGAAACATCTCAGCAAAAGTGGGGAGCAGTAGTAATTCCTAAAAGATCTGAAACATCTTTAATTTCATTGAAAGTCGGAACTATTACTTTGGACATACAAAACAGTTTTGATAAAGAAACACTGCTGGATGTCCTAAGTGTGGTAATGACGTTGTGTTAAACCTAACTGATTCTAACCATTCATATCTTGCTTGCGGATCAACAGATCTAAGAAAATCTATTGATGGATTGGCTGCCATTGTTCAAATGAGATTCAATCTAGATCCATTTTCAAATTGTCTCTTTATATTTTGCAATAAGAATAAGGATAAGCTTAAAATATTACAGTGGGAATATTCAGGTTTTTGGCTATATTATAAGCGTTTAGAAAAAGGGCGATTCAAATGGCCTTCAAAGGAAAACGAAGTAAAAAGTGTTACTGAAAGAGAAGTAAGATGGCTTCTTGATGGTTTGTCCATAGATCAACCTAAAGCCCATAAAGAAGTAACGGAAAGGTCATTAATTTAGTTTTTTAATAGTTAAGACAAAACATAACCAAGGCCCTTATTTTCAATGGTTTTGAGCGTTTATTTTCTATCTTTTCAGTCAATAATATGGTATAATTTATGTATGATGAATTTAGAGAATAACAAACAAAATAAAACTGAATATATTAATAACTTAGAAGAAACTTGTAAGTCACAAGAAGCCCAAATTAAATTGTTGGAAAATAAGATAGCTTGGATGATGGAGCAAATAACCCTATCGAAACATGTATGTTTTGGATCTACAAGTGAAAAAAGTGAGTATGATCAGGTAAGCTTATTTGATGAGGCCGAAAAGGAAGCTGATGAGCGTATTGTGGAGCCTGAATTTGAAGAAATTAAAATCAAGAGAAAAAAACGTCTTGGTAAAAAAGATGAAATGTTATCTGATTTACCTGTAGAAGTAGTGTAATATTATCTTCCGGAGGAAGAACGGTTCTGCCCTGAGTGCGGCGAACCTATGCACTTTATGGGTAAGACTGTGAGAAGAGAATTAAGAATAATTCCAGCTACAGCAACAGTAGTAGAACATGTTCAGTATGTATATTCATGCCGCGATTGTGAAAAATATAGTGACGGAACTCCTATTATTAAATCGGTAGTATCAGAACCTGTTATAAAGGGTAGTATGGCTTCACCATCAGCTGTAGCGTATATTATGTCTCAAAAATATGTTAATGCTATGCCATTGTATCGCCAAGAAAAGGAATTTGAAAGATTAGGTGTATGCATTTCAAGACAAACTATGGCTAATTGGGTTATAAGATGTGCTAATGATTGGCTTGAACCCTTATATTCCGCAATGAAAGAACTTCTACGAGGTAGATGGGTTATTCATGCAAATGAGACTGTACTTCAGGTTCTAAAAGAGCCTGGTAAAAAACCACAGTCTAACTCATATATGTGGTTATATCGAACTAGTGGCGATACGCAATCACCTATAGTTTTATATGAATATCAACCAGATAGAACTGGAAGAAGACCTAAAGATTTTCTAGAAGGATTTAAGGGATATTTGCATACAGATGGATATGCAAATATCATAATCTACCAAATGACATCACAGTTTGTGGCTGTTTCAGCCATTCAAGGCGCAAATTTGATGAGGCACTTAAATCCATGAAATCTTCAGAGCAGTTAGAATCTAGTGCTTTAGAAGGCAAAAGCTATTGTGATAAGCTTTTCGCGATAGAAAAAAACTTGCTATATGTACAATTGATGAAAGGTATAAACGACGTCAAGAACTTTCAAAGCCTATTTTGGAAGACTTTTTAGCATGGCTAAAAAGATCCGATGCACTTCCTAAGTCAGCTTTAGGAAAAGCAGTTCACTATACTTTGGGTCAGTGGAAGTACCTCGTTAATTATCTTCTAGATGGAAGATGCGAGTTAAGCAATAATCGGGCAGAAAGAAGCATTAAGCCTTTTGTGATTGGAAGAAAAAATTTCTTGTTCTCAGATACTGTGCGTGGAGCTAAATCAAGTGCAATCATATATAGTATTATTGAAACAGCAAAAGAAAATGGGTTAATACCGATGAATTATCTCACTTATTTATTCGAGAAAATGCCAAATATAGATTTTAGAAATAATTTAGATTCATTCGAATCGCTATTTCCATGGGGAAATCTTCCCAAAGAATGCTATCTAAAGAAAAAAGATTAAAAATAAGCGGTTAATGGCTGTCAATGTGACCAGTTACATCTATTCTCTCCCTTATTATAACTGCAGAAATTGATATTCTTAATAAATAATTTCAACATAAAACTTATAATTCCTGCAATATATATAATTCAAGGCAAAAAAATAAGATTGAGGCTAGATTTTTCTAACCTCAATCTTTTCTAATTGTCCATTTTACAAGTCACATTTTAAAGGATTGAGATAACCTCATGCTTCCTTATCCCTATCTAGGTGTAAATGAAGTTTTAGTAGTAGATGTCTTACCTTTATAAGTCACAGATACATTAACAACCACCGTATATCCCTTAGTCGCCCTACTTATCCTAACTGGCAATACTGCTCTACCGTTTGAAGCAATAGTTGCTTTATATGTAGTTTTTGTAGATTTATAATGGCAGACTATTGTAACAGAACTTTTTGCACTCCCATTCACAGTAACATTAACTGTTGTATTCTGTAAAGGTGTCTTGTTATTTACACTTGCCGATACTTTTACAACATTTGCTGTTACTTTAGATATTGACTTAGTAATTGACATAGGAGTGATTGCTTGCGCTGGCATTGCTACATTTGCTAATAAAAAGAATGTTAAGATAATGCTAGAAACGAAACTAAAACTTTTTTTCTTATTTTTCATATGCTTTTCCCCCTTTTGTAATAATTTCAATTTATTGTATCATATTACAGCAAGTAAAAAAAGACTCACGATACAAAAAATCCATAATAAAATTATGTATAATAATTTACTTTTATTCCACAATTTAAACTTGTTATTCTATCAATATTAATCGCATCTTCATCTAACCTTTCCTTTTATTATATTCTGCTCCATCTTCATTCTTTAGCTTGGCAATACTCGTGACACACTTTATTAAGAGCAATCCACTTACAATTATATCTATATGAAAAAGGAACACTAATAATAATTTTACATAATACATCATTTGATTATTCCTCCTCGTTGTTATTCTACACATAGCAAGAGAAAATTTGCTTCTATAATTATTTTTCTGATAATATTCAGTATGTAAAGTTATAATATTATTATTATAACTTTACCATTCATTGTAACTTATTTCAATAAAAGCACGATACAGACATGCGATTATAACCCATACTATAACTCCAATTTAGAATTACAATCCACTTACAATCACTCCTAAATACTTTAAATTAAGCACTAATGTATAAAAGTACGGAAGTTTAGAGACCATTAAATATAGTTAATATACTATCTTATAATGTTGGCTTTCATTACGACCATAAACGCAGAATTCTCCAAACAAAAATGCTTTTAAAGTATCTTTAATATAATTTGAATTGAATAGTATCGCTTAATGGGCTACCATTATATTTTAAAACTAAAGCAGTATCGTTTATCGGTTGCTCAAAAACTAACGTTCCAGTAACTTCTCCCTTTGAAGCCAAACTAGCACTTGATAATTGAGTATTACTATCTATAGATGTAAATGCTTCATCTGTTATTTGCCCTTTGCTGTTCTGCATTTTAAAGTCAAAGGGATTATAAGTAATTTCGCCAGTTCCAGTATTTTTAATTATCACTGTTACCACAATAAACTCCATCCCTGATTTTGGCTTGTCGTAATTGCTACCATTTAATTTCTTAACTTTACTAACTGTTACTGTTGTATGATTTGATTTAACAGCTTCATTAATTCCATACATGGCCTTTTCTACTGGTGCTTTTGCCACTTGTGCTGATGTTGCGACACTACCATTACTATTTGATACTGGCGTAGTTGCATTGTTCCCTGTACTACCACTGGTTCCGATTAATGCCAATACTATAATTCCTGTTATTACTTTATGTCGCATAAAGATGTTCCTTTGGTCATGACCACAACTAGAACATTTTTTGACACTCTTTGCTATTTCTTTTTGACACGCTTTACAATTCTTAAGTTTACTATTTTCCTTCCTCATTTCTATATTTCTCCCTTATAATTCTATTTATTAGAATTATAGCCTTATTGAGATATTTTAATGCATTTCAATTAAACGCCCGATGTAAACATACGATTCTAAACCACCTATAACCCCTATTTAATATTACATTCTCTTACAGATGCTTTAAACTCATAACTTAGATGTATAAGCGTAATATATCTTCTAAGCTTTTAACTACCTGTTCCATCACAATCCTCCTCTGAATATAAGAGCTTTCACGGAAACTCCTTAGAGCCTGTGATTACTCATTTTTAGTATCATTAATTTTTGTTGATTCCCCCATTTTTTTGCATAAAACACTTGACAAGTCTGTAAAATTTTGCGGTCCTCCTCTTAAAGACATGTTTTAATAGGAGGATTATTTTATGCTTAAAAATTGGAGCTCTCATGCTGATTATCAGCAATTTAT
>Ga0209430_1001092_pt1 | contig 21605 bp, 20 predicted proteins | sample BarGraIncub1133A_FD_184504 | JGI IMG/M metagenome (GOLD analysis project Ga0209430, IMG submission 184504) | Arctic peat soil microbial communities from Barrow, Alaska - Barrow Graham LP Incubations 11-33A (SPAdes) (version 2) | ecosystem: Environmental > Terrestrial > Soil > Wetlands > Peat... | reverse complement strand
GGATCCAGTAACGACTGACGAAATTAGTTTACTCATCGACCGTATTCAAAAAAAATATAAAACTTCTTCCATCATCATCACCCATGATATTGAATGTGCCCGAATGACGGCCAACCGTATTATTATGTTGCAGAATGGTGAAGTTTATAAGGAAGGGAAATTAGCAGAATTTGAAAAATCAGATGATGTGTTAATCAAATCATTCTTTAAATAAATATCTATCTATGGAAACGCATACCGAAAAATTTAAAGTAAGGCTAGGGCTTTTTGTTGCAGGGGGACTGGTGCTCTTTGTATTCACCATATTTATCATCGGAAAACAAAAAAATTTATTTAATCCGATATATACGCTTAATTCAACTTTTCGCAATGTAAGTGGATTACAGGTAGGGAATAATATTCGCTTTGCCGGAATTAATGTAGGAACCGTTGACAACATCGCTATTGTCAATGATTCGACCGTCAAAGTTATGATGACAATCAAGAAAGAAGTGAAAAAGTTTATTAAGAATGATAGTGAAGTCTCCATTGGATCTGAAGGATTAATTGGAGACAAACTTCTGGTCATTAGTCAGGGAGGTGCAAGTTCTCCTCTTGCACAGGAAGGTGAGCATCTTGCTTCAAAGGAACCTGTCGAAACGAGTGAAATTATTTCAAGTATTAAGCTTACTGCTGGTAATGCAGAAGTTATTTCCTATGAACTGGCTGAAATTATGAGCAAAATAAATGGGGGAAACGGTACACTTGGACGGTTAATTCAAGATACTACCATCGCGGAAAATTTGAATCAAACCATCGTCAATCTTAAGAAAAGCAGCAAGGGATTAGATGAAAACATGAATGCAGCCAAGCATAACTTTCTTTTGAGAGGTTACTTCAAAAAGAAGGAAAAAGCTGCGGAAGAAAAAGCATTAGAGAGAAAAAAACCTGATGAGAAAAAATAAAACTGAGAAAATGGCAGAAGCAAATGTGGTTCAAAAAAATACTCCTCCTTTTCATCTTAGCTTCCTTAATCAGTGATTTGGCATTTCCTCAGCAAACCACCACCAAAAAAGATTCAACCCAACTGTATAGAAAAATCGAGACCTATTCAAAACAAAGGAAGTCTACTAAATTATTGTACACACTGGTTTTTAAACCTGTAGGACCCGATCCGGCAAAGAAGAAAAAATACAAGAAACTGATCGTTAAGCCGTACAGCTTTTTTGAAGGGAAAATTATTCGCCGCATCAACATTGAAACCCTTGATCCATTTGGCTATTCCATTGTCGACACCCTTGCGGCCCCGCAAAGTTTCCTGGCAAAAACAGGGAATGGCCTTCACATCAAGACTTTGCCCATAACAATTCGGAATCTGCTGCTAATCAGAAAAAACCAGGTATTTGATTCTTTGCTTGTGAAGGAATCTGAACGTTTGGTCCGCAGCAAGGAATACCTCCTCGATGTTTCATTCTATGTCAGTTCAACATCAATCAACGCTGACTCGGTCGACATTTTTATTCATGCAATTGACACCTGGAGCCTTATTCCGAAAGGTTCCGCCTCATTTTCAAGCTTCACTGCCGGTCTGACTGACAATAATTTTCTGGGGTTGGGCCATACCTTTCAAGGTATTTACGGTAAAGATTATGAGAAAGGGACCCATTCCTTTTCAACCGATTATACCATACCAAACATCAAAAACAGTTACATAGGCGTCAAACTACACTATGATATGCTGGAGAATGTAAACTTTAACAGACAATTGGCCATTGATCGTCCGTTCTTTTCGCCCTTTGCAAAGTGGGCAACCGGAGTCAATATTGTCCAGCAATTTCGTTTCGATTCTCTCAAAACAGCAAACCTGCTTTTAATCCCTCAGCGAATCAGATTCAATCTCCAGGATTATTGGGCAGGAAATGCCATGCAGCTTTACAAAGGCAATTCAGAATACGTCCGAACAACCAATCTTATTTCGGCCGTGCGTTTTTTGCACATCAACTATCTCGAAAAACCGGAAGAATCGCTTGACAGCCTGCATAGGTATGCCAACGAAAACCTCTATCTGGCCAGCATTGGTATCTCAACCCGAAAATATGTGCAGGACCGGTACATTTTTAAGTTTGGTATCAAGGAAGATGTCCCCATTGGAAAAACCCTAAGCCTTACAGGGGGCTATCAATTCCGTAACAGCAAAGTCCGTCCCTATCTGGGAACCCGTGTTTCCTTCGGCGATTACCATTCATGGGGATACCTTTCCACAAATATCGAGTACGGAACCTATTTTGCGGCATCACACCCCCAACAGGGAATACTGTCGGCAGGCCTGATCTATTTCACAGGATTGACAGAAATAGGAAAATGGAAATTCAGGCAGTTTGTCAAGCCACAAATATCATTGGGCATGAATATGTCCGCCTACGATACGCTTACTATGAATGACGGTCATGGCCAGGATGGATTGAAGACTGCAGGATTGTCAGGTACAGGCCGCCTTCTGCTAGTCCTTCAGACACAGGCCTACGCACCGTGGAATTTAATCGGATTTCGCTTTGGTCCGTTTCTGAACCTGACCTTTCTGGATATGATTGGAGATACGTCAAACTCAGGCAACAACAAGTTGTACTCCCAGATTGGAATTGGCTTATTGATCAAAAATGAAACCCTCGTACTGAACGCATTCCAGATATCCATCGCCTTTTATCCCGTCCTACCCGGAAGTGGATTCAACACCATTAAAACCAATTCTTTCCGAACAACGGACTTAGGTTTCAAGGATTTCGAAATCAGCAAGCCTGAAATAGTTCGCTTTCAATAGGAATGTGTGAATCTTGCAATAATTATCAAGAGTTATGTAACACTTTCCCTACTTCAATAATCCACCTTTGCATTATATAATTAATTGAAAATAAAATAGATGGAACAGTCTTGATTCGGAAAATTTCAACAGAAATAATGATAATTCTCTTAATCAGGCTATTCCATTTGATTCTTCATAAATAAATAATCAATAATAAATAATCAAATGAAAATTTTTAAACTATTCGTATTAGGAATCATGCTGTTTTTTGCAGGTTCGGCTCAGGCACAAGTTTCAGTTCGTTTCAATATTGGAACACCTCCTTCCTGGGGACCTTCAGGATATTCAGATGTGCGTTATTACTACCTTCCCGATGTGCAGGCTTATTATGATGTCCCATCATCCATGTTCATCTACTACGAGGGAGGAGCCTGGGTTAGAAGAAGTTATCTGCCTAATCAATACAGAAATTATGATTTATACAACGGTTATAAGGTAGTCTTGAATGATTATCGTGGTAATACTCCTTATTCTCAATTTAACCAGCATAGAAAAATTTATGCCAGAGGTTATCGCCCTCAATTACAAAGGACTATTGGTGCACGACCTGGAAGTAGTAGAAATAATAGTAGAGACCAATATCAGAATAACCAGTCCAACAGAGGGAGAAATGACATTAACAACAGAAGCAGAGTTAACGATGATCATAACTATGACAAACAAGGTAAAGTGAAAGTAAAAATTAATGGTCGCAAAGATTAGTAATTGAATCAATAATTCCGAGAATAATATATAATCTATCTAATTAAATATCAAAACAATGAAAATTAAGATCTTCATATTTATACTCTTTTTGTCAGCATTAGGGAGTAATGTATCAGCTCAGCGTAATGTAAACAACTCAGAAAATTATGGACGCACTTTGAATTTAGGTCTTGGGGTTGGTGGTTATGCCGGATATTATGGCTACATAGCTCATTCAATACCCGTCTTTAATATCAACTATGAATTTGATGTTGCCAATAGTTTTACCCTGGCACCCTTTTTAACCTTTTTCACTTACCATCAAAATTATTATCGGGAAACTGTTATCCCATTAGGAGTAAAAGGAACTTATTATTTTGATCAGATTTTGGGAGCTAATCCGGATTGGGACTTCTATCTGGCAGGTTCTTTAGGATTTTCAATAGTGAAAACTACATGGGACAATGGTTACACCCAGAATGATACCTACAATTCGGCAAATCCGGTATTTCTTGATTTACACATTGGAGCGGAATATCACCTGAGCGATAAAGTCGGATTATTTCTTGACCTTTCTACAGGCGTTTCAACTTTGGGTCTTGCATTTCACGCATTCTAAATAATTATGTCATGAACAATAAACTTCATAACGTTAAAAAGTCTTCTGTGATGATCAATGTAATGCATTTACTGCTGATCAGTATATTTGCATTATTCATCACTTCATGTAACAAATCAAAAGATAAAGCACATCTCACCGTTCAATTGACGGATGCTCCCGGAAATTTTAGTGCAGTCAATATTGATTTGGCCTCCGTTGAAATTACCGGCGATAAAACTGGCGTAGTCCTTTTAAACGCCGAACCCGGAATCTATAACCTTCTTGATCTCTCAAACGGGGCATCAAAACTAATAGCCAGTGGTGATTTGGATGCAGGTACTGTAGAGCAGATCAGATTGATATTAGGGACAAATAGTTCCGTTACTGTGAACAGTGTAGAATATCCCCTTGCTACTCCAAGTGCCCTTCAGTCAGGACTTAAACTTCAGGTTAACAAGGTATTTGCCCCTGGTGTTTCTTACAGCATCCTTCTTGATTTTGATGCCAGCCAGTCGATTGTTTTACAAGGCAATGGTCAATATCAATTGAAGCCTGTAATACGTACCATAGATACGGCTATTTCGGGTGCTATTAATGGGAGTGTCACACCAATCGGAGCGATTGCCACAGTAACAGCAACGGCTAACGGAATATCCTATTCAACTGTTACCAATTCATCCGGTATGTTTCTTATTGCAGGTCTTCCTGCTGGCACGTATGATATAACAGTAACGCCAATTCTTCCACTTCTTCCTGTTACCGTAACCAGCAAAACTGTCACCATTGGCAACTCGACCAATGTTGGAGTTATAGCACTTTAATACAATTACAATTGAAAAGACTTTAACCGTCATACTATAATTGACATTTAGTCAGGTGGCTATCCTAAGACCAGGATAGCCACCTGTTTTTTGCATTTTACTGAAAATTAAAAGGTTCAATATCTTGGTCTAAACTGAACAAACAAACAGACCCATTAATTGACATTTATCAATTAATTTTTATCTTTGCATCAAACAAAAACATACTATATGTCAGAGGTTCTTGATGTAGCCGGATGTGCAAATTGCGTGGAATGCAGATATGACTGCTGTTTTAGTGACCGAAACTGCGGCCAACCCCATATCTTCGGTATGCTTACAGCCGAAGAGCTACATCTGCTCATGGATAACAAACGTCAGATCCACTTCAGACCAGGTGAAACCATTATGAAACAGAATACCCCCCTCACCCATCTGGTTTGCATCAAAAATGGATTGGCAAAGGTAGTGTCTGAAGGGCCAAAAGGAAAGAACCTGATTCTTCAAATCATTAAATCCAACAGTATCTTTACGGGCGGGGGTTCCATTGTCGACGATTTCAGGCATTTCACCATAGCGGCAATTACTGATATTGACTGTTGTTTTATTGACACCGCCAGACTGTATAACCTGCTGACCAAAAACAACAACTTCTCCATAGAATTATTAAAACACAGCAACAATCAGCACCTTAAAATGCTGAGCACGCTAATTAACCTGACCAATAAATATATGCCGGGAAGGGTTGCCGACACTTTACTTTACCTCAAAAACAATATTTTCGAGACAAACCCCTTTAATTTTGTGCTCTCGAAGCAGGAATTGGCCGATATGTCAGGAATGACTAAGGAGAGTTTCATCAGAAGTCTGAAAGAGTTTGAAGATTCTGGTTTGATCCGCCACTCCAGAAATACCATTGAAATCCTTAAAGAGAATGAACTGGTTGAGATCAGCCGAAACGGTTGATTGATATTTATCAATTTTATTTGGATATATAATTAAAGCCACTTCATTTTTGAAGTGGCTTTTTTTGCTTTGATGAAAAAAAATGCACTGTTTTTAATCAATCCAAATACAGATTCAAAGGCATCCTTATTCTGATTTCAAATATCGTTTCAATAAATACATAAATCTAAAAGTCGAACGAATAAAATTAAAAATAAAAGTAATTTTTGAGCCTAAAATCAACAATTGCAATATATTTACCCTACCCCCCTGAATATTCAACTTAAACTCAATGAAAATGATACAATTTCATATGACTACCCCTCAATTTTATGCCGTAATATAAAATATCCAATATTCGGAATATTTGGCTGTTGAATATTTCAACATGTTTTGAAATGGTTGTTGATTTACATTATCATAATTATTGATTTACATTCCAGATATTTCTGTTTTACATACAAAGATATCTGTCAATCTATCAACATATTTCTATTTGTTTTAAAATTTTGCAATTTTTAACTTTACAATCGTGTCTTATTAGACTAATTGATTCTTTAATTAAAAAATACTGTTTTTATTCTTAAACTTTCAAAATTTATGAAACTTCAAAAATTCTTTAAGCTTGCGATTTTCGCTTTAGCCTTGATGGCATTTGGTGCTGCCTGCGTAAAAGAAGGCCCTCCGGGAAAAGATGGCGCTAACGGAGCAACAGGCGCTGTCGGCAAAGATGGCGTAGATGCCAATCAAACTTGTAAAATGTGTCATACTCCTACTAAAGTTGACATCATTGCCGTTCAATTCCAATATTCCAAGCATGAAACCGGAGAAACTGCTATCTCAGAAAGCGGAAATGCAGGTTGCAGCCCTTGTCACACCCAGGGTGGTTTTCAGGATGTTGTAAAAAGAAACGTTCCTGCAACTTTCACCTTGAATGCAACTACCGGAAAGTATGTCAACGACTACTCATGTAATGCAGCCGTAGCATATGGTGAACTATTGTGCAGAACATGTCATAGTTCCATTCACGAAACCTACACTTCAACAGACCTCCCAAAACTCACCACAACTGCCGCAGTTCCAATGACCTTCTGGGGTGGAAAGAAAACAATTAACCTGACACAGGATGGTGGAAGTAGTAACTTATGTATTAAATGCCACCAGCCAAGACCATTTACCAATAGGCTTACTGGTAATGTTCTAGATTATGCTTCTCTGATATCAAGTCCTACCGCTATATTCTTTGATGGAACTTCCAGTACAACTATGGCTCCGGCATTAATTATTCCAAGTTACCGCACCCATACTCACTACGGAGCTTTAGGAGCAATCGTAGCTGGAATGGGCGGCATTGAATTCCTAGGAACATTAGGTTATGCAAGTGCGAAACATGCAACAGTTGCATCATGTGCTGACTGTCATATGGCCGCTACCAACGGTGGTAACGGAGGACATAGTTTTGTTGCTATCAATAATTTTAATGGTTGCAACGTTACAGGCTGTCATGCTGGTGTTACAGCTTCCGATGCAAAATACTGGACTAACCCGCGTTCAACAATCAAAGGATTACTGGCACAACTTGCAACTAAATTGCAATCTGGTGGTGTAGAATTCCTGAACAGAAATGGCGATTCAGCATCCAATCTCTGGTACGGAATTACTACTAACAATTATGATGGTTACATGAACGTTTACGATCCTGCTACCAATCCTGCAGGCCCGACTTATAATACGAAACAATTCCGGAACCCAGCTCCTGCTTCTTCCTGGACAGCTGACCAGAAAGCTTACAACCTGACACTTCCAATATTAAAAATGACCAATGCTCAGTTTGGCGCTATGATCAACTTCCAGCTGTGCCTTCGCGAGTATAGCCTTGGTATTCACAACCTTGATTATTCAAAAGCGTTGCTGACCAACTCACTTGCTATCATTCCGTAATATGATACCCGGATCAGATATAAAAAAGGCTTCTCTTCATTAGAAGTCTTTTTTATATCGATTCACTAAAAATCTCCTCAATGAAAAAATCAAATATTTATTTTCTTCTCTTTGCGTTTGGGTTGCTGCTCAACGCATGTACCTACGATTTCATCGTGAAAGAGGAGTTGCCACCAGTAGATCCGACTGTTACTATTTTATTCGCAACACAGGTTGCTCCAATTTTTATCAGCAATCAAGACCAGTGTACGTCATGTCACAAAACCGGATTAACGGCACCGGATCTTACAGCAGCAAATGCTTACAATAGTCTCAATACCTTGAAACTCATTGATACAACAACTCCTGCATCCAGTAAGATACTGACTTTCCCGGGTTCAGCTTCTCATTCATGGGCTAAGTATTCTGCCGCAGAATCTCAACTGATACTGACCTGGATTCAACAAGGTGCAAAAAATAATTAAACATGAAAAAACCCTTTATATTCCTATTATTAAGTCTTTTGCCCTTTACCTATCAACTGGCGCAAGGTCAAACAGACTCCACGGCCACCGAAGCGGTTGTCAATAAACCTGTTCGTTTTGTCTGGGAAAGTGGTTACCTGATCGATCAGCAAACCTCTAAAATTGCTCCTGTTCATACCCTCGAATCTGTGATTCAACACAAATTCGGTGGCATGTCTAAAGGTTTCCAGGATCTCTTCGGGATCATGGCCCCAGGCGCTAACGTCAGGATCGGATTGGATTTTGTCGTAGCCAAGAATGTACAGATCGGTTATGCGCTACAAAAGAAGAACATGTACAGCGAATTCAATGCTAAATGGACGCCTTTCGTGCAGATGAACACCGGTATGCCCGTTTCTGTATCATTTTTCGGAAACGTAGCCATCGACGGCCGACTGAAATCCGTTTGGGAGGCCGATAAATATTACCACTCATCCGATACGGCTGCTTATACGAAACATGATTACCGCTTCTCCAACCGGCTCTCCTACTACTCTCAGGTAATGATCGCACGCAAATTCAACAGTTTTCTCACGCTGCAGGTTGGAGCAAGCTTTTCACATTTCAGCACCGTTCCATGGCACCAGGATCATGACAAAGTCGGATTGCACGCAGGCGGCCGTATCAAACTGACGCCGCAGGGATCCTTTATTTTCAATGTGGATGTTCCGCTTCAGATTAAATCCATCTCTGAACAGGCAGATTTCACCATTCATCCCGAACCAATTGTTTCTTTCGGTTATGAAGTGTCTACCAGCACCCACGCTTTCCAGATCTATGTCGGAAGCAACGATGCACTGCTTCCTCAGGATATGATGCTCAACAATTATAGAAAACTCAATTGGGATAACTTCTGTGTAGGTTTCGTCATTTCCAGATTATGGGGATTCTAATATAATAAGGAAATGCATGATAGAATCTAATTGCAATTGAATTTAAGATGACTTGACAGAATAGAATAATGAGTAGCCATTTCTTTGTAAATTTGGTTACTCATTTTTTTCTGTACCTGTCAAAATAAAATTTTAAACATTTATGAATTACGCTGATAAGCTAATCAGAGGAGTTTTGCTGGTTTTACTTCTTTCCGGGGTTTTCATGGTTAACGCACAGGATAAGACTGCGACTGCGAAAACTGACAATCAAAAGTTCAATGATCATTGCCTTAAATGTCATGCACACAATTATTTCATTTACGACAACACGGTAGCAAAAGCACAGTCCAAACACAAGATGGAACCGGGTATGAAGATCGATACGATCCTGTTCTATGAATCCAACCACAAAAATTTTAAATGTACAGATTGCCATTCTGAAGACTTTGCCAAATGGCCCCATACTCCTGAAGTAAGAATGGAACCGAAGATGATCTGCATTGACTGTCACGGCGGGGATGAAAAATATGCAAAATTTCAATTCGAAAAAATTGAAGCTGAATTCGCATTGAGCACACATGCAACAAAACATGCTTCGGACTTTAACTGCTGGACTTGCCACGAACCTCACACTTATAAAATCAGCGCAAGAAGTGATTCTAACATCAAAAAAATAATCGCTTACGATAACAATATTTGTCTGAGTTGTCATAACAATATCAATAAATTTGAACTTATCAGTGACAACGAAAAACCCAATATTATAGCAAAACATGACTGGCTTCCCAACCAGTCCCGTCATTTCCAGAATGTTCGCTGTATTGAGTGCCATGCCCATGTTAAGGATTCATTATTAGTAGCTCACAATATTCAGCCGAAGGAAAAAGCGGTGAAATTGTGCCAGGAGTGCCATTCCAAGAATAGTATCCTGCTCAATTCACTCTATCAATATCAATTAAAATCCAAAGCAACTGGTTTAGGTTTTGATAATGAAGTAATCCTTAATACTTCATATGTAATAGGTGCAAACCGGAATATTTATCTTAACAAAATTAGCCTGGCGATATTTATTCTGGCATTAGTCGGGATTTCGATTCATGCTATACTGAGAATACTGATAAAAAAATAAGACCATGGAAAATAAGTTATACCTCTACCCCGTTTTAATCAGGATCTGGCATTTAATTAACGCATTGCTTATTATTCTACTTATCGTCAGCGGACTAAGCATGCAGTACTCTGATCCAGCCAATCCTTTCATTCGATTTGACCTGGCAGTCAGTTTGCACAACTTAGCAGGTTTTGTTTTACTCTTCGATTACATTCTCTTCATTATCGGAAACACCATCTCCAAGAATGGTCGTCATTACAGAATTCAACTTAAAGGATTGAGAGAAAGGCTTTTATTACAGTTCAGGTACTACGTTTTCGGCGTTTTTAAAAATGAATCGGCTCCGTTTCCTGTCACCAAAAAAATGAAGTTCAATCCTATCCAGCAAGTAACTTACTTTATTACGATGTATGTGCTGATTCCTCTTATTTTCCTAACCGGATTATCCATGCTGTTTTCAGGTGCATTCATCCGTCAGTTACTGGGAACTCAGGCATTCTTTGTTACGGACATTTTACACATAACTATCGGGTTCCTTTTATCAATATTCCTGGTAATACACCTTTATTTCTGCACCTTCGGAGCAAAACTCACCAGTAATTTCAAGTCAATTATTACCGGTTACCACGAAGGAGATCATTAAATTATTTAGCGTATATTTATATATGGACGATTCATCGAATGAAAAGAAAAACAACCGCAGAAAATTTCTGAGAATTAGTTTTCTGTCCGGATTGTCGGCTGTAGCTGCCAAGACCGTCTTTGCCGATATCCCGGTTGATCCGGAAAACGAGACCGGTGAAATGGTAACCCTGCTTTCACCAGATGGACAATTGGTGAAAGTTGCAAAAGAGAAGATCAATTATGTGGATAAATATATCTCACCCGCAGCATCCCGCCAGGGAATCCCACACCGTAAATTTGTGATGGTAATTGACCTGGCTAAGTGTAAGAACGCCAGAAAATGTGTTGAAAAATGTCAGAAAGCACATCATTTGCCTCCCCACCAGGAGTTTATGAAAGTCTATCTGATGCAGGAATCTGAGGAAGTCGCTCCCTATTGGATGCCAAAACCTTGTTTTCACTGCGATAAACCGTTGTGCGTCAGTGTATGTCCGGTAGGTGCAACTTACAAACGTTCGGATGGTATTGTGCTGATCGATAATGAGCGCTGCATCGGGTGCAAATTCTGCATGACAGGTTGCCCTTACTCTGCCAGGCAGTTCAACTGGAAAGATAGTCCGGAACTCCATGTCAATCAGCCTTACTCTCCGGAAACCAGCGTTCCTGGCAGGGAAGGAACTGTCAGTAAATGTGATTTCTGTCCGGACATGATCAGGGACGGAAAATTACCGCACTGTGTTTCCGCTTGCCCCATGGGGGTCATCTATTTTGGTGATCAATTGGAAGATATCGTTACCAATGGAGATGAGACCATTCGTTTTAGCGAACTGATCGCTGCACGTTCCGGATACAGACATCTGGAAGACCTTGGCACGAAGCCTAGCGTTTATTATCTGCCTCCAGTAAACAGACAGTTCCCGGTTGACCGCGGATTTGACCATGAAGATGAAATCAATCAGCGTTATAAGGATGTTCCGTTTGTGAAAAAAATGAATAAAAAATAACCGCGAACATGGAAAGCAACAAAAGAAAACAGGAACTCCTGAAGGAGTTTCTGCCACAGTTGGAAAAGACCAGTATTGCCTGGTTTATCTGGGTCGGATTTTTGCTGGTATTGATTTTCGTCGCCATCTACGCGCTGATTCTTCAGATCCTCAGAGGACATATCATCACCGGGATGAGGGATAATGTTGTATGGGGCGTTTACATCGTCAATTTCATCTTTTTTATGGGAGTGAGCTACGCCGGTGCTTTGGTATCAGGCTCTATGCACCTGTTCAAAACAAGCTGGAGAGGTCCGATTCTGAGAATCGCTGAGCTGACCACGATCATTGCATTATGTATTGGTCCGTTGTATATCCTATTGTGTATCGGCCGGTTAGACCGTCTGCCATTTTTATTTATGTATCCCAGGATTCAGTCGCCAATCACCTGGGACGTCATAGCCATTACGACTGACTTGTTCGGATGTTTAATATACTTATATCTATCTTTCATTCGTGACTTTGCTCTAATGAGGGATTCAGAAGACATTAAACTCCCCAAATGGAGAATTAATATTTACAAGACCTTGGCTTTGGGTTACCAGGATACTCCAACCCAAAGGAAAAGAATCAAGAATGTAACGGATATCATGTCGGCTATGATCATTGCGATCGCCATCATTGTGTATTCTGTATTGGCCTGGATTTTCAGTGTTACTTTGCAACCAGGATGGCACAGTACAATTTTTGGTCCTTATTTTGTTATTGCCGCCGTCTTTTCCGGTGCCGGAGTCATGATTATATTGATGAGGGTATTCCGGACGGTCTTTCATCTTGAAAATTACATCACCAAAAAGCATTTTGTGGGGGTTGGACTGATTCTGATGATACTTTCCATGTTCTTTGCCTATTTTACTTTCAGTGAATATCTGACTAAATGGTATGGATCCAAGAAGCTGGATGATAACCTGATTCAGATTCTATTTACGAAATATTTCTGGCTATTCATTTTTTCCAACTATATCGGTACACTATTTCCGATCATTATCATGGGAATTCGTAAGTTCAGATCTATCAATTCAATCACAATTGCCGCTGTCGTTGCAGTTCTCGCATTATGGGTAAACCGTTATCTGATTGTTATTCCAACGCTGGAGACACCTTATATGCCGATTCAAGATACAAGGCCGGAATGGATTTTCTACTCCGCTACCTGGATTGAATGGATTTTGACATTCGGAGGTGTGGCAATGTTTTGTTTCCTGTTTACGCTGGCGGCTAAGATTGTTCCGATCATACCCGTATCGGAAGTTGCTGATGCTGAACTTGAAATGAGTGAAGTTTTACATGCTGAACTAAAAATAGAGAAAGAACATGATCAATAAAATCAGGATTTTCAGACAGCGGCTGGTCGTTCTTTTACTGACGACTTTAGTATCGCTACCGCTCTTTGCTCAAAACATAACTTCGGCACTCGAACTGAAAGAATTAAAAGCCGGTGATGAAAGCCGGGTATTCAGTGTCAAGCTGACCGGCGAAAGCGAAGAAGGTACGGTACCGGTTTACCAGGCAAAAATTGATCTGTTATCAGTGGCAGATGGTAAGACAGAAATGATAGGAACTGTAACCACCGACCGGGATGGTAAGGCATCGTTCACCCTAAAAAGTAGCAAAAGCCTACTCAGGGACAAAGAAGGTGTTATAGAGGTGAAGTCTGTCTTTCAAGGAACAGGCAAGCTGGCAGGTGCGGAAGCTTCAGTTAAATTCAAAGAATTGAATCTGCAAGTGGTTCTAGTTGAAAAGGATTCATTAAATACAATCACATTAAAAGCTTCATCCTTAGGACCTAAGGGTGAAATCATTCCCTTGAAGGAAACTAACTTCAATCTGTATGTGCAAGGATTATACTCCAAACTTAAGGTAGGGGAATGCTTCGTTGATGCAGGTGAAGGCATTTTTACCTTCCCCAATAATATTCCGGGAGATGAGAATGGAAATCTGAAGATTTTTGTTCGTCTGGAAGAAAATGGAGTATTCGGAGAAGTTGAAAAAACCGAAAATGCCAAATGGGGTAATCACCGTTCCGGATTCGTGGAACCACAGCGTTCCCTCTGGACTTCTGGTGCTCCTATATGGATGATTACCACACTGATTATACTTTTAGCAGGCGTTTGGTCACACTATATATATGCCATCGTACAGCTGATAAAAATCAGGAAAGAAGGCAAAAAATTAGAGAAAAATTAAGAAAATATTCACTATTTTAGTGAAATATGTGTTCAATTATCTATACAATTCAATCATTTATTAAACAAATTAAAAATGAAAAAATTTCTTTTCGCAGCGTTAACAGTAGTTTTTGCGATGAGTTTGTTCTCTTTCATCGCAGCAGAGAAAAAGGCATGGGATGTTCCTGCCAAGTACAAAGCAATGAAGATTCAGAAAAAAGGTGATGCCGCAAGTATTGCGCTCGGTAAAACTCTTTTTACCAAGTATTGCAAGTCCTGCCATGGTGGAACAGCAAAAGGTGATGGTGCAAAAGCTTCATCTCTAAAAACCAAAATGGACGATTTGAGTACTGCAGCGTTCAAAGCTTTACCAGATGGTTCCAAGTATTTCATGTCATTCGTTGGACGTGACGAAATGCCTAATTATGAAAAGAAAATTGTCGATGAGGAAGAAAGATGGGCCATTATCAATTTCCTGAATTCACTCTGATTCATTAGAGAGTAAGAATTTAAAAGCAGCCGGACCTTCGGCTGCTTTTTTTTTATTTGATTAATATAGAAGGAATTTAAATTATAATTGTTATAAAAATTAATTCGTTTTGGTACTATCTTTGTATCGAATTATATCAATTATTCAATATTAATTTTAACAGAATTATCATGAAAAGATTTCTATTTGCCGCTTTGACAATTGTTTTTGCAATGAGTTTGTTTTCATTTATCGCATCTGAAAAGAAAGCAGCCTGGGCTATTCCTGCAAAATACACAGCGATGAAGAATCAGAAAAAAGGTGATGCTGCGAGTATTGCACTCGGTAAGACGCTTTATGCAAAGCACTGCAAATCATGCCACGGAACCGGAAAAGGAGATGGTGCAAAAGCTGCTTCACTCAATACTGAAATGGATGATATTACAAAACCTGCATTTAAAGCAATTCCGGACGGGAACAAGTACTATATGGCTTTTGTAGGTCGTGGTGACATGCCAAACTTCGAAAAGAAAATTACTGATGAAGAAGAGCGTTGGGCAATAATCAACTATTTGGATTCTTTGTAATTATAAATGATCTTTACAAAAAAAGCAGTTGGTACGCCAACTGCTTTTTTTTTGCTTTCAACCATTCTAACTGAACAGCCTTAATTCAATTGCCATTAGGAGTGTTTGTGGCAATTATCCATGTACCACGAAATTGAATGTTCTCTGCCAGCTACCAGTTCTTCCAGAATTTTATGATCATCCCATTCACTGTGATAACTACAGCATTGATCTAAAGCTAAAGAGAGCAGCAACCATTCTCTGACAGCACTCATGGTCAAGTTGCTGATTTTTAAACTTTTTAGCATCTTGAGATACTTCGGTCCGATCATGTCAATGTTGGGCAATTCCCTTTTTAATATCTCCCTGGTAGTAAAAATATGATTTTCAACCTGAATGAATTCGGCTTCATCCAGTGTTACCGAAAAATCAAACGTTTTGTCTGCCATAATACACCTCCTGCGATTTAATATTTGGTTCTACAAGATAATTAAAACAATTCGTATATTATAATAATTGAATACAATTATTTAATATACGAATGTGAATAAAAGTCTGAGAGGTATTTTAGTGAGAATCCTGAAGAGGAAAAAATAGCACGATTGAAAGAATAGTTTAATTTTGTAGTAAAATTTACTGCAATGGAAATAATCGATTGGAAGAACTTAGGCTTTGGATACAGCAAGACTGATTACAATGTTCGCAGCTGGTACCGTAACGGACAATGGGGAGAATTGGAAATCAGCGATTCGGAGATGATCAGCATGCATATGGCGGCTACTTCTCTGCATTACGGACAGGAAGCATTTGAAGGACTCAAGGCTTTTCGTGGCAAAGATGGCAAGATTCGTGTTTTCAGGATGATTGAAAACGCCAGAAGAATGCAGCGTTCTGCAGCCGGAGTCATGATGGCTGAAGTTCCGGAAACTCTTTTTGTTGGGGCAGTAAGGAAAGCAATATCCTTGAATGAACGCTTTGTTCCTCCTTATGAATCGGGTGCATCCCTATATATTCGTCCATTGTTGATTGGCACCGGAGCGCAAATTGGTGTCAAACCTGCTGATGAATATCTTTTCATGATCTTCGTTATGCCTGTTGGCCCATATTTTAAGGAAGGCTTTAAGCCCACGGATTTGGTAATTTACCGGGAATATGACCGTGCAGCACCGCTTGGAACAGGAAAGATTAAGGTTGGTGGCAATTATGCGGCCAGCCTGGTCGCCGGACAGCGGGCGCATGCCAACGGTTTTTCAGCCGTGTTGTATCTGGATGCAAAAGAGAAAAAATACCTGGATGAATGTGGGCCTGCGAATTTTTTTGGCATCAAAGGGAACAAGTACATCACTCCTAAATCCTCTTCTATACTACCCTCCATTACCAACATGAGTTTAAGGCAGTTAGCTGTTGATATGGGTCTTGAAGTAGAAGTCAGGCCTGTTCTGGCCGAAGAACTTGCTGAATTTGATGAAATTGGCGCATGTGGCACCGCAGCTGTGATTTCACCCATTAAAAGGGTTTTTGATTCCGACCTTGACAAAGAGTACAATTACGGAACAGAACCAGGGAAAATCAGCGTAAAACTTTACGAGAAGCTTAGGGGAATACAGTACGGAACGGAGCCTGATCCTTATGGTTGGACAGAAATTATCTAGAACAATCTCCGGCCTTTATTTGGACCCAAGTTGGAGAAAACTTATTCCAGCCAATATAAGGTATTCCTGTTAAAGTCAGATTCTTAATGGCACAATATCCTGATAAGTTTGGATTGTAATAAATATCCAGCGTGCTAAGTGCATTCTTTAAATTTTCGAGTCCATCCAATGTTTTGAGAGAACCGTTTTCAAGAATCTGAATCTCTCCTCTCACAGTTTTTGTTTGCGTGAATCCGGCAAAATTGAGAAGTTTTGCATTATCCTGTATAATAAAATTTCCACCGATACTATCAAGCAGTGCAAAACCATTCATTCCTATAAGGCTGTTACATTCGGCAATGCGCATATCCTTTTTGATATAACGGAGACCGTTAAGACCGGTAAATGAAGTGAGTTTTTCTAATTTACTGAGTTCGATGACACCCTTTATTGTATCAATTTTTGCAAGGCCTGTTAAATCCTCCAGATTTGAACAGGAAACAATACTAAGATCGCTTTTGATACAGGGAATATTTGTCAGACCGATTAAGTTTGTTAAACCGTCGCAATAAGTTAGCGCAAGAGAAGTTATAGTATCATTGATTACTGAAAGATTGTTCAGTGTGGACAACTGTGGTAAGCTGTTTAACAAGATGCTGCCTTTTACCTCCTTCAAATTTTCCAATCCGGTGAAACCGTAAAATCCAATATTTTCACTAATTGCCAGATCTCCTCCAATGGAGGTAATTCCTGAAAGTCCGTTCAGGTCTGAAAGTCCGGAATTTTGAGAAATACTTAACGACCCTGACATTGATGTCATGTTCTGAAGTCCTTCAAAAGAGATCAGAGAGGGATTTCCGTTAACATTGATAGAACCTGTTGTCAGGATTTGTTCTAATCCGGTACAGGTTCTGAATTTAGGATTCTTATCGATGGTGAGTGCACTTGCGATGGAATACAGGGAAGTTAATCCGATGAAAGAAGTCAATTCAGGGCATGCAGAGACTTGGAACCCTACCCCAATACTCACCAATTTTGAAAAGAATGATAAATCCTTGTTTGGAATTTTATAAAGCGTTAAAGATCCCTCTATTACTTCCAGATTAACAAAATACTTACTGTAATCAATTGGATCAGAGGATGAAAGAACAACATTACCAGAAACGGTATTATAGTTACCATTTAAAAATCGTAAAAGTGTAGTATCATTTCCACTGGAATAGATTTCGATGTTTCCACTGAAAACATTAGGGGGTACGACGGTCGTGGTGGCTGTTGCGGAAGTGGTATCTTTTTTACAGGAACCCAGCAAACTGAGTAACATTAAAAAGACTGCTATTACTAAAAAATTATTTTTTCTCATCCAATGTTAAATTTCAAAAGGATTCAAGACCTGCTTAAATCAACCGGACAAAGAAAAGAATTTTTGGCCAGATTTCAGTCAGGTATGTACCTGATTACAGTGTTAAAATAAGTTGTTTTATCACTATTTTGATAACTCAAGCATTCGCTGGATGGGCTTTCTGGCTTTATTCATCAAATTATCATCCAAAATAATCTCGGGCTGTTCAAATTTCAATGCCAGATAGAGCTTTTTTAGGGTATTTAATTTCATGAAACTACAGTCATTGCATCCGCAAGTTGAGTCGATCGAAGGGGCGGGCAAAAATATTTTTCCCGGACATGCAAGCTTCATCTGGTGAATGATCCCGCTTTCGGTCGCTACTATAAATTTTTCCGATTTACTCACTGAAACATAATTCAGCAAGGAAGTGGTTGAACCGATGTAATCTGAAACCATTAATATCGGGCCTTCACACTCAGGATGAGCTATTAATTCGGCGTCAGGATGTTCGTCTTGAAGTTCAATAATCTTTTCCAGCGAATATTTTTCGTGCACCATACAGGCGCCGTCCCACAAAAGCATGTTTCTTCCTGTCACAGAATTCAGGTAATTACCAAGATTTTTATCAGGTGCAAAGATGATTTTCTGATCAGCGGGAAATGACTCCACAATCTTTCTTGCATTAGATGAGGTTACGATCACATCTGAAAGTGCTTTTACCTCGGCTGAACAATTGATATACGAGATGACAACATGATCACTATGCATTTTGATAAAGCGCTCAAATTCAGGACCAGGCGTCGAATCTGCCAGGGAACATCCCGCCTTCATATCGGGTACAATCACTTTCTTACCAGGATTCAGAATTTTGGCAGTTTCTGCCATAAAATGCACTCCTACAAATAAAATGATATCAGCAGTAGTGGCCTCCGCATGTTGTGACAAGGCCAATGAATCACCCAGAAAATCAGAGATATCCTGCAATTCAGGCATGATGTAGTAATGCCCTAAGATGATGGCATTCTTTTCTTTCTTTAATCTGATGATTTCGGCCTTCAAGTTTGTTCCACTATCCAGAGGCACATCAACAAATCCGCAACGGTCTATTAATTTCTGGTAGGTATCACTCATATTTCTTTGTCCTTAAGAAGCTGCAAATGTAAAAAAACCTCCCTAAAATCATTCAAAATCCTAATTCAAAACGTTGCACCATTCCAGAAAATTGAATTTTTCAGGAATTAAGGTAAAAAAATGTTAATAAATTGGCCTAAAATGTTAATAAATACTTAACCATATCTTACTTTCATCATAGAATTAAATCAACAGCTATCATTATATTTGGTTGCATTATTATCAGCTTCCCACGTAACTCTAAAGCTTTGATAACAAGAAAGAATAAATATTATCCTAGTAATTTATAATTAAAATTTGTCATTAATGAAAAACAATTTAAACAAGCTCTTTCTGACTTTTCTGCTATTTGCAGGTTTAGTTCTATCTGCGTTAGCTCAGGTAACGACTGCTAGTATTAGCGGAAAAATTCTGGATGATAAAAAAGAGCCGCTTATTGGTGCAACAGTAGTTGCAAAACATATACCGACCGGAACGGTCTATGGAACTTCTGTATTGAACGACGGACGCTACAATATCAGTGGTATGCGTGTCGGAGGTCCTTATGAAATAGAGGTATCAATGGTTGGTTACAGTACACAGAAATCCGGCAATCTATCTCTGACAGTGGGTGAAGAAGCCACCCTGAATTTCAACCTTAGTGAAAAGACAACAGAGATTGGTGAGATTGTTGCGGTTGCTTCAAGAAATCAAAAATTCAGCTCAAACCGGACTGGTGCACAGGAAGTCTTTACAACTGAATCTATTGAAAAACTACCTACAATTAATAGATCACTTTCTGATTATACCAAGCTTACTCCAATGAGTAGTGGTGGTAACTTTGGTGGTACCTCCTATCGTTTCAACAACGTTACAGTTGATGGAGCATCATTTAACAACTCTTTTGGACTTTCATCTTCATTAGGTGCCGCTGGAACGGAACCGATTAGTTTGGAGGCAATCGACCAGATCCAAGTTATGATTGCACCTTACGACGTCAGAAACGGAGCCTTTACCGGAGCCGGCATTAACTCTGTAACCAAAGGTGGAACGAACAATTGGACAGGATCCGCCTATTACTATTTAAAAAGTCCGGGCTTGGAAGGTCTCAAACAGAAAACCATAACTTTAGATAAACAAAAATATAGCTATAACCAAAAAGGTTTCTCAGTTGGTGGTCCTATTATTAAAAATAAACTGTTCTTTTTTATTAATGGGGAGATGGATCGCAAAGAATCTCCGATCGATTGGCAGCCAAGCCCTGCCAAGGGACAACAAGGTTCCGGGCAATCAAGTGTTGATGTAATTACACTTCAAACTTTTTCAGACTACTTAGGTAGTAAATTTGATTATAATCCGGGGTCATATAGCACTTCAAATATTCCAACTCAAGCCGATCGTTTGACAACCCGCCTCGATTGGAATATAAACTCCAAAAATGCATTAAGTATTAAGTATTTTTATTTGAAATCATTTAGTACCAGCATGCCCAGTACTTCCGGAGCAACAGGAGGTTCACGAGGTCCTAATGCAAATACAATTCCCTTCTCATCTACCTATTACCGTGGCAATAATAATTTTAACATTATTATGGCAGACCTTAATACAACGATCAATGATAAAATGTCTAACACATTAAAAATAGGATATTCCGCACTTCGCGATTTTCGTGACATGGACGGAGGTTTCTTCCCTCAGGTTGATATTTTGGATGGCACAGGTTGGAGTTATACTACCGGGGTTAAAAGTTCTGGTTTTGTAAAGGGAACGAGAGTATCGACGACCGTGGGTACTGAAGCGAATTCATACAATAATAAACTAAACAGCGATATCTGGCAGCTTCAGGACAATTTCACGATCATTGCCGGAAAGCATCGCATTACATTGGGAACGCAAAGTGACTACCGCAAATTTTTAAATGGATTCGCCAACTCATTTGCAGGTGCTTGGGAATACAATAGTTTTGATGCCTTTTATAAAGAGGTAGATACCTATCGCACCTGGTTAGCAGGTCCAAAAACGCCTGGTACATTTGAAAGTTTAACATCAAAATATACCAAAAAATACTCTCTTCAACCAGACTTTCCGTATGCAAAAGTTGATGTATTATCTCTTGGATTTTATGGCCAGGATAAATGGAACATTTTTCCAAACCTGAACTTGACATTAGGACTACGTATGGATATGCCTATTTTTCTTACGGATCTTTTACCAAACAGCACTTTAGCTGCTGAGACTTTTCAAGGTGGCGTAAAAATTGATGTTTCCAAATATCCGAAAACTGCACCACAATGGTCTCCACGTTTAGGCTTCAATTGGGATGTGTTCGGTAATAAAACGCTTCAGGTTC
>Ga0209430_1001091_pt1 | contig 21606 bp, 11 predicted proteins | sample BarGraIncub1133A_FD_184504 | JGI IMG/M metagenome (GOLD analysis project Ga0209430, IMG submission 184504) | Arctic peat soil microbial communities from Barrow, Alaska - Barrow Graham LP Incubations 11-33A (SPAdes) (version 2) | ecosystem: Environmental > Terrestrial > Soil > Wetlands > Peat... | reverse complement strand
GGGGCCGCGAGCCGCAAATTCGATACAGTCAAAGGTCTTTCACCTGGCTTGACGCCAGACTGTGCGGCAGACCGTAAACGCATAGGATGAAGAAATTTCATCCCAGTGGGTCTGCCGCATTCCTGTGGTGTCAATTCCCCCCATCTTATCGAAGTGAGGTACTTCCAATGCATGTAAAAATGGAATCCCCTAAAAAATCACTGTCCTCTGCCCATGACTTCATTGATCTTCTTTTCCTTGACCTTCTTCCCCATTATGGAAAACCTGTCCGCGAATCCCAGGTGGAGCTGTCCCATCAGATGCTTGATGCAATGGTCGGACGCCAGATTGCTCTATGTGAAGCTGGAGTTGGTATCGGAAAAACCTTTTCCTATCTTATCGCTGCCATTGCTTTTCACCTCTATGTCCAAGTCGAGTATCCGATTCTCATGACGTATTCACACTTGAACGACTTTAGTTACCACACCCCTCTTTCCATCGTGATCTCAACGTCCAGCATCGCACTGCAGCAGGCCATCGTGGACGAATACATTCCTTTCCTCTCCCAGGTTCTTTTGGAAAACCGCCTTATCAAAAGTCCGCTGCAGGCTGTCCTTCGAAAAGGAAAAGGCAACTATGTCTGTGAGACGCGCCTGATCCGTCACCTCGAAAACAAAAATCTTCCTCATCAGAATCCAACGGAAAAAGACGCTCTCATTCGTCTTCGAGTCGGCAACATCGATTTGGGTCTAACCGAAAATGTTAGTGATTATGATCGTCGGCATATCTGCGTTAGTGGAAGCTGCGGCAAAAACTGTCCCCTGCAGTTTGCCTGCCGGTATTCACATCACCTCATGGCCGCCAAATCACCCGCGATCCTTTTTCAGGTCTGCAACCATAATTACCTTCTGGCTGATCAGATGCACCGTCAATGCGGCAAGTCGCCCCTCCTGTCTAACTTTAAGGCCGTCATCATTGACGAGGCACACAAGCTATCTGAAGCTGCTCGGCAGATGTATGGTGAATCCTTGGAATTGCCGGAACTCGACGAAATCGTGCAGTCGGCAATGCTGATCACTACTCTGTCCAAAGACTGCATGATCCGGCTCAATAAACTTCTTGATCATAGCCATCAGCTTTTTACACATCTGGATCAGGTCATTCAGTCCACCAATGAAGAGACTCTCAACAGTGTCGACTTCGATCCGACCCACGAGACACTTTGTATCATGCAGTCCGTCATCAATGACCTCCAGCAAATCGATGCCTTTCTTCTTCACTCCTATTCCAAAAACATCAAGCACCAGATCGCCAAGTTGATCGAGAAGATTCGTATCTTCCAGTTTCGAAAAGATGCCTACGTCTATTGCATTCGAAGAAACGAACGCGAAAACCGACTTTCTTTGGAAGCCATGCCCTATGACGTCAGTCAACATCTTTCTTCCGATCTATGGAACAGTCAGGTCCCCTATATCCTGACATCCGGCACGCTGGCCATCCGGGGCGATTTCCAACGAACGCAAAATGTCCTTGGCCTGCAGACCGGAGCCGGATCGCGAAGACTCATCACATCCTCTGTTCCCTCTTCTTTTGATTATGAGAATAACTGTCTTCTATATCTTCCTGCGGAGATCCCTCTTCCAGACCTCGATAGTTCAGAATATCTTGCCGGAATAACCGAGCAGATCCAGAAGCTTATCTTGGCCACACATGGCCACACGCTTGTGCTTTTCAATTCATACCGGCTGATGGGAAAAGTGCGGGACACCCTTCAATCAGATACTCTTCCCTTTCCTGTCCTGGTTGGCGACAAAGATCTGCAGATGGTCATCAAGAAATTCAAGAGTGCACCCAATGCCGTTCTCTTTGCGACCGGTGCCTGCTGGGAAGGAATGGATTTCCCCGGAGATATGGTCTCCTCCCTGATCATCGTCACGCTGCCCTTTAGTGTTCCGGATCAGATTCGCCGCCAGGAACAGTTGAAATACCCAACTCTTACGGACTACATTCTATCTTCCGTCGTTCCGGACATGCAGCAGAAGCTCCGTCAGGGCTTTGGAAGAGCCATCCGGACAGAGACGGACACCTGCGTCATTAGCATTCTCGATGCACGAGGCATTCAAGGCGGCCGGTATTATCACCATGTACTCGACGCACTTCCCGCAATGCCTGTCACAAATCGAACAGAAATCGTATCCGAATTCATTCGCGCGGTTAAAAAGCCATCCTATTTTTCCTGATTCACTCATTTCAATTACTTAATCAGATCATCTGCAAACAAATGATTTTTTGAAAAGGAGAATTTTATGAAAAGAATGAGAACAATCAAAGGTGCTATTGCCGAAATCAAACAGGAAGATCCTTATTCATGCATTACGGAACATTTTTTGCGGCAGTTAATCTGGCAGGGCAAGTTACAGCCTTGCAAGGCAGGTAACAAGAACCTGATTGATATGGATGCGTTGATGAATCTTCTGGAAAATCATACAGCCTCAGGACCAAGCTTACCCTCGGTTGAACCGGAAAAACCGACACAAATTCTCACAGCTAAGCCAATGTATTTACAAGTGCAAAACCAACCCGCACGCAGGGTAAGACCGGTACTGGATTATTCAAGATAGGAGGCGTATTTGAATGGCAAGCGCTATAAAAAGAGGCAGCTCTTATCAGATTCGAGTAAGCATCGGCAGAGATTCAACAGGTAAATACGTCAATGAGGTTACTACTTGGACGCCTCCTAATGGACTTACCGCAAAGAAAGAAAAAGACGCTCTTGAAGCTGCCATACTTGATTTTGAGCGCCAGGTAAAATCAGGACGTTACTTATCAGGTGAAAAAACAACGCTCCTTGAATTTGCGAATACGCAGTGGCTGCCATATGCTAAATCAAATCTTAAGCCAAAAACTTTTGCAGACTATTGCGAATTCTTGGAAAAACGCATCCTGCCTGTATTTGGAAGACTTCCGCTTGCACAAATCCAGCCAATCCAAATCGTTAATTGGTTACGAGATCTGGATCAGAAAGGTATGCGAAATACTGCACGCTATCGCTTGCTGCCGCATGTACTTCATATTCTCAAAACCAACAATATAACTGCTGAAAAACTGGATATTGCCTCCAATACAAATACCCGACTTCGCAGTGGCCATGTTGTCTCATTCGAGATAGCGTGTAAAGTCGCATCCGTTTTGAATTCTCCCATTGAAGAGGTTTTCGAGTCATTGGGAATGGACGACAAACTATCAGACAATACAAAGGGCAACTATTTCCGCTGTCTGTCCTCTGTCCTTTCAACAGCCGTACAATGGCAGATGATTTTAGAGAACCCCTGCAAGCGCGTAAAAGCACCTTCTCAAAGAGGTCATGAAATATCACACATGAATATTGATGAGGCGCAAAAAGCATACCAGGCCGCCCTAAACTATCACGATATCCGAGTCGGCACCGCCATTATCACATTACTTCAGACAGGTATTCGCGAAGGCGAGCTGGCCGGTCTTGAGTGGAAAGATATAGATTTTGACAAAAGCGAAATCCACATCCAACGCAACTCCCAATACATCCGCCGAATCGGAATTGTCACAGGAACCACCAAAACAAGAAGCGGAAACAGAGCGATAGCCATAGCTCCCGATCTAATCGAACTATTAGAAAAATACCGATACTGGCAAAACACAGAAAAAGCCCGAATCGGCGATCTCTGGCAGAACACCGATCGCCTTTACACCCAATGGGATGGCTCCCCGATCCACAATCAGACCATTACAAAATGGAACAAAAAATTTCTGGCAGACTCCGGATTCAAATACACAACCGTACACGGACTCCGCCACTCCTTTGCCACCCTGCAAATAGCCGCAGGCACAGACCTTCGAACCGTCTCACAGCTTCTCGGTCATGCTGATGTATCTACCACCATGAATATATACGCGCATTCGTTGAAGACATCAGAAACTGCGGCGGCGAGTAAGATTTCTAAGATGTTGAGGGGGGAGGAAAGGTGATGCATGAGTTAGCCTCATGCTCACACCTTTCGTTAGAAACCGTATGTTCCATATACTGATCCAGAACAAATATTAGAAACTATTTTTCTGCGGGATTGATTATAAGTTCCATCCTCTGGATATTTTCATATGTACGTAAAATAAACGACTGAGCCGCTTCAATAGAAATCAACTGATATGTATGTGCAACCCGATTACGCATATCTTTGTAGTCTTTGAAAATAGCATCCAATGACTCAATTTTAAAATCTTCACGTTCTGATTTTGATTGGCTTTTTATGAATTGTTGAAGCTTCTCATCATCAGCAATCAGCATAAATGTAATGTGTGTCATGATTTCTGCTGCTATACAAAATGACTGTAACAAAGAAAATGCGATATGAGTCTCATGCAAAAATTCTGAATAAAGGAAATAGGTTGTTTGACCTGTTTCGAGAAGTTCCTTAATACCCGTCATTTTTTTCTTTATTTTCTGAATTGCGGTCTCATCATGGGATAATTTACATATACGGCTAAATGCATCAATTCTATGCTCTCTCAAATGAAGGTTTCCGATTTGTTTTTGAACATAAGATACTGCTTTAATCTTAATCTCTTCAGCATAGTTTTCAATTATTTCATTTGTACATTTTATATGTGCGGACTCATTTAGATACGATTTCGATTCAATAATTATATTTGTCTTATCAATGAGTCCTTTACATGCGATCAGTTCATTGAAATCTGTGAAGCTGTAGTCTACGACATCCTCAAGTTTCCCGATAGGGTTGATGCCGATAGAAAGTGAAGCCTTCTCAGCAATGGAAATATCATTCACACCGTCTCCAATGAAAATCCAATCATTGCAACCAAGCCCATGTTTACGGAGTAATAATTTTACGATTTCTTCCTTTCCCCAGAAGTTACATGAATTAACAAAGGTTAAACCCCAGTCGATCTTGCCATTCAGCTTAAAATAGTATTCACACGCGGCAAAGGAATTTTCTCTTTCAATTCCCAAGTCTGTGCATGCTTTTGTGTTCAAATTTTGTATACCACCAGAAATCAGGACAGGAATGTACTCAGCGCGGTTCAACTTAGCGAAAAAATCTTTCACACCCGGAACGTATGGAGCATTGTTGATGATCTGATTAAATTTTTCAGTGCTCAACCTATACTTTTCATGAATTTCAATTGTAGCTTGTACCCATTTCATGTATGCCGTCCCTGAGACTTTGAAACCATAACCTCCCTCTTTCCATTTCTTTTGCGTCTGTATCTCTTCCGCTTTTGCATCTTCGCCAAGATCATCTGCAATCTTTGTCCAAATGTAAGATGCGTGCTCGGCGTCTTTGATCATATGAGGTTCAAATATTGTGCCTTCAACGTCGCAAACTAAAAGTTTCATTTAGTACCCCCTGCGATTCCGGTCAAAATGAACAGGCGATCCGGAAAAAACAAACAGCGAATCCGGGCTAACCCTGAACACTTCACGATTGATATCACTTTATTATCATGACTTTGTTAAAATGTCCCTCTGTTCCATGCAAACACCTCGTTTGTCGCTTTTATCCATGGTGCATTATATTTATTTTCTAGATCCCAGCCACCAAGCATATTATTGATTACGATAGCTCTCTGCTCATCTTCGACCTGATACCAATCACGGTAATAACTATCTTCCTGTCCGTGATATTCAGACGATTGAACAATAAAAAATGCCCCACAATTTTGACATTGAACAAGGATCCGATCTCCATCGTCCCATGTATGAAGGTAATGTTTAACACTGCCGTCAGAATTATATGCGGTATCGCCAAAATCTCTAATCATTTTAAAATTCATTTGGATATGAGCTTGGCTAATATTCTCAAAATCGAACAAACAGCAACGGGTCCCTAAAAAAACCAGGTAATCCTTTTCAGACATATTCTCCTCCATCTTTAGCTCCTAAATTAGACATTCAGTCCGATCCATTGCTCGAGTGGTTCGAATATGTGTAAGAGTTGATTCGCGTCAATTGAGTCAGTTTCCAATTTGTTTTCTTCAGCCCGTTTGAAAGGAATCGTAATGTATAAATCGTACCAAATCCAATCTGATGCAGGATTTATTGTAAGAGCTTCCGCCATTTCAGATAACGATTTGACAGTTTGCAGCATCTCCATGCTTCCGTCAGAAAAATCGTAGTTTAGCAAATTCAAGCCGCCATCAATAAATTCGAATTCTATATTTTCGATCTTCTTTTTTTCGGCAAATGGATCATAATCCGATGGATCTTGAGCAAGACTCGCATTGATGGAAATGCATATCGGAGATTCCTGAATACTACCCAGAATTTGCTTCGCAGTTTCTGACTGCATATCCTTAATCATTTTATTCCACATCCAGTCTTGTTCTGTCATTAAGCCTCTCGCCTTAACGCTTGGGAATACAGCTTGTACAGTCGTTCCGAAGCCCTTTTCGATAACTAATCCGCATTGGATTTTTTCCCCATCTCTCCAAAAAACGTATTTTCCGTACTTATAGGCTGGCCATTCTGTTGAAGGAATAACCCACCACAATGTATCATCCGGCTTAAACTGATTCCATGGCCTTGGAGAATATCTAGTGCTTGGAGAATTCAGCAATTCATAAACCTGTCGAGCGGTACTTCTCTGGCCGATGTACTGTAATCTTTTCATAGGCTTCTCCTTCTAACTTATATTGTTTTTGACCTCTATATAATTTTTTGCACTCAGATCGAATAATGCATGCCTGGCAATTGGGGCTTTTAGGTCGACACCATTCACGTCCAATTTCCCAACAAGAAAAATCAACAATACCGGGAAACTCCGGATTTAGTTCTCTGGCCTTATAGATTACTGCGTTTTTGTCGGCTTCAGGACTAACCAATCCTGTACGTTGCATTACTCGCATTATATGTACATCTGGAGATATATCTATAGAATAATAATCAGAAAAAGGTATTTTGAAATCTCGAGCAAGAATATTTGCAGCCATCGTCGCAATTTTAGGCCCCGACCCGTTGAAAAGCAAAAATTCATATACAACTTTGGCACTACTGGGATTATTGCTCCATATTTGCGATGCATCGCCATCAAAGCGTTCACTAATACCATGTACCCCCGCGCAGAACACATCTGCCATTGTGTCATTAAAACGATGTAAAGAATATTGAGTAAAAATACTTTTATACTCGCCTGCAGATACTTTTATCAGATCATCTATTTCAAAACTTCCAATTATTCTCTGTATTTGAGAAGGAATCGACCATGCCCGTTCGGCTTTTATCTGTCTGTCCATCAAACAAGCCAACACAAATGCATGCGGAGTATTTTCGATATCATTCAGAAAATCATTCTGCTTAATATCATCGACAAAATGAATAGTTTGCCTTATAACAGAACCAAAACGTTCTTTCCCTAATGTCACCAATATATGTTCTGCCATAGCCGTTTCTCCTCGCGATTTCAGAACGTTCGGGAATAAAAATGGTATTTTATATTCAACAGATCAAAAAACTAATTGCTCGAAAACTCAATTTAAGCGCTTATTCATTATCTGGTGTAAAACGCACACGAGCACCGACGTCATTAATCGAGAAAAGTTTCTTACCTTTGTCTGAAAAAGGATTTGGGAGCCAATAAACTGTTGGATGATCAAGCGTATAAGTGATAAATGCAATTACATACTCGATTTTTTTATTCTTTGTCAATTCTAAGGCTTTTGTTGTCTCTGACGAACCCATATCAAACTGATAGTTTCCACCAATAGTACTTTTTACCTCAATATAATACCTTTTCTTCTCGAGACATATTTCAAAGTCATACCCCAAAGAATCATTTCCTGGATTGTCTGGATACATATATTTTCTATTATTAGATTTCCATGAATCGGGAGTTACCTGCTGTCCAAAGGTCTTTTTGAGCATTTGATATATTAAGTACTCACCCGCCAACCCAATTGCTGCTTCCTTTTCCTTACCTATTCTTTTTCCTCTCTCAGAAGGTTCATTTGGCTTAGGGTTGCCTTCCCCCATAGTCGTTCTTGGTTTAACCGATTTAAGTTTTATCGTATTATCAATCGCACCGACTCGCTTTGTTTCGTTAACTAGTTTTTCATTAACAATTACCAGTAGATTGGGCAAGTTTGATTCATCCGAATCAAATTCGGATCCCTTTATAGAAATAAGTCTTTTTTGTATTGTATTTTCTTTTTTTATTTGCTCTCGTTTCTTTCTAAATTCGCTTTCAGCATCAACTAACTCCTCTTGTGCGATATTGAGTTTTCCCATTAATTCCTTACAACTTTTTGACTCAAGCCAATCGCCTGGGATCACTTTTTGAAAGTCCATGGTTATCTCACTTTCCATGATCGCCTTAATTATTCTCTCGTCATTCCATTTTTCAATCTCCAAATATTCTTTTGGAATATTTTTCAGTATGCACTCCAATAATTTGTCCTCTGTTATTGAAAATTCAAGTAAAGGGTTAGATTGTTGATTCTCATCAGCAGAATATTTGTTGACATACGCAAACAGGATTTCCCGAATCAGTACAATTTCATTTATAAATAACTGGCGATTTTCTTTAGCAATGTCTTCTCCAGCTAAATCAATATCAGGTATTAATTCCTTAAGCGATATGCTTAACTGGTCAACATTCTCAACCTGATCGAAGGCCTGAACAATTGGTTTCGAAGCAGGTAAGGTTACGAACCAACTCTTTAGTTCCCTAATAAATAGTACTGGTGTAATTTCCCAATACAACTCAATCCAGGTCTCTGGCATTAACCAATCTTTAAATGTTTCAACATTTTTCGCAAATTGATCAGGTTGATTTTCGGAGACTGCCATATATCTGGCAATCCCTAGCACCAATCCCATATATTGATCTTTCATACGACTAAAATCTTCTCTTATCTTTGTGTTTTGAATGGGTTGATTAGTTCCAGATTTTACAATTGCTGCATTCCATTGCTTCAAATCTATTCGCAAATTATCGTACAAAAACATGCCCATTTCTTTGTTGCTACTAGCGTCTCTAGCAAACTCAACCAGTTGTTCTGGGCTTATTTCTTCAAATTTCAACTGCGCTAAAAACGCCACTAGTTCAGCTTCATAATGAACTCCAAATATATGATTTTTGATCTCCTCCGCCTTAATATTTCCCGATTTTTCAAGTGCCAATACAGCAGGATAAATCCTCTCCAGCGTCCATTCCAGACTTTCATTCATTGCTCTCTTAACATTATTATAGTTCTCTTCGGTAATTCGAATTTCTTTGAGTGCATCTAAAATGGAGTCTTCTTCAGGCGAATTATCACGATCATTTAGATTGATGTTAAGCTTTAACAGAACAAGCTTTAAGGGAACTTCCAGTGCAGAAATTTCAAGATACTCACTAACAGCTGGAGCCAACAATTGCAGTTTTATTACATTTTTATTGTTTATGAAGAACGTCTCCGTGTCTTTGCTTACACAAATGTCTACCGGAATTCGTTCAATAAGTTCTTGCTGGTCCGCAAGTTTGAATTTCAACTGTCTTTCTAAATTTTTACAATTGATCACTTTAGCACGCCTGAGTAAAGCTACAATTTCTTTGAATCTCAAAGCAGACAGGCTTATTCCGCTGTCTTCTCGATAAACCACAACTGATAGTAAAACAGGCAACATCCATTTCTCTTCCTCATCAAATAACCGGATTGGCAACTGGTCGCTCCGATCATCCCCCATCACATTACCATCTGCAATGATTTCTTGTATCAGGTTAGAAATGGGCACGAGATTACCATCGGCAATTTTATTTAGAAGAGGCATAAATTTTTTTCCAGGATCAATAAGCAATAAGTATATTTTAGGATTGTTTTGAAGTTGAATAGTTAGCTTCTTATCATCCGGCACAAAAAGGAAGTGATTTTCTTCAAAGTTGTTTTCCTTAATTCTCCAAGAAATCAATTCGTTTTTTGCGCTAGTTGCCATCAAAAGATCAGGAGGATTAATAATTTTGTTATCTTGTTGATTTTGGAAATAATCATAGATAGTGTTCCAAACCTCCCTATAGTGTCCTTTATATACATTGATAAGTTCAGCTTTCACTTTTCCGTCTTCGAAGCTATTTGCCAGCAAACGCAGTAAGTTAAAACCTTCCTCGATCGTTCGAACATCGAAACAAGATACTTCAAGCTTTGACAACTCATCAATTGTATGTTGGTTCTCAATTATCTTAGCTACTTCAGGTTCAATGAATGGCAGCATAGCATATGTATGTATCTGACGTCTAAGCAAATCTGTTGGTACATACCAACATTCTTTTGGTGTTTTGTATTCGATCGAGTCTTTTATACCGCAAGGAACCCAGGGTGTCTCGCTCAATAATAGTCTTACGACGGGATAACATTCGCAATAAAAAGATTCTCCTGTTGGTTTGCGAATACTGCCCCTCTCCCATTCTGTCCAAAAAAAGATAGATCGGCAAACTAATTTTGAAAATACATATTTTCCTACTATAGATAAATTTTCATATCGCCAAAATCCATCAATCGTTTTCATTCCATCAATCTCAAAGTTAAACTGTCCGGAAAAATTGTGATATAACTTCTCAACATATCGCTTATAGCATTCACATTGCTCTTGAGATATCTTTGAGTCAATAAAAAATTTTGGAAATTCGAATTTTCTGTTGCTTCCACTGATAAATAGCTTTCCATTTTGTCCTATCGGAACAAGTTTTAAGTAATCTGCAACTCCGCAAAAGCAAAGAAATTGTGCCGTCTTTTCCTTGCTAATCCCTGAAATATATTGAAGCATATCTGACATTGATACAACTTGTTTTCCTGTTCCTTCTAGATAATCCCCAGCATTTGGATCGCTAAAAAAACTTGTCAAATCCTTCCCATATTGAATGCTTCCGACACCATCCCAGTCTTCTGAAAAATAAGTTTCATTCGCAGGGTACCACCCATTCCTGCACGGTACTAATATTCTTGAAAATTTTTCTTGCATAGAGTTCAATTCTCTTCGCGAGTTATCATGTAAAGCCATTATGAAACGAAATGTCTCCCATAACTGCGACTCTAATGGAGATACATGGGATGCTATCGCAGAATTCATTACAGGCAATATTACCTTATCTAAGATACTCTGAACTCGAAAGCGCTCTACTAATGGATTAGTTCCCTGTGTAATATAGTCAAGAAATTGATTCTTGTTTTTTCTGTTTTTTGAATCTAGTTGATATAGCTCAATTCTTGAGTTTAGAAATGCAATTCTTTGCGTTAGAAAATCAGGAATAGTCATTCCGGGCAAATCCATTTCAAGTGAAATTTCATCATCACGCTCTTCGCTGGCAGTCTGTACTGGATTAAGAAAAATCCAGTTGTCCTTATCTTCTTTTCCACCAGAATGTAATTCAAAATCCTCTCCTAGAAGAACATTTTTGCCTACTAAACATGCAGGATTTTTAATTACATTGGAAAGCTCCGTGTAAAATTGATTCCACCAATCAATTTTTACCTGTTCTTCACAAAAATGTTTTGCCAATAACTCTGCCCAGCATGCAACTTTTTCTGAATTTGCAGCCATATCAAAGCCCAGGTCCTTTGTCACTCTATCTACTGATTCAAGACGATCTGATGAAACATCTGACAAGATTTTAGCTTCAGCAAATTTTACAAGATTTATTACTGAAAAAGCAGAATAATCCCATTTCATCGGCAGTAAGCAAACATTTCTAATATTGCTAAATTGTGTTTGTCCTTCACTGTTTTTATAGGGAATTATTTCCCATTCTGATAAATCTATAGAGCGCTTCAAAAGCGCACTTTTTAGCGAATCAGTTTCTAGCTGTATCAAATCATCATCTTCATTTTTATAACAAAGAAGGTCCATCAAAATATTCTCGCTGTTCTGCGGGACTTCCCGTTTTAAATATTCAGCCGCTTTAACTGCAATTTCGCTGGCTTCAGCTAGGAGGAGCTTGTTATATGTTTTTGAAACATCAATATTTTTTCGATTAATTTCTCCATAAAAAGGTGCATTGATGTGATATGCTAGTCCATTCTTTTTTTCTGTTGGCAAAAAGATGTAGATCAACCCATTAATAGCCTTTTCGCTAACCGGAACTGCAATGCTGATTTTCGCACAGTCGGTTCCTTGCCAATTACTAGGCAACTCTTCTGTACTATCTTCTATTTTCTTTTTAATTTCCGGTTGATTGGATCCCCCGATTGTCGATGTGAATACATACCACCTTTGCTTCTCTTCCTTCCCTGAAACACTAATTATCTCTTGTCCAATTGCAAAATCTAGATCATTTTTTAATGGTATAAATTCCTTCAATATAGTCATACTTAGATTTTGGTCACTATAACCCAGATGATCCAAGGTTACAATTTTTACTCGATTTAAAAAAATGAAAGCAGCAGAATTTACTTTTTGTATTGCTTCTCTTACCTTCTGTGCGGCATTGTTTTCCGTTAGTTTTAGCTTAATCACTGTTGAGTAGCCTTCAGCTGCCATATCCAACAGAATTGGATCTTTCATTTCTTTACTACTAAGCGGCATCGTCAATAAATATGTTGAAAGACCTTTAAGTTCTTCTTTTAAAAATTGATCCTCAAACATCATTGCTTGTCTGCTTTTTTGTTGTAGCACGAACTTCAGCTGATTAATTTCTTCCTGACTCCAAAGTAGATCTATTTCATCAATATTGAACAGATTCAACAGATCCTGATGATTCCCATTTATGAGCAATTCTGAAATTGCAGATGCTAATATATCCTTCTTTCTAGGATTGAACTCAAAACAATACCCTTGATACCCTTTATGATCGTCTTGAACTCCAGAAAAAATTTGAGGACAATTACATATCTGAAGCACGCTGCGAAATCCTATACCTTTATTTCCTACAGATGTCATCGGATCTTTGTCACTTTGGCCTAGCCTGGCTAATGCATGAAAATTACTGCTGCTAAAAGCACATCCAGTATTTGCAAAATATAAAACTCCATTTTCATCAGCCTCATTAAATACAATTTTCATTCGACCGTCGTCTGGTTCGATATCCTCATCAGAACCAATTGCATCATATGCATTCTGGATGAGTTCCACGAGAAAACGATTGCTATAGTCGTGTGTCATTTGTTCAGTAAGATTATTAAGGCTCTTAAACACTGTTGTTCCATTTTTCCAATCGTCAAAAAAAGTTTTTACAATTTTAAGTGATTCAAGAGCAATTTCATGATGGAAATTTGAATTATTCATCTTGCACGCGCCTCCGAAACTTCGTTTGGGGATAGTACAGAAATGGTTACTCTATATCCAAAATCTGCGTTTAAAAAAATTTCACTTTTAGAACATTAAAATACGCAGAGATGCAGTCATAATTAGATATTTTCAGTGAATAGACCACCGTTAATTTCATATATATTTATATCCTATCACAAATAATTCTCTTTGCCTTTTGTTTTATGTACCCTTAGAACCAATATCCTTTCCATTTTGTTTTGAAAATATATGAGTCAGTATCAATTTTTCAACTAATTTTCTTCGAATTACATACCCTTACCCGGAAAGTATTGCTGAACGAAATGAACATAATGAAGACAACCGACATCCAGACAAGTCTTTACCGGCAATAGCCGGCGATAAACCGGCAATGACCGGCGACAAACCGGCGATAACCGGCGATAAACCGGCGATAACGAACTCAAATTACATATGCATTATGAATTACTTGAAAACCCATGATTCTATAACCAGTTCTGAGGCAATGGAAGTATTGAATCTTAAAGCCTCTCAGACAAGACAGATCCTAAGAGAAATGGCTGAAAGTAACCTACTCGAAGCACAAGGAGAAAATCAAAACCTCTAATACGTTTTGTTCACGGAAAAAGCCTTCTGGCAATTGCTGCAATCTTCCGCAAATCAGCAAATCCTTCCTCCCTGCTCTCAAATTGCTGACTTGAACATAATTTGAACATAATTTATGTTCAAACCCACAAATAACCACCAAAAGATAGCACGCTTAAAACCCCGCAAACGCCCTATTTGCAGCCCTTTACAGCAAACCACCCAACACCCCAAACAGCCCTACCTATTTTTTGTAATCAGCAGGTCAACGGTTCGAATCCGTTAATCGGCTCCAAACGATAAGCCTACAGCCTGTAAGGCAGGGCACTGAAAAACTCTTTGGAGAATATCCAGAGAGTTTTTTTAAATCTCCAATGAATTGAATTGTATATCAATATGTTATATAATGTAATCAACAATTTAAAGCAGGTGATGGATATGTTAATGCAACCGGAAATCCCACTGAGCCCCTATCTCCAGCTCTACGATCTCATTGTTCCCCAAGATCACAAACTAAGAAAGATAAAGCAGTTGGTCGACTTCTCGTTCGTGTACGACGAACTCAAGAAGAACTATTGTCCGGATAACGGGCGAGGAGCCATCGATCCGATTCGGATGTTTAAATATTTGTTTCTCAAAGCTCTTTACGATCTTTCCGATGTAGATCTGGTCGAAAGATCACGCTGCGATTTGGCCATGAAATATTTCCTGGATATGGCTCCAGAAGAAAATGTAATAGATCCGAGTTCTCTGACCAAATTTCGAAAGCAAAGACTAAAGAATATGGAGATTTTAGATATGCTTATCGGCAAAACCGTCGAAATAGCATTGGAAAAGGGCGTTATTAAAAGCAAAGCGATTATTGTCGACTCGACGCATACATATGCTCGTTACAATCTTCTATCACATCACGACGCTCTGGTCGAAAGGGCAAATAGTCTGCGAAAGACAATCTGTAGGACTTATGGTGTAAAAGCAGAGCAATTGCCGGTACGTCCTCAGACAGATTCTAGTATTACAGAGGTTCTCCAATACAGTACTGAACTTGTAGAAGTGGTTAAGGCAGACAAAAAGCTGATCCAATACCCCATCGTTTGTGAAAATGTTAATGTCCTAGAAGAGACAATGGAAGATATACTCGAGAATCGCTGCATTTCTGCCGATCCAGAAGCAAGGATCGGCCACAAGACGGCTGATAGTTCTTTTTATGGTTACAAAACACACTTAGCGATGACCGAGGAAAGAATTATTACGGCGGCCACTATCACAACAGGAGAAAGACACGACGGAAAACAATTGCAAACACTCATCGAGAAAAGCGAAAGAGCCGGAATGGATGTGCAGGAAGTCATCGGGGATGCGGCCTATTCGGACACAAATAACCAAAAATACACGAGAGAACGCAAAATTCAGTTGATAGCCCGGGAACGCCTGTTCAAATCCTATGGACGGCGAACATCCCAGAAAGAATTTGAATACAATAAGGATGCCGATATGTACGTTTGCCCCGCCGGACATATGAGCGTCAGAAAAGCCGGACAGTATCATCCGAAAGATGGGAAAAGTCCAAGATTCGTATTCTATTTCGATGTGGAAAAATGTAAAATTTGTCCACTTCGTAAAGGGTGCTATAAGGAAGGTGCTCAATTCAAAACATACAATATTAGAATCCAATCTGATCTTCGAGACGAACAAAAAGAGTTTCAAGACAGTGATTACTTTCGGAAACGGGCAAGGGAAAGATACAAAATCGAAGCAAAAAACAGCGAACTTAAGAACGCACATGGATATGGTAAGGCAAAGTCTTCTGGACTCATGGGGCTACAGCTGCAGGGTGCCATGACCATTTTTGCAGTAAATGTAAAACGAATTCTTAAATTGCTTGAAATTCAGTAAAAAGCAGCGAGGTAAGTACACCCGCAGCGCTACTTATATGCTTTTTTTCACTTTCAGAACAACTGTATCAAAAACGTCTATCCCAAAGACGCTAAAAAACTCCCCAGATAAAATATCTGAGAAGTTTTTCAGTGCCCTGCTGTAAGGGATGCGGGCTTTTTGTTTGCTCAAAAATGAAATTATCAGTTGCAAAATCTCACAAATGTGTCTGCAAACATCACGTAATTATTGCACATATTTATAAATATAATTATATGCTTATACAAACACAAAACAACGCTCTTTTATCATGTTTGTTTATGTATACTTTTGCAAATGACTTTCAAGATATTTTCAGGATCACAAAATGAGTTTTCAATAAATGATTGTTTAATATAAATATATTTATTGTAAGATAATATATCATATATAAGTGTCTTAAACTAATGTTTTAAGCTTGGTTTTTCTCATTAAATTGCGCAAGAATTCTTTGTATGACTATAGGTTACATTTTTATACTCAACAAAAGTCGACTCATTCCAGCTGTCGACTTTTCTATTGGTGAGTGTATCCAAACGGTTATCGTCGGTATATGCATAGTCTTCTATTGATCCGTCACCATAGCGGACAGTTGCATGATCATCAAGCCTCTCTTCGCTAAAAATCGGAAAATAGTTCAAATCATTGGCCAATCTGCTGATTTTTTGCATGCATGTGTCAAATACTCCCGTGACTACTCTATGTCCTCATTCATCCTCTTCTTCAAGCACATACCAATCATCTACCACAACAATTCTAAACCCTTGCTTTGTTTCTTCTCCAGTATCACGCACAATAACTACATAATTTATCTCTAAGTTCTGAAAATGACGAATTTTCGAATCGTTTCTGATCTCAAAGATCTCGCATGGGTATCTCTCATCATCGTCATAAACATATTCAGTTGCTTTTTTACCGTCAAAACATGCGGCCCAACCGTAATAATACCGATCATACACTGCGGTATACATTTCTTGTCCTTCCTCAAGAGGCAAATTTCGAGCTTCCTCAAGGGAAATACTTGCCGGCCTTGTTGCAAGCTTTATCGTCTGAAAAACTACTATCGGTATAATCACGATTGCAAAAATGATCACTGCAATCCATAACAGTCTCTTCTTCATACTTACCTCCATATTTTTACTTCATATTTCCATCTTTGTCATAATAGATCATTGTTGTCGGACCGGAACCGTCATCTAGAAGACCACAGGTCGGCCAAACGAATTCTCCATTCTTATCGTACCCTGTTTCTTCTCTCGCAGCAGTAATTGCCTCTTTGTTTTCTTTATAATTTGCAGGCGCATAATTTGTCTTTCCCCAAAAGCCGATTGTTTCGGTTCCGGTTAGACCTGCCCACGCTTGAGCAAAAACCTTATCATTGTCATTTCTATCTGGTGTTGCTGAATTGCATGAGTAAAAGGATGTCATGGAGGATTCAGAAAACGCATTGGGATCTATGTCTTCAATATCATTTGCATCTATCTGCAACTCAATCTCATTTTTTTGTTCATATCCCAACATCACCGCTCCATCTGCTCCGTGTGCAAAAAATGACATGGCTTCAATTTTCTTTTCTCTATTTCCTTCCTCGTTGCCAACATCCCCAGTGTTTATGTAATTTTTCAGTTCTTTCTTATTGGTAAATAGAACAAGTTTTACATCAAGGTCTTCCGCTGTTTGAGAAAAATTTTCTAGGTCCTTTTCAGAATACCCTGTACTTGAAACCATCCAAGTTACGTTTTCCTTTTGATCTTTTTTTGCTTTTGATAATTGGGCAATGGCAGGTTCAATAAAATTGTATTTGAATCTGGCATTCGGGTCAATGGAACTCGAGTAATCATGGACAAGGTCAAGTGCATTGTAAACTCCAGTATAACCAGAATACCATGCACCACCAGTAAGTCCGCATGTCCAACTGAGTAAAAGACCCGAAATACTTGGTTTTATTAGGTGTTCCTCAACATTAGTATATACTTGAAGTGATGATTGATATTCGCTTCCCGAAACAACAATGACTTCTTTTTTTAAGTTATTTGTAACACTATTTTTCTCTTTAGTCGAAAGTCCATTTGCCGCTGCAGTCTTCGCTCTGTATTGAATATTTTGGTTGTAACCGTCAGATGTAACAGCTACTTTTTTTGCCTCTACAGCAGCCTTTTTCTCTACAAGCATGTTATAAATATTGGACGGCATGCCAGCCGGATATGACCCGTCGGAGGTTAATTCAGTATGTCCCGTCGGATCCGAATACATCAGCGGCTCATTGTGGCAGTAGGTATACAGGTTGAGACTAAGCGGATCGCTATACTGTCCGGTATATGTGTCTTCCTGCATGAATCGTGCGGTAATCGGGTCGTACATGCGAGCATTCAGGTAATAGAGACCTGTCTCAAAATCGTACTGGTAGCCGGCGTAGAGGATGTTGTTGCTCAAAATTCCGGTCTGATCCAGGATGTTGCCGAATGCGTCGTAGTAATACGTGGCGGCGACATTTCCGGTGGTGTCCAAAAGGGCTGTCACATCAGCATGTCCGTTGTACATGTAGATGAACATATCTATTCCGACTTGGCGGGTCAGAAGGTTGATCCCGTAGATATTGCGCCCAGTCTGATCACCGAAGATATTCTCTTCAAGTACGACTTTGTCATATTCGTACAGGTAACGGGTCAGGGATCCGTTGACAGATTTACCGACGCGCAGACCGTCTCCGTTATAGGTATTGATAACGGTCACTCCACTGGATGTCACTGTGCTTATCAGCTGATTAAAGAGGTCATAGGTGTTGGTCTGTTCTATTACTGCGGTCTGTGCGATGCCGTCGATATAGGCAGTACTGGTTTTGGAGAGTTGGTTACCATTATTGTCGTATGTGTAAACTACCGTTTCCGTGGTTACACCGTTTAGCACTTCCGCGGTACCAGTCAGGCGGTTCTGGGAATCGTATGTGTAGGAGGTGACGGTTGTATCCGTTCCCAGGACTACCGTTTGGGTCAGGCGGTTACCGGATGCATCATAGGTATAGTTTGTTACTTTGCCGCTTGGTTCCGTTACAGTTAGGAGGCGGTTCTGGCTGTCGTAGGTATATGTGGTCGTGCCCCGGGCATCGATCTTTGTCAGAAGATTATGTGCGTCATCGTAGGTGTAATTGTAGGAATCGATAATTGTGCTGTCGGCTTTGGTGTTTATGAGAGTCTCCAAACGGTTATCGTCGGTATAGGTGTAGTCTTCCCTGGATCCGTCACTGTACACGACGCTCTGTGCGCTGCCGTTATCGAAGTAGGTATAGACCGTTGTCATCCCGTCGGCTATGACCTGGAAAAGTCTTCCGACCCGGTCATAAATTTTAAGGGTGTCGTTGTTCTTCGGATCCGTTGTCGTCTGTGCCGTGCATCCGGCATCCATGCCGGTGGTGATGTCGTAGACATAGGTGCTTGTCCCGATAAAGGGGACGGTTTTTGACGTTGTGCGATTGAATACATCGTAGATCCTTGTTGTCGTGCCGGTTCCGTCCGTTATCGTAAGGACGTTTCCGTTACTATCGTAGGTATAGCTTATCGATAGTGCGCCGATGGACTGGGAAAGAAGTCTTCCGTGTATATCATAGGTATAGGTAGTTGTGATCCCGTTCCGGTCTGTCTTAGTTGCTAGCTGTCCGTCTGCGGTGTAGGTGCAGCTCTGGACTTTAGACAGATCGTAGGTGTAGTTTCCGGCGGTGCCTGTTCTTCCGCCGTCTTTTATGCTGCGGACGAGCTGGTTGGCGGCGTTGTATTCGTAGAGGGTCTCGCTGACAACATATTCTTCATCCGCTATCTCATCATAGAAGCTAATCCGCATCGAAATCAGATTGCCATTGAGATCATATTGATAATCGACCCAGGCATCCGTATCGTTGAAAACACTGGTCAGGCGATTTAACTCATCGTAACTGTAATATGTGATGTTTCCGTTCCCATCGGTTTTGCTGTCGATTAACCCTAAGTCATTATAGATTTGGCTTGTCGAGTGACCTGCCGGATCGATCGTCTGAATCAAGTGGTTATGCCTGTTATAGACGTAGGTTGTCATATGTCCGAGTGCATCAGTCGATGTGACCTGCACACTGTTGTTATTGTAGGTAAAACTTTGTGCCGTATGGTTGTAAGCGTCTTTTTGTTCGATCAGGCGGTTCATCGCATCATAGACGTTTGTTGAGATATTCCCGCGCCAGTCGGTGGTGGTCAATACATTTCCGTTCGCATCGTATGTCTTTGTAGCGGTCTGGTAGCCGTCGGCCGCGCTTCCCTGTGTCTGTGTGAGCACGCGGTTCAGAGAATCGTACGTATAGGACGTCACATTTCCGTTGCCGTCGGTGGCAAACCGCAGATTACCGTTTTTGTCATACCGGTAAGTAACAGTTATAGCACTACTGCCGTCTGTGGCGCTTTGTGTCTTTGAGAGGACTTTGCCCAGGTTGTCGTAGGTGTAGACTTCCTGCCTGCCGGTGGATGTCCACGTCCTGGCAAGATTTCCGGATGTGCTGTACTGGCTATATACGGTAAGAGCCGGGATGGTCGCATCTCCGGGAGTGGTTGTCTGCCGTACTTTTCCCAAACCGTTGTACACAAAGGTGGCCGTGTTGCCGTTCCCGTACGTCTGTGTCAAAATATTGCCCAGCAGGTCATAGGTGTAGGTCTTCAGGGTCAGCAAGGCAGAAATTGACCAAGAAAAGACTGTTTCAGACAGCAACCTGCCGGCACCGTCATAAGCATAATTGGTTTTTACACCTCTCTCGTTGCTTTTTGAAGTGACTCTTCCTAATGCATCATAATTGTATTGTACCGCATAGATTGCACCGCCTTCTTGAACAGGAGGAGCAAGCTTAGCAGTGACTTTGCCTGCCAGGTTATAGAAATATAGTATGCCATATCCGGAATTAATTTTTTCGGCAGTTGTTGTTCCTGTTCCGGAAGCATAGCCCAGGGCATCGAGTTCTTTTGTGACATTTCCCACTCTATCGTACTGATACGCCTTTTCGACAAAGGTGATCCACTGACTTGTCCGGTTGTCATAATAGATTTGGGTGATGGTTATGACCCGTCCCATCTGGTCATAGGTATACTCGGTACGGCTCATCTGATCGAGCATTTTCTGGGAATCATAGTTCAGCGGTGAGACAACAGCTATGAGTCTTCCGGCCGTATCGTAATACTTTGCCGTGGTGTTTCCGCTTGCATCGACAGTTCTTATAAGGAGTCCTCTTTCATCGTATTCATTTGACGTAAGGTTCCCATTCGCATCCGTAGAAGTCAGAACTTTGCCATCCCATGTGTAGGTGATAGAAGTTGAAACCGGTACGGTCTGGCCGTATTCGTCTGTGTTTGTTGTGCTGGTTTGAGTCTGACGATTCAGATTGTCATAGGTGAAATGTGTGGTAACGGCATTGGGGGTCGTGACCGTCAGTACGTTGCCGTTCTTGTCATAGGTGAAGTACGTGGTCAGAAGAGTATCCGTGTTGTCAGCGAAGTCATTTCCGGTCAAATCCCCTGCCCTTATATGGACAGTCATAGTGACAGGCTTTTCCAGGTAATTGTATTCACTTTCAGTTGTGTTGAATACGGCAGCGCTTGTGTACTGCTCTGTCTTTATCATGTTGCCGTCGGCATCATAATAGTAGTTTGCTTTTCTTCCTTCGTTATCCGTAACGCTCTTGAGTTTCCCGTTCGGATAATACGTGCTGTCCGTAGTGATGCAGGCAGTAGGCACGCTCCAGAGGGCGACCGCATCGATTCCTGACTTTTGCTGGATACGGTTTCCTACTTTGTCATAGCTAAAGGAAGTATACGAATAATGATCGGAATCAATGGAGATCCACTGTTCCGTTACGCGGTTGAATGCATCGT
>Ga0209430_1001090_pt1 | contig 21619 bp, 26 predicted proteins | sample BarGraIncub1133A_FD_184504 | JGI IMG/M metagenome (GOLD analysis project Ga0209430, IMG submission 184504) | Arctic peat soil microbial communities from Barrow, Alaska - Barrow Graham LP Incubations 11-33A (SPAdes) (version 2) | ecosystem: Environmental > Terrestrial > Soil > Wetlands > Peat... | reverse complement strand
CTTTTTTTTGTTGACCCATAAAAATAGTAAATAACAATAAAAGAATGCCAAAGATAAAACAAATAGGTAATACCTTGTCTATCTGGCATCCTTTATATCTAAAAAACTAATTGATGCGTTTGTCCTAGTATGTTATTATAAAGAAGACTTAGTTCAGATGAATATTGGGGGGTGGAGGAATGGCCGATATACAAGTTGTTATATTTACTTTAAATAATGAATTATGCAGTGTTGAAGCATCACTTGTTTATAAAATTGAAAAATATAGTCAAGTATCACTTATTCCACAGATGCCAGATTATATTAGAGGCCTATATGACTTAAGGGGAAGAGTAGTCCCTGTTATTGATTTAAATAAAAGATTTAATATGGGTGATTCGGAGATAACTAAGAAAACAAAAATTATTATTACCGAAAAAGATAATCAGCTTTATGGGTTTATGGTTAACAATGTTTTAGAGATAATAAATCTAGATGAGAAATCAGTTGATAAATCTGAAGTTATATTAAAGATAAATAATAAAAAATATATTAAAGGCATTGGCAAAAAGGATGAGAAATTATTTTCTATTATTGATTTGAATGAGATTTTGTGTATAGATGAGGTTGAAGAAGTAACTGATGTAATAACCAACAAGTTATAAACAGATTTTTCGTAAATAAAAGTGGCTGTCTTTAATGATAGCCACTTTTATCACTTTAAGTCAAGATTGGCAAAATAGATTTAGTCGGTACACATTACACATTAAATCTAAAAAGAGTAATGTCTCCGTCTTTCATAACGTATTCTTTTCCCTCGGAGCTTACTAATCCTTTTTCTCTTGCAAGTGCATATGTGCCACATTTCATCAAGTCATCGTAAGCAACGATTTCAGCTCTGATGAAGCCTCTTTCAAAATCACTATGAATTTTTCCAGCTGCTTGAGGTGCCTTAGTTCCCCTGATAATAGTCCAAGCTCTAACCTCATCGGAGCCTGCAGTAAGGAAACTAATGAGGCCAAGTATTTTGTAGCTAGCCTTAACTAGCTTGTCTAGGCCTGACTCCTCCAGTCCCATAGCTTCAAGAAAATCAGCCTTTTCGTCATCAGCAAGCAGAGCGATTTCTTCCTCAACCTTTGCGCAGATAACCATTACCTCTGAATCTTCACTTGCTGCAATTTCTTTTAGCTCGGCTAAAAACTTATTGTCATCTAAGGAGGAAAGATCATTTTCTGATACATTTGCTGCGTATATCATAGGCTTTAATGTAATTAAAAATATCTGGTCTACAATTAGCTGCTGTTCATGGTCGAAAACCATTGATCTAGCTGGCTTGCCGCTTTCAAGATGAGCTTTAATTGCTTCTGATACCTCTAACTCAAGCTGGAATTTCTTATCTCCTGATTTCATCATTTTTCTAGTTCTATCAATTCTACGGTCCAGCATTTCTAAATCTGCAAATATCAACTCCAAATTAATGGTTTCAACATCTCTTTTGGGGTCAATTGATCCGTCCACATGAATTATATTCCCATCTTCAAAGCATATAACAACATGAACGATTGCATCTACCTCTCTAATATGAGAAAGAAACTTATTACCCAAACCCTCGCCCTTGCTTGCCCCCTTAACTAAACCTGCTATGTCAACAAATTCAATTACTGTTGGAGTATTTTTTTTAGGGTTATACATTTTAGCAAGCATGTCTAATCTTTCATCTGGAACTGCCACAATTCCCACATTTGGCTCAATAGTACAGAAAGGGTAATTTGCGCTTTCGGCACCAGCTTTTGTAATGGCATTAAATAGAGTGCTTTTACCAACATTTGGTAGTCCTACGATACCTAGTTTCATTTATATATCTATCCTCTCATGGTTTATAACGTTAAAAAAATACCATAAAAATTATATAACATATATTATCTAATAACAATGAAATTCTGCGATTTTAATGATTCTAATAATTCTGTGATTTCAAAAATCCTATAATATCCATTTGATATATTATTAAAATTAATATATATTTAGCGTAAACGAAATTCTAATATAGAGGAATTTCTTTCTATCTAAATATTAAATATGAGATAAAAATATTTCAGACATACACTGTACTAAATCGTATACTTAAATATAATAAATTTCGAAACTTGTATGAGAAATAAAATACTAAAATATATATTAATAAGGCAGGAGGTAAATATTATGTATTGCAGAAACTGTGGAAATGCTATGAATGATCAAGCAGCTATATGTGTTGCTTGCGGAGTGCCAGTAGGAAAGGGAAATAATTATTGTCCTATGTGTGGTGATGTAACTAATTCAATGGCTCAAGTATGCATGAAGTGCGGAGTAAATTTGAATGCATATGGTCAGCAGAAATCTAAACTTGCTGCAGGCTTATTCGGAATTTTCTTGGGAATGTTTGGAGTTCATAGGTTTTATTTAGGTTATATAGGGCTTGGCTTAGCACAGCTATTGCTAACAGTGTTATCCTGCTTTATATTCTCACCAATTATTTACATTTGGGGATTGATTGAGGGAATATTGATACTAGCAGGTAATATTAACAAGGACTCAAAAGGTGTAGCATTAAAGGACTAATTCAACACAAAAAAAAAGACCTATAGGTCTTTTCTTTTGTGGAACACCAATAACATAACTCAATTATAATGGCCATAACATAAAAATTGCTGCTTTCTATCTGCCTATTAATTTTTTCAATCTACCAGATAAAGATGTGCTTTTACGTTCTCTCCAATTTGTAAGGGACCTGTCAACTTCTTGGAAGTGCCTATCAAGCTTTAGTTCCAGTTTTCGCGAGCTATTTTCAACACAAGCACCAAGCTCTAACTTTGACTTATATATTTCTTTTGATAGATGCTCTCGTGTGGCCAAGATTTCTGTTGATACACTATTAAAAAGCTGTTCCTTAATATTATTCAAGGCATCCATTATTAAAGTCAACTCAGAGGTGATCAACTGGTTAGACTGAGGGGCGATGACTGCTGGCAAATTTTCTCCATTGCTTGGGATGATTTTATCTTGCGCTTGAATAATGTTTTCAGTTTCTAGAATCTTTCTTATTGCTTTAAGTTCTAGTCCTTGATCACGCATTGCTTTAATTTGATACATTAGATTTGCATGCTCTGTAGTGTAGAAGCGCCTACCTCTACTATCCTTAGGTATATTTAAGCCAAATTCTTTTTCATAAAACCGCAAAGCATGATCTGTAATATTTAAAGATTCGCTTAACTCTGTTATAGAATACTTATCCTTTAAAATATCCATACTTCCATACCTCCTTAACACTGACTAAATAATCAGTTTCTTCATTCGTATTGAACAACATTTGCACATCTTACGATGTTACGTCACATACTGCGACTATAAACCGATTAAATGCAAACTAGCATAAGCTGATAGTAGCACAAGAGATATAATAAGTAAAATATTAACATATTATCTGCGCATTATTTCCAATACCTTCTTCATATCATTAGGAAGCTCGGCATTGAATATAACTTCTTTTTGGGTCTGTGGATGTATTATTTTTGTAGTGTGTGAATGTAGGGCTTGACGGGAAATTAATAAGTCTGTGCTTTGTGAATACAAGGTGTCTCCATATATCGGAAATCCCATTGCTTGGCAGTGAACTCTAATTTGATGTGTTCTACCTGTTTCTAACTTAAATCTAAGTAAAGCTGCATTGCTTGATTGAAAGATCTCTAGAACCTCATAGTGAGTAATTGATTGTGCTCCAGTAGCTGATATTTGTCTAAGCATAATGCTCTCTGGGTTCCGATCAATAGGAAGATCTATTGTTCCATTTTTATTACTTGGGATACCTTGAACAATACCGAGATATTCCTTTTCAAATATTTTTTGTTGCATTTGCCTAATTAACATTTCCTGAGCAAACTGATTTTTTGCAAAGATAATAATGCCGGAAGTGTCTCGATCAAGTCTACTAACTGGCCTGACCTTTTTAGAAATACCCTGCTGCTTAAAGTAATAAACAATAGCATTTGCTATCGTTGAGTCGGGATGATTGAAGGTTGGGTGCACAACAATTCCAGGCTGCTTATTAAGTACCAAAAAGCAGTCATCTTCATGGATAATATTTATAGGTATATCTTGTGGTTCAATATATTCACAATCCTCTTCAAGTTCAAGATCTATTTTGAGTATATCATTCACATTGACAATATGTGTAACCCATACAGGAATATCATTTATAAAAATCTTGCTTTGATATTTTAGCTTTATTATAAGTCTCCCAGAGAGCTGCAGTTTACTCTTTAAAATACTTCTTACAGGCTTACCAGCATCGTCAATACCTATTGTGTGCTCTAAAATCATCTTTACCTCCATGAACTGTGTAACGTGAATGCAATAAAATAATATCCTCCTTACGCTTGATGTGAATATCAGGAGATTGATACTTTAAACAATTCTATTATACATGAAATAAAGAAAAGTTGAATATTCACTTGAGATCTCCAAACTATGCGAGATAAAAATAGTTATATCTATAGCGATGGTATATAATGCATAATAGGAATAACTTATACAAAGTTGAATGCAAATAAATATGTAAAAGAGGATTTTATCAAATGGACTTAAAAACAAGAGAATATTTAAAGAAACACTTTGACATAGAGGATAGGGTAATTGAACTGGCACAGCAAGCTGAAAATGATGCAAAAAGCGTATTCGAAAGCATTGATGAAGTAAAGCAAATAAATCAGTTAAAGGTAATTAAGGCAATGCAGGATAATAAACTGAGTGATTCACATTTTAATGGTACAACTGGATATGGCTATGACGATAGGGGAAGAGATGTACTAGACAGCGTATATGCAAGTGTATTTGGAGCAGAAGATGCATTGGTAAGACATCAGATTGTTTCAGGAACGCAGGCACTTACATTATGCCTATTTGGAAACCTCAGACCAGGCGATGAGCTGATAGCAGTTACAGGAAAGCCATATGACACACTCGAAGAAGTAATAGGTATCAGAGGGGAAAACTGTGGCTCTTTGAAGGAATTTGGGGTAAGCTACAAACAGGTTGAGCTTAAGCAGGACGGGAAGCCAGACTTAGACAGAATAAGAGCTACTTTATCCTCCAAAACCAAAATGGCTATGATTCAACGTTCAAGAGGTTATTCGTGGAGAGATGCACTATGTATTGAAGATATAAAAAATATTATTGAGACAATTAAAACAGTAAATAGTGATATAATTGTGATGGTAGACAACTGCTATGGTGAATTTGTTGAGGAGATTGAACCTATAGAGGTTGGTGCAGATCTAATTGCAGGTTCACTAATCAAAAATCCTGGAGGGGGACTTGCTGTCACTGGTGGATACATAGTAGGAAAAAAGGAACTGGTTGAACAGGCTGCATACAGACTGACATCACCAGGCTTGGGCAAAGAAGTAGGAGCATCTCTCGGAAACAACCGCCTTATGTTTCAAGGCTTATTTATGGCTCCTCATGTCGTATCAGAGAGCCTAAAAGGAGCTGTATTTTGTGCGGCTCTTATGAAGCGTGCAGGATTTGAAACCTTGCCTTCGGTAAATTCCAAGAGGAGTGACATTATTCAGTCAGTAAAGTTTAATAATGAAGATTGCCTAATTGCCTTTTGCCAGGGTATACAGAAAGGCTCTCCTGTTGATTCATATGTAACACCACAGCCATGGGATATGCCAGGATACGATTCACCTGTAATAATGGCAGCCGGTGCCTTTATACAAGGATCCTCAATAGAGCTTAGTGCAGATGCGCCTATTAAAGCACCTTATATTGCATATATTCAAGGTGGTTTGGTTTATGAACACGCAAAACTAGGAAATATTATTGCGCTGCAGAAACTATTTAATCAAGGAATGATAAAGAAGACTTAGTTCATAAGAAACATACAAAAGATAAAAGGATACGATGGAGGCAGACAGATGAAGGGTGTATTTAAAAAGCAGAGTGTCAAGATTGGTACATTGATTTTAGTAGTATTTCTATTAATATATCTACCATCATTACTCTTCGTAATGTATAGTAATGGTATTAAAACGGATATATTAACAATTGGAAATATAGAAGATATACAAAATATAGATGGGGTTTTTGTACGTAACGAGGAAATCATCATTTCACCAGAAACTGGTAATTGCGTGATGGATGCTTTAGAAGGTGAAAAAGTCCCTGCATTTTATAGAATTGCAACAGTTGTAAAAAATGTTCCGGTTTCAACATATGAAGAACTGAAAAAGAAAGAACTGGAGATAAGTAGAGCGCAAAATGCGCAAAAAGAAAACATAACTACTTTCTCTAGTGATATTCGTAAGCTGGATACCGAGATTATTGAAAAAGTAAAGAATTTAGCAGAGCAATCCATTAGAGGAAGCTTAGTGGAGAGTCGTGACACAATAACGAATATTGATAATATTGTTTATAGAAAGTCTGACATTTTTGGAGATGGCAGCAAATCAGCGGAATATATAAAAAAATTAAATAGTGATAAGGCAACAATACAAAGCAAATTGAATAACAATGTTAAGGAAATTCGAACAAATTCATCTGGACTTATATCATATGCAATTGATGGATATGAAAACATACTGACACCTGAGTTTATTCGAAATGCTACACCGAAGGATTTAGAAAAAATAACTACAAAGGAAACTAACGGAGACTTCAATGTAATAGATGCTCAAAAGGGAAAGCCTATTGCCAAGCTAGTTAAGGATTTGGATAACTATCTTGTTACTTCAGTGGATGAAAATGCCAGTAAGGCTTTGACTATAGATAGAAAGGTTACCATTAGAATAAATGATACTGGAGTTAGTATTGATTCGGTAATTGCGTATAGTTCAAATGTTATAGATGGCAAAAGAATTGTTGCATTCAAGTTTAATACTGGCTTGAATGAAACTGTGGGACTTAGGAGAATCAATGCAGATTTGATTTTGTCAAGTTCGAGTGGATTAAAAGTACCATACAGCTGTTTGCAGAACATCGATAAGAAAAATAAAACTGCGAATATAGTTTTAGTAAAAGGAAGTAAAGCAACAATAAAAAAGGTTAGCATTGTGGGAATGAATGATGAGGCTGTAATTATTGATAATATTGAGGGAGAAAACTTAATTGCACTATATAATACATACGTATTAAATCCCAAAAATATTCAGGAGGAGCAGATAATAAATTGATTGATTTAAATATTAAAGAAAATTTAGACAACATTTATTCAAGGATTAAAGTCGCTGCTGAAAAAAGTGGTAGGACGCTAGATGACATTAAATTAATTGCTGTAACCAAAACTATTGACACGGATAGGATAAAGAATGTATATGATTATGGAATCCTTGACATGGGGGAAAACAAGGTTCAGGAGCTGCTTCTAAAATACGACAAGCTGGATCAGTCATGCAAATGGCACTTAATAGGGCATCTTCAGACGAACAAGGTCAAATATATTATCGATAAGGTGCAGATGATACATTCAGTAGATAGTCTGCAATTGGCAAAAGAAATTGATGCTCAAGCATCAAAGCTGAGTAAAATAATTGATATTCTAATACAAGTAAATGTTTCAGGTGAAGAAAGTAAATTTGGTATTAGTCCAGATGAAGTACATGAATTCATTAAGATAATTTCCCGATTTAGGAATATTTCTTTAAGAGGAATGATGACAATAGCTCCTTATGCTAAGAATCCTGAGGATGTAAGACCTGTTTTCAAGAAACTTAACAATATATATATTGACATAAAGAGAGAAAGTATAGATAATATTAATATGGATTATCTTTCCATGGGTATGAGTAACGATTTTGAGATTGCTATTGAAGAAGGTGCAAGCATAGTTAGAATCGGAACTGGTATTTTTGGAAATAGAGATTACTCACAGAAGTAATCCTTACAATCGATAAAGACAATAAATAATTTACTAAAGAAACAGGGGGTATTTGAAATGTCAAAACTTCTAAACAAGGTTTTCAATTTTGTTGGGTGGGAAGCAGTAGATGAGGACGAAGAAGAATCAGAGCTTCAAGATGTAGACTATAAAGATGAAGTCAAAAGAGACCCTATTCAGACACACTTTTTTAACAATTCAAAAAAGCAACAATCTGGTAAGGTTGTAAATATTCATTCTGCAAATCAGTTTAAAATGGTTGTATCACAGCCTAATACTTTTGATGATGCTCAGGATATTTGTGATCATTTAAAGAGTAATAAGCCTGTAGTTATAAATCTTGAGGGCATAGAAAAGGCAGACGCACAGAGGATTATTGATTTCTTGAGTGGAGCCATTTATTCTCTTGATGGGAGCATTCAAAAGGTTTCAAGTGATATATTTGTTATCGCTCCAAATAATGTAGAGGTTAGTGGAGATTTAAAGGAAGAGCTTAAAAACAAGGCTACTTTCCCTTGGGCTAAATAGTTTGTTTTGTAATTATTGGAGGAATATTTAATGAATGCAGTTTACCAAGCACTAAACTTAGTATTAACAATTTTCGGATATGCTATTTTGGCGAGAGTAATAATATCTTGGTTACCTGTATCAAGGGATAACAAGTTGGTGGACTTACTTTTTTCTATCACAGAACCGGTGCTTGCACCTATTCGTAGTATGTTAAGTAAGTCTAGCCTTATGAAAAATTCGATGCTTTCAATGATGGATTTTTCTCCTATAGTTGCTTATATACTAATTATTGTGCTTAGAAATGTGATTACAATGATATTTAGGACGTTTTAATATAAAATTATGGATAAAAATGCGTTATTAAAAATGGTTTCAAAACTTGAGGATAGGGTACTGGTTTCACGACTTTTAGATAAGGTTGAACAATGCCATTATTCCTCTTTTTCATATTCGGATTTTCTTTCTCCATATGAAGCAACTATTTTCAAGAGAGTTTTGGAAAAGGTGAATGATGTTTTTTATACTTTTATTGGTGGATATGATGGAGCAGAAAGAGTCATCGCTGCCATTAGCTGTGATTTTATAGATGAGGAGGATGCACGCAGCAATGCGCCTCTGAGCTTCTTGAGGATAACTACATCAATAGATAAGGCATTATCTCACCGAGACTATTTGGGGTCATTACTTGGTCTTGGAATCAAAAGAGAAAAAATTGGGGATATACTTGTTTGTGAGTCCTATGCCGACGTTTTCCTAATTGAAAAGCTTGCAGAATATATTTTGTATAACTTGGACAAAATCGGTAATACAAAGGTTAAATGTGAGTTGCTGGATGTGTACCAGTATACAGCACCACAGAAAAATGAGAAACTTATTACTACTACAGTAGCTTCACTTAGGGCAGATTCAGTTGCATCGAGTGGATTTAGTGTTTCTAGAACAAAAGTTATGGATTATTTTAGAGCGCAACGGGTTAATGTAAATTGGGAAATGGTTCAAAATCCTTCAAAACAGTTATCAGAAGGCGACGTAATCTCTATTCGAGGTATGGGCAGGATTGTATTAGAGAAGGTGGTCGGAACTACTAAGAAGGATCGAATTAATATAGTTATTAAACGTTTTGAATAAGGAATGACCAAATAATAAAACACGATTTTGAAACGGAAAATAGCCCCTACAAAAATGGGAATTTATTAATTGGTTATGCATAAATATCGCATCTAAAGAAAGGGTGGCTGGTTATGAATTACACTCCAAATGATCTTGATAATATAAAGTTTAAGAAGAATTTTATGGGCTACAATGAGGATCAGGTAAATGATGTATTAGATAGTGCAATACAGGATTATGAGCTTTATATAAAGGAAAATATAGAATTAAAAGATAGGATTTCTGTTTTGAATGAGGGTATTCAGCACTATAAGAATATTGAAGAATCTCTTCAAAGCACCTTACTTGTTGCACAACAAACAGGTGAGGAGATAAAAAAGAATTCATACGATAAGTCTGAAAACATTATTAAGGAAGCCGAACTGAAGGCTCAAAAGATACTAAATGATGCAAATCAAGAAGTAATTAAGATTCATTTTGAGTATGAGGATATGAAGAAGAGGCTCCATCTTTTCAAAACCAAGTCAGAAACCTTGTTATTATCACAGCTTGAGGTATTAAAGCAAATGTTTAGTACTGATACTGATTTATAAAAGACTGTGTTTTGAGTTAGAATAAATGTGAAAGAGGAAGCAAACATGCCGTGTGCACGGCATGTTTGCTTCCTCTTTTCTAGTCCAAAACACCTTCTAGAATTATTAATACAAATATGATATAATCACTAGCGTGTGTCTCAAACAGACGCACCCATACTTATCCATTTAGTGACTTAATAATGTTTATTATAATATTAATTGAGAGGTGTACTAATGCAAGTCAAAAAGATGCAAAAGAAGAAAAAATATAAAAGAGTTGAAAGTGGTTTTTCTAAATACGCGAATGAAATAGTAGGACTCATTTTATTTGCGTTGGGTATTTTATCATTTTTTAGCTTTATTTTTACTGAATCCATGGGTGTTTTTGGTAACGCGGTTACCAAGGTGCTGCTAGGATTTTTAGGTGCGACTGCATACATAGTTCCTGTAATTCTTATTATTTATGGGGTTGCAATGATTTTTAAAAAGAATTTGCATACCTTTAAGTTGAAAATTATCTACCTTTGTGTATTAATTATTTTACTATCTGCATTTTTACAGGTGGCCATATTTAAGTATGATGAATATACAGGAAGAGCCTTATTCAATAGTATTTCAAAATTCTATGTGGATGGAACTACAATAATTGGTGGGGGACTGCTTGGTGGATTACTAAGTCTGCCATTTTTGATGACTTTTGAGGTATATGGTACAATAATTATACTCACTACTATTTCAATAATTGATATCATTCTACTAACTAATATTTCAATGGCTGCTTTTCTAAGAAATGTATCAGCATTTTTCTCGGGGAAAATTCAGTCTGCAAATGAGAATAGAAAGCTAAGAAAGGCTGAAAGATTAGAAGAGCAAGAAGTAGAGAAGGAAAATGAGGCAGATGGGTCAAGTGAAGAGGAAACATCAACTATCAAGAACAAAATAATTAACTTTAAAATTGAACGCGATAGTAGATCAAATAAAGTGTCAAAGAATCTTGGAGCAAAAGAGTCTACAATAATTGGCAACAATGAAAAAATAGCAGGTGTTTTCATAGACAACGAACAAAATGACGAGTTCACAGTTAGCCTCACAGGGTTTAATGATGTTGCAGACGATATGGTTATTTCTGATATAAAAGGAACAGGAACAGGCTTTGATATGCGCTTTAATAATATGAAAGTTGGTACTGAACCTGTATCAACAATTCAAACGGATAAGAGTGCAAACACTCAAGATAATTCGGAGATTGTAATACCTCCTGCTCAGCACGTGAAACCATTAATATACAACTACCCACCGCTTGATTTGTTAGATGAAAGTACGGATGACCCATTGAACGTAAAGGCACTCCGAAATAGTGCCTTAGAGGGTGCAAAAAAGCTTGAGGATACGCTAAAGAGCTTTGGTGTTGAGGCAAGAGTTATAAATATTAGTCGTGGACCGGCGGTTACAAGGTACGAAATACAGCCTAGTCCTGGTGTTAAGGTAAGTAAAATAGTAAATCTTTCAGATGATATAGCATTAAACCTTGCAGCTGCTGGTGTGAGAATAGAGGCACCAATTCCTGGAAAGGCTGCAGTAGGTATTGAAGTCCCAAATAAAGAAATGTCATCAGTATTTTTGAAGGATATGATTGAGTCAAAAGAATTTACAAATCACCCTTCCAAGCTTGCTTTTTCTGTTGGAAAGGATATTTCAGGAGAAACTGTGGTTGCAGATATTGCCAAGATGCCACATCTTTTGATTGCTGGAGCAACTGGCTCTGGAAAGAGTGTATGCATCAACAGCCTTATTATGAGCATTTTGTTTAAATCTTCTCCTGAAGAAGTAAAGCTTTTGATGGTAGATCCAAAGGTTGTTGAGCTAGGAATTTATAATGGAATTCCGCATTTGCTTATTCCTGTGGTAACAGACCCCAAAAAGGCTGCAGGCGCTTTGAATTGGGCAGTTCAGGAAATGATTACTAGATATAAGTTATTTGCAGATAAAGGTGTTAGGGATTTAAAGGGATATAATGCAATGCTTAAAGTAAATGAGGAGCAAGGCATGTTGCCACAAATAGTAATAATTGTTGATGAGCTTGCAGACCTTATGATGGTTGCACCAAATGATGTAGAGGACGCAATATGTCGATTGGCTCAGATGGCCAGAGCAGCTGGCATGCATTTGGTTGTAGCGACGCAAAGACCGTCTGTTGATGTAATAACAGGTGTAATCAAAGCAAATATACCTTCTAGAATATCGTTTGCAGTTTCGTCACAGGTAGATTCTAGGACAATACTCGATATGGGTGGTGCTGAAAAGCTACTTGGCAAAGGTGATATGCTATTCTATCCGGTTGGAGAGCCAAAGCCAATAAGAGTAAAAGGTTCTTTTGTTTCAGACACAGAGGTTGAGAGGGTAGTTGAATTTATTAAGACCCAGGGATATTCATCCTATGACGAAAATATTATTGAGAAGATAAATGATCAGAGTGTAGGAAATGATAAAAATGCTGGAGATAATGATGAGTTGTTGAATAAAGCAATTGATATGGTGGTTGATGCTGGACAAGCATCTGTTTCACTTGTTCAAAGAAAGTTTAAAGTTGGGTATTCCAGAGCAGCTAGAATAATAGACCAAATGGAAGCAAGAAATATTGTTGGCCGCTTTGAGGGCAGTAAACCCCGTCAGGTCTTGATATCCAGACAGCAGTGGATGGAATTGCAGATGAATGATAGACAGAAAGCAAAACAACAATGACAAATCTTTTCATTTCCCAAAATTTAATAAATTATGAAGCTTTTGAATATAAATCATATGAACAGATTTGATTTACAAAAGATTCTAAAAATACGTGGGGGTGCTTGCATGTTTCTTTTAACTACATTCAATATGATAATATTAGTTTTACTTATCTCTTATATTTTTTACAGACTTATGAAGACTAAGGGTATTTTTACTCTTATTTCTTTTACGCTGCAACTATCAGCTCTGACGATAGTTCTGCTATGCATAGTATATGAAGTTCAAACCAATACTATGGTAGAGGGCTTTTATCTTTTCTTTGGAGTCGTTATTCCTTGCTGCTTTATGGTCTTTGATTATCTTTCAATGATTAAAAAAGTAAAGGAAAAGGGTAGTTTTGAGGGTCTTATTACGATCGATAGAAATAACAAGGGGAAAATTGAAAATTCGGTTGAGATTATGAGCGTTATATCAAATGATGCTTTTGTTAGTGAAACAGTATGTGAACTTGGTTTGCTAAAAGAAGATTTATTTAAAGGAATTAAGAAAAAATTAATCCAGGCAGAAGCGAGCTATAATGAAAATAATTATGATGCTGCATACGAAATCTATAATGGTTTAATTGGTCTTTTTGGCACTTCTTCAAATCTAAATTTCAACTATGGTAATATCAGCTTCAAAAAAGGTCTGCTAAGTGAAGCACAAGTACATTATAGAAAGGTACTAGAGTTGAATGAGCTGCTCATTGAAAAACTCAGGAAATCAGATACTTCAAACAACCTTTCAGAAACTATTAAAAATATTGAGTTTAAAGAATATCTTGTTTACTACAATATAGGAGTTACATACTTAAATATGGGGAAAGTGGATTTTGCACTTGACAATTTTGAAAAATCCTTAGAAATAAATCCTTCATTTAGTAGTTCAAAAGAGGGAATGGGACGAGTCTTTGCAAAGAATGGCAGAAAGCTTGAAGCAGTTAAATGCTATGAGGAGATTCTTGAAAAGGACTGCAACAATTATGCTATATGTTTATTGCTGGGTATAATGTTTACTGAGATGAATAGTGTTGGTCAAGCAGAAAACTGTTTTGAGCAGTGCATAAAAATTAGATCAGATAGGCCAGAGGCATATACAGAATTTGGTAAGCTGCTCATATCACAAAAGAAATACCTAGAAGCCGCGAAGGTATTTCGTTGTTACACAAGTATTAAAGAGGACGATTACTATGGGCACTATAATCTTGCAAGCTGCTACTATCAAACCAAAGAGCTTAACAAGGCTATTTCAGAGTACGAAAGGGCTACTATTCTAAATCCCAAAAGTTATAATTGCTTCTTTAATGTTGCACTCATTTACGAAGAAAAACAAGAGTATGAAAGAGCTATTGAATGTTACAAGAATGCTATATTAATGAAAATTGATTTTGTCGATGCATATAACAATCTTGGTATTTTATTTTCTAAACAGCAGAGGCAGATTGAAGCTTTGACCACTTATACAAATGGCCTAAAAGTCAGCCCAAATAACTTTAGACTATACTACAATATGGGTGTTGTGCTATTTGATTTAAGAAGGTATGAGGATGCAGCAGATGCATTTATAAAGGCAGTAGAAATAAACCCTCAGGACAATGAAGTGTATTACTATCTTGGTGCTTCTTTAACTGAATTAAAGAAGTATGACGAAGCTATAGTTGCATACAGCAAAGCTCTTAATGAAAATATTAGCGAAGGCGAAATATATTACAATATCGCATCAGTGTATGCGTTAATGAAAAAGCAGGATATTGCTATAGACAATTTGAAAAAGGCAATCAGCACGAATCCTAGTATTAGAGAAGAAATATATCAAAATAGTGTATTTGACTATATGCAAACGAATTTGGATTTTGTGAAGTTGATATCGTAGGAGATCAATTGAAGCATAATAGTAGGCTTCAATCAGGCAACAATTGATAAATTATTAAGTGCATAATAATGATGTGATCAAAAAAAGAGAATGCCTCCTTTAAAGCATTCTCTTTTTTTGAAGTTTAAAACTAAAGTATTCGTTATCATTTAATAAGTATTGGTTATTCAATTTCTATAGGGAGATGTATACTTCAGTAATTAACTGAAATAATAATATTAGTTAATTACAGCGGTTTATTTTTAAGGAACAAGGATGAGGTATCCCTAAAATTCATTATATAATTATTTGCAGATACTTGATTTCTACATCTTTTCTTCACAAGGATATTATATTATAAATTTATACAAGTTAAATAAGAACAAATCTAATGTCGCTGAGATTAGTGCGATTTTGAAAATATAGGATTAATAAAAGGAGGAATTATTATGATGTATGGATACAGGGGATTATGGATGTTTCCAGTGATGCTATTTTGTATTGTTCTCATAGTTATTGTTGTAGTATTAGTAATTAAGTTTTTTAATAGAACTAACAACTCACCTTATGCTGATAAAAAAGCCATAGATGTACTAAACGATAAACTTGCATCTGGAGAAATTAGTGAAGAAGAGTACCAAAGGAAAAAGCAACTGATAAATGAAAAATAGTAAGTAATAAAAAACAGCAGTGAATTTATTTTCACCGCTGTTTTTATTTGAAAATTTTTCAAATTTTGACGTGTAAATTAAACAGGTGTAATCTCAGAATACTTAATAGATGCTGTTTTATATATTGAGAAAAATTTAGGTATAAAAAAGGAGAGCTGTGTTATGAAAATTGCAATTGCAACAGAAGGAAACCAACATGGAATTCTTCCGACATTCCTTGCTTCACTTGGGGTAAATATTGTCATAGCTGGAGGTATGGGAGAAGGAGCAAGGCAGAAGCTTGTATCAAATAATATTATTACCTAGTTGCCGAATTGTTAAATCTATAACGCCTGACAAAAAATATTGCCATGAATACTATAAATAACAAGCCTGCAAGCACCTGTGAAATTCTGAAACTTCCCCAATACAAACTATCTGTGCGGAGCCCTTCAATAAAGAAGCGGGCAAATCCATATAGAGCAAGGTAAAGTGTAAATACTTCACCTTGAAGTTTTTCTTTTTTCCTAAACCATATTAAAAACAAGAATAGCCCAAAGTTCCATAAAGATTCATAAAGAAATGTAGGATGTACTGCTATACGTTGCAGTTTTAGTGGGTCAAATATCTCCATTCGCCATGGTAATGTTGTCTCTACACCATGAGCCTCTTGGTTAACAAAATTACCCCACCTGCCAATGGACTGGGCAAGAGCAACATAGGGTATTGTAAAATCCACTAATTTCAAAACACCTATTTTTCTCTTTTTTGCAAATATATATGCGACTATTAGAGCCGTAATAATTCCGCCATATATAGCAAGCCCACCATTCCGAATATTAAAAACTTGCATAAGGTTGTTTTTATATTCCGACCAGCTAAAAATCACGTAGTAAAGTCTAGCACCGATTATTGCAAAGGGGATAATAAAAAGAATAAGGTCTATCATATCATTTTGTTTAATATCAAATTTGTTACATTGCCTGGTAGCAAGCAATATAGCTAGCATAAATCCGAATCCTATGATAATTCCGTACCAATAGATCTGTACCCCAAAAATAGTAAAGGCAACTCGATTAATAGTAAAGGTAAGTCCCATTCCAGGGAAAGTTATAGGTTGCATGAAAATCTCCTTTTGATTTTAATTATTTAAATTCTATTCGCCTTTTCCAAGTAAAAAGCTGATCATTAATATGATAAAAACTAATGATGTAATAGCTACATACAAGTAGTCTTTTTCCTTCAAAAAGGTTAGTATTGATATTCCAACCCTAAATACTGGAGTCAGGATTAAGATAAGCAATCCAGTAAGGATAACTGCATATGGTTTGAGTAAAAAGAGTCCTTTAACAATTTGAACAGGTGACGTCGGAAAGCTGCTGCCAGGGTAACCGCTATTTCTCGTTATAATTAGTAATAGGAGACCTAATCCTATCGTTGCAGCACTTAGAATGACTCCGAATCTTAAAGCCTTACTTATGAAAATTTCAGTATCTCCAATCTTGCTGGTTTTGTTATTTTCAAGTAGACTCATAGCCACACCCCTTTAATTATCATCTCTATTGATACGTATAATAGCACTGGTATGAAAATCATTCGCAGGGTAGTACTTCTTAGGCGTTGCATAACCTTTGTTCCAAGGGTTGCACCCAAAAGGACTCCCAATGCCACAGGAGCTGCGATCTTTGGGTCAATATATCCTCTAGTTAAATAAATACCTGCACTGGCTGCTGCCGTAACTCCTATCATAAAATTACTGGTTGCTGTCGAAACCTTCATAGGCAGTTTCATAAAAGTATCCATCGCCATCACTTTAAAAATACCGCTTCCTATGCCAAGAAGTCCTGATATGATACCAGCTACATACATCATTCCAAAGCCCCCATATATTCCAGTGACGTTATAGGTCACTTCTTTTGAAAGGGACTGGTCATAATATGCTCCACATAGTTTCAGCTTATTAGCCAATGGATGGGGAGCAAACTCCTTGGGCAACTCTTCCTTTCTTCTTTTAAACATGTTCAGAGCAGAGTACAATAAAAGTATTCCAAATATTAAATATAAGTATTTGGTGTTAACCAAACCAGCGATGAATGCACCCGTGAGCGCACCAGTAGTAGTAGCAATTTCTAAGAACATACCTACCCGAACATTTGTTATTTTTTCCTTGAGATAAGCAATGGCAGAACCGCTGGAGGTTGCTATTACAGATACAATACTGGCTCCAATGGCATATTTGATGTCAATTCCCAGCAGAAGTGTGAGAGTAGGGATAATAATAATCCCACCGCCAAGACCAAGCAAGGAGCCAAGAAAACCTGCAAGTATGGAAATGAAAAATATTTCTATTGCTGTTGTAATCATATATTAAAACCACCTTATATCTAGATCATTGTTTATATGATATCCAAATGAGGATACTATTACTTCAACTCAACAGAAAATCTGAACTTATCGCTTCTTATTATAGACTTCCTATATTCTATGGACCTTTCGGTTGTGTCATAAGTTATACGTTCGGTAACAAAAACAGGTTTGCCTTTATCAATTTCCAGAAGCTTTGAACAGTAGCTGTCAGCAATACAAGTATCAAGATATTCCTTTGCTTTTAATATATGAAGTCCATAATGCTGTTCCAGTAAGTTATAGATTGAAAGCTTCTCCAGATCGAAGCTCTCTATATCAGGTGCTAAACTGGCTGGAATATAGGATGTTTCAATTATTACAGGTGTATCATCAAGCTTCCTTATTCGAGTAATTTGCGTGATATGGTCTTGGGTGGATAAATTCAGTACTTTTTGGATATCTTCGTCAATAATGTCTTCTATCTTAACGAGGACTGACTGTATGTTTAAACTACTATAATCCCTTCCAAAACTGTAAAACTTGAATAGACTTTGCTCAATTTTGGGTGCATTTACATAAGAGCCTTTTCCTTTTTCAGTACATACAAATCCTTCATCCTGAAGTTTCTTAACTGCATTTCTTATGGTTGCACGTGTTACATCAAATTCACCAGCTAGTTCATTTTCAGAAGGTATAAGCTGACCTTTTAAGTACACCTGTGATACTATTTTTCCACGAAGTTCATTATATATTTGCAGATAGTAAGGCAGACCACTTTCTTTTATTATCAAAATTTTACCTCCTATAATGTTTACTTGTGTATACAAGTTACATTTATTTTATCATTCTCTGAATCCTTTTTCAATATATAATTGAAAAAGAGATTTGTAATCATTATTTGATAGTTCTTTGGTTACTATTTGAGAACGTAAATCTACAACTATATAGATTAGAAATATAAAAGCATGTCGATAATTTAAATGAAGAAATTTAATGTTTAGATATACCCGCGTGGGGTATATGATATATATAATTAATAATTTGGAGGTAATGGTATGAAAAATATTGGAAAGACAGACAAGATTATAAGGGTAATAATTGGACTAGGCTTACTGAGCTTGTTGTTAGTATTAGATGGTAATATTAGATTTTTAGGGCTTTTGGGATTAATTCCGCTCATTACAGCTTCGATAGGTTTCTGTCCTTCGTACGCTCTTTTTGGGATAAAGACTAATAAATAATATATTATAATATCCTAATATTAAGATATGCAGGTTGACAAACACATCCTCTGTACTTATACTAGAAGTAGTACCCTGTAGGGGTATGCGGTTGCTGTACAGAGTATAGTTCTTTGGGAAAGCTTAAAAAGTGTATGAATCATTCACTGTATACAGCATTAGGGGGGAAAATGATTAAAATTACAAGAGGTATATCACAAATATTGTTTCTCTTAATATTTATTGTATTGATGATTACTGGAAAAGCACAATTGTGGATGGGCTTTATTTTCTTATCAATTATATTTGCTGTATTTTTTGGGAGATTTTACTGTGGCTGGGCGTGTCCTATAAACACTGTGATGAAGCCCTTTGCCTGGATGAGTAAAAAGCTTGGATTACAGAGGAAACAGGTTCCAAAAGTTTTGAAAATAGGTAAAATCCGAATGGCTGTATTTGCTTTGTTTTTAGTTGGATTGGGATATACCATTTATACCATTACACAGGGTAGAAAATTCCCGCTTCCTCTAATTATTATACCTATGGGAGTAATTACTGCATTTTTTATTAATGAAAGGTCATGGCACCGCTATCTATGCCCCTGGGGCGTATTATTCGGTATTACCTCAAGATTTTCAAAAAGAACTATAAAGTCGAAAAGTGGCTGCCTGAGTTGTTCGGTATGTGAAGGAATTTGCCCTGGGGAAGCAATTAAAGTAGAGAAGAATAAAAAAGCTTCAGTTGATCCTAGACATTGCCTACTATGCATGGATTGTACAACGGCTTGTCCAGTGAAGGTATTAACTTATAAGAATTCTGAAAAATAACATTTCTAATATTAATTAAAGAAAGGAAGTGTACTTTATGCAAATTGATGTAAATAAAAAATTATGTCCTCAAAACCATCCTTGTCCTTCAATTAAAGTATGTCCTGTGGGAGCAATCGAGCAAACAGGTTTTAGTGCTCCAACAATTGACAAGGAAAAATGTATAAAATGTGAGAAGTGCGTTATGTATTGCCCTATGGGTGCAATTTATGCAAAATAGAATTGAGCATTTAAAAGTGAAAGGCATATTTGGAGGCGATAAATAGTGGATCAATATATTATATTGGCAATTTTATTGGTAGTTGTATTTATTTTCTGGACAATTTCAAAAAACTTAGGTACCGCAGGCGGAGTAAGAATAAATCATTCTGATGCAAAAATGAGATTGGATACCGAAAAAGGAATAATTCTTTTGGATGTTAGAACCAGGAATGAATATCTGGAAAGACATATACCAAAGAGTACTCTAATTCCTGTGGACGTTCTTGCAAATGAAGCAAACATCAAGTTAATGGATAAAAACGCGGAAATTTTCGTGTATTGCAGGAGCGGCAACCGTAGTGCAATGGCTGTAAAAATATTAACGAAATTAGGATATACACATATCAACAATTTGGGTGGTATCACTAGATGGCCTTATGAAACGGTATCAGGAAACAAATAAGGAGAAGGCATATGGGAGCATTTATTAAACCACCAAATAAAATTCCTTTGTTTTTGAAGCTAGGAATTTGGATTTCACAAAAGGTTACAGGTAAAGATTTGCTTGTAGCTAAGCTTTTGTCATGGTATCCTAAAGCAGCTGTTGGATCAGCAATACTTGAATCTTTTGTTGCCCACAGGGATAAGGATATAGATGAACGTATATTAAAGTTGATAAGAATGCAGGCTTCTTTTTCTGCATGCTGCCCTTTTTGTATTGACATGAATTCTTTTGAATTTGAAAAACAGGGTATCACAATGGAAGAACTAAAAGCCTTGCAGGGAACTTTAAATTTAGCTGAGGTAACAACTTTTTCAAAAAGAGAGGTTTTAGCTATAGAATATGCAAGGCTCATTTCTAGAACTCCACTAGGGTTTCCGAGGGAGTTTATTGATGAACTTAGAGAGAATTTCAAGGAAAGAGAGATTGTAATTCTTGCAAGTACAGTTGCACAGGTTAATTACTGGGCAAGATTGATACAAGCACTTGGGATACCTCCTGCGGGGTTTTCTGAGCAATGCATTGTTCAAAACAATTTGACAAAATAGGAGAATATAAGTACCTAATACATATGAGCTGGTATTCAAAATGAGATGTCTTATTTCAGTGAATAGTAAGAACTGAGGCTGCCTAGCATAATGTTTTAAAAAAACACTATGTTGAGACAGCCCTTTTTATTGTAAAAAGCTTAATATTATGGCAGCTTTTTCAATATTCCTTCAATAGCTGCACAATCAGTACAGCCAGTTTCAGAACCACCCTTTTTACAGGTAACTAGACAGTGATTAATAGATTTTTTCAAAAGATCAATTTCTTTCTCATTGAGAGTAAGTGTAAACATGATTCAACCTCCTTTTGATAAAAATTGTTATTTATATATAATATTACTAATAGTAAGAATATGTATATATTTATTTTAAAATGGTTTGCATACTAATTACAGTTGTTAAATATTGACATTTATATTTTGTTGAACTATAATAAGATAATAATACCTATGGGGGGTATAATGATATGAACGATCTATCACTCATAAGAAAAATTTATCTATAGACCGAAAATCTGCGTATGAAATTTTTACGCAGATTTTTTGCTAAATTCATCTAAATTTCTTTTGCTTCTTACGATGAATCCTCAAATCTCCATCCAAATTCCACTATTTTTGTC
>Ga0209430_1001089_pt1 | contig 21620 bp, 21 predicted proteins | sample BarGraIncub1133A_FD_184504 | JGI IMG/M metagenome (GOLD analysis project Ga0209430, IMG submission 184504) | Arctic peat soil microbial communities from Barrow, Alaska - Barrow Graham LP Incubations 11-33A (SPAdes) (version 2) | ecosystem: Environmental > Terrestrial > Soil > Wetlands > Peat... | reverse complement strand
GTACGTCAAAAACATGAAAAAACTGGCGTCCTGTATTGACCTGTAACGTGGTTTTTCTGTAAAAACGGTCTGGACTGGCCCTAAACGGGGATTACCCCGTAATTCAAAGCATTTTTGCAAGAAGCTCCGTATGTGTCTTTAACTTACGGCTCCACCCAGTCGCCACCCATTGCCTGGTACAAGGCCACTGTGTTGACCAGGCGCTGAGCCTGGATCGCCAGAACGTTGATACTGACCTGCTGCGCTTGCTGTTGAGCCTGGAGCAGTTGCAAATAGCTGGCTGCGCCCAGAGCGTATTGCTGCTGAATCAGCCTCAATGATTGTTGTGCTGATTCGTTGGCGGTCACCAGTGATAACTGAGCCTGTGCGTCACTCTCTATCGTGCGAAGGACGTCCGCCACATTACGCAACGCCTGCAACACCGTCTGCCTGTAGTTTGCGCCTGCGGCATCCAATCCGGCTTCGGCTGCCCGGGTGTTGGAGCGTAAACCTGGATTGAACAGGGGCTGTGCCAGTTGGCCGCCAAGACTCCAGATCAGCGAGCCTGGGCCGAAGAGACTAGCTGCCGTCAGAGCCTGCGATCCGAGGTTACCGGTCAGAGTCAACTGCGGGTAGAGCTTGGCGATTGCAACGCCGTACTGCGCACTGGCCGCATGAAGCAGGGCTTCTGACGCTCTGATGTCCGGGCGTCTGCGCACCAGTTCTGAAGGCACACTCAACGGCAAGTCAGCCGGCAAGGAAAAATCCGCCAGCGTGAAAATTTGAACGTCAGCCGCACCGGGAAACTGCCCCATCAGAACGGCCAGTAAATGACGGGACTGCTCCAGTCGATTCTGCAGTCCAGGAATGCCTGCCCGCGTTTGTTCGACTTCAGTTTGCAGCGCCAAGACTTCGTTCTCCGAGGCGGCACCGGCATCCAGCCGTTTTTGTGTGATTTCAAGTTGTTCTTGCTGCGCACGCAGGATCTCCTTGCTGGCTTTAATTTGCGAAGTCAACTGCGCCTGGGATATTGCGGCCAAGGCGACGTTGGCTGCCAAGTCCAGCCGCACCCCTTCGAGCTGGAATGACTGGTAGCCAACTTGCGCCGCCAGCGCTTCAAGCCCCCGGCGGGATCCTCCGGCCAGATCGAGGTCGTAGCTGACTGCAACGGAGGCGTTGTAGAGGTTGGAAGTGCGTTCACCGTTAGGCAGGCCCATCGCCGCACTGTTGGTGCCTTGGCGTTGTGCGCCAAGTTTTGTATTGACCTGTGGAAGCTCTGTTGAGCCGGACTGGGACGCGTAGTTCTGTTCGGCCTGACGTAACGTTGCTTGTGCCGCCGAAAGTGTCGGGCTGGCTTTAAATGCGAGTTCTATCAAGCTATTGAGCTTGGCAGAGTTTAGTTCTTTCCACCAACTGACAGGTACCTGCGCTGTAACAAGCCGCTGTTCATTGCCGAGAATCCCCGGGCTAGCGACTGTCTGCTCCGCAATAGGGATCGTTGTATAGCCTGATACCTGCGGAGCATCAGGACGCTTGAAATCAGGTCCGACTGTACAACCTGCGACTCCTCCGAGGCAGAGAGCGAATACCACCCGTGCCATTCTGTTGGTAGTCGTCAGGGGTGGGCTGATTGCGGATGCTACTGCAATCGCCCTGAAAGTTAATTTGGATTTCATGGAAAGCTCCTTGATGTTTTTTGGGGCTTCAATCAAAGCCACGCCCTTCTCCGGCTTCCTCGTAGGTCACCCCATCACGGATATGGTAGATCCGTTTGAAAGTCGGAATGATCTTTTCGTCGTGGGTGACGACAATGATAGCGGTGTTAAATTTGCGCGCCATATCGTTCAGAATCCGGATCACCGCCAGAGCGCGTTCGCTGTCGAGCGGCGCGGTAGGCTCGTCGGCCAGGATAACAGGAGGGCGATTGACCAAGCCCCGGGCAATGGACACCCGCTGCTGTTCTCCGCCAGAGAGTTGCGATGGCATGGCCTTGGCCCGGTGTCCCACATCCAGAGTTTCAAGCAGCTCCATCGCCCGCAAGCGTGCTTCCCCGTTGGGGCGCCCAGCCAGCATCAGCAGCAGGGCGACATTGTCGGTAACATCCAGAAAAGGGATCAGATAGGGCGCTTGGAATACAAACCCTATCCTGTCGCGGCGCAGTGCCCGCAAGTCAGTGACCTTCCAGTCGTCGTCATAAATCACCTCATCGCCGAGAATCATACGTCCGGCAGTCGGCTCGATCACGGCACCCAGACACTTGAGCAACGTGCTCTTGCCGGAACCTGATGGCCCGACCAGGCCGACCACTTCACCCGGGGCCACCTGCATATCGATGCCCTTCAAGGCATCAACGGCGGTATCTCCACTGCCGTATCTTTTTTTCAAACCTTCGATGCGAATACCTTTGTCTAGCATATCAACCCCCAATGGCTTCGGCCGGATCGACCTTGAGTGCCGCACGAATGGCAATAATGCTCGATAGTATGCAGATGACAACCACGGCGATTAACCCGATTACGGCGTCGAGTGGTTCGAGCAGTACGTGTTTCGGGAAAAACGGGCCCCATAAGGTTGCCGTGATCTTGCCCACCACGAATCCGATAAGACCCAGTGCGACTGCCTGTTGCATGATCATTGCGGCAATGGTGCGGTTCCTAGTGCCGATCAGCTTGAGCACGGCGATCTCACGGATTTTGCCCATGGTCAGGGTGTAGATGATAAAGGCGACAATCGCAGCACTGACAATGGTCAGGATCATCATGAACATGCCGATCTGTCTGGCCGATGTGGCGATCAGCTTCCCCACTAGGATATTCTCCATTTGTGCGCGATCATATACCTTCAGGCGCTTCCAGCGTCGGATTGATTCAGCCACATCCTCCGAGGAATGACCCGCTTCGAGCTGTACCAGAACAGCATTGACGTAAGGGTTGGTGCTTTGCGAGGTAATCACCGCGTCAAGCAGCCCTGGCACCCCAGGACGATTTAGTGCCGGGTTTTGGGCCGTGCGGGCGCGGCTTCGCACGATGGCATCGTTGTCCTTGAGGAACTGGGCTTCCTGGGCATCTTTCAACGGGATAAACACCATAGGATCACCGCTTGAGGAGACCATGCGCCGGGTCAATCCGACTACGGTGTACTGGTTGCGGCGGATATGGAGACGGTCGCCGAGCTTGAAACCGGTGGCGATATCAGCCACGGCCTCGTAGTGACTACGGGTGATTTGTCTGCCGGCGACGAGATACGGCGGCCAGCCGGGTGTGCCTGGACCGTCAGCCGTGACGCCGGTTACCAACACGCGTACGTCACGCTCCTCCTGGCGTACCTGCATGATCAGATAGGTGACATTGGCGGCGCGTGCGACGCCGGAAATGCCGAGAATGCTACGATAGGTGTCGTCATAAATGCTGGACGGCTCCGCATAAGGGCCAAGGGTGTCCTGCTGCACCACCCAGAGATCGGCTCCGCTGTTGTCAAGCATCACCTTGGCATCATCCACCATTCCGCGGTACACGCCTGCCATGGTGAATGTCGCACCAATCAAGAGTCCTAATCCGATGCCTGTAAAGACAAATTTGCCCCAGGCATGCAGGATGTCACGTCCGGCCAGGCTGATCATGATGATTTGCCCATGACGCGCTTCACGATCTTGATGCGGCTTCCGGATTTCAGCGCCTTCTGGCTGTAAACCACTACGCGCTCACCGCCGCTCAGACCCTCGACAATCTGCACCCGACCGTCGAGGTCCGTTACTCCCGTCTTAACCGGAGCAAACCGCAAGAGGTCGCCTTCAACGATCCACACACCAAGCTGCCTATCGACACGTTGTACGCTGGCATTAGGCACAACTGGCATCGGCTTCTGCACGGGGAGGGCAACGGTGACTTCGGCCAGTTCGCCTAATGGTGGGAGTGTTTGGGGTAACAGCTTGAACTCAATCTTTGCCAGAATTTCTTCGGTGACCGGATCTGCATGCAGCTCAACCCGCGACACCTGTCCCGCCAGCGGTTCATCTGCACGTGAACGGAGGGTTATCTTCGCCGGCAGGCCGTTTTTCAGCCCCACTGCGCGCTGCTGGTCAAAGCGGACGTTAATCCATACAGTCCCGGGTTCAATCACTTCAATGACCGATTGTCCGGCGACTACGGTGGTACCCGGGTCCATATCGCGCCGGGATACGACTCCATCAACCGGTGATACCAAACGGAGGTTGGCTCGCTGCCGAATCAGACCTTCACGTTCAGAGCGCAGCCGTGAAAATTCCTGGCGTGATGCGTCGAGATTGGCGCGTGCTGCTGATAAGACAGATTGTGTGACCTGCAACTCTTGCCGCTTCGCTTCGGTATTTTCTTCGCTGACCGAGCGGATGGACAGCAGTTGCTCGTAGCGTTTTGCCTGAACTTCGGCGAAAGAGTTGCGGACACCGGCTTCCTGGCTTTGTGCTTTGACGGCGAGAATATTGGCATCGGCGTGTTTGAGAGCTGCGGTCTGGGCAGCTATGCGGTCGTCCAGATCGACCGGATCCATTTCGCCGAGCAACTGCCCCGCCTTGACGCGATCGCCAGACTGAACGTCTACGCGCCTGAGGCGACCGGCGAACGTCGGTCCGATCTTATGGGTGTAGTGCGCCTCAACCGTACCTATACCGTAGAGCGCAGGTGTCACCGCCCTGTTCTCTACCGTCACCAAAGTCACCGGCACAGGTGCCAGAGGCCCAGAGCGCAGAGCTACATAGACCAGCAAGCCCAGTAACGGCACCAAAACAGCGGCAAGCGCCAAGGTTCGGCCATGGGTCGACAGAAATTTCTTCATTGCTTGCTCCTCACACCACGTTGATAAACGGCAAATACCCCTACCGCATCGGATTGCGTTTTTTTAGGATTTTCTGTCAGTAACGATCGAATCACTAGGCCCTGAATAGTACCGATAAACAGGGTGGCGGCGAATGCTGTTGCCACTGTCGGCTCCAGTTCACCGCACGACTTGCCCTGCTCAATTAAACTGCAGAGCCGTTCTTCGTAGCGTTCGAGTAGGGTCTGCACCATTTCTTTGGCCGGTGTCATTTCGGCACGCTGTAGTTCCGCCAAAAGCATGCGCGGCACCCCCGGGTGCTGGGTAACAAAATCAATATGGGTCATGAAGATCGCTTCAAGGGCTTCTAATGGAGATCGGGCCGCATCGGCTGCATAATCTACCCGCGTCAGCAGGCAATCGGCCACCCATTCCATCACACTCTGCCAGATCGCCTCTTTATTGACAAAATGGCGGAACAGAGCCCCCTGGGTCAGTCCCATATACTTGGCTATAGCAGAAGTAGTGATATCGTTCGGGTTTTGCTCTGCGGCCAGATTAATGACCGCTTGTACCGTAACGGCCTTGCGTTCATCAGCGGGGAGATTTTTAGTAGAAGGTCGCATGGTCAGTCTCCTTTAAAGTTAGTAATTGATTACTATTTTCTGTAATAGCGTAACAAATGTCAAGTCAAAATTTACTGTGGCACTCAATATGCCCCAAAACTCCAGCGCTCAACAGTTGAGAATACGGTGACCATACTGGGGATTCCGCACCAAGTCGGCAACCTATTCCGATTGATCTCGGCCACCCCCTGAGTACTTCGCACCACCCCCTGTTTATTGTCGTCGCTGGGTAATTTCAACAGGCGTATGTTCTCCCCTCAGTAATCAAATTTTGAGGAGGACCATGTGCCAGCGGAGAGAACCCCTATGCGTAAAATCAGAGAGATATTAAGACTGAAGTGGACGTTCCAACTCAGTAACCGCGAGATTGCAAAAAGCTACTCGACTGCGTTTTACTGTCAACCGCGCAGCCCCGAAACAGGGTAGATATCTTTTTAGCGGCTTGTTGGTCTGTAATTGCGGCAAAGGAAAGATGTACTGCTATCCTTATCCCGGAATGACCGTTGCGCGCTACACGTGTCGAACTTGCAATATTAAAGTCAATGAGGACATTTTAGAGAAATCCCTGAAACACATGCTCAACAGAATTTCACTTGCTCCTGAGGATCTCAGCGGCGACAAAAACAATGTTAAAAAATAAAGGATAGTCAAAACAGGCTGGGGTTGTTGAAGAAGGATTTGAAGGTCATCAATAAAAACATAGATACTTTGGTAGATTTGTATGGTGCCAGCAGGATTGATAAGGAAACTTTTTCAACACGATTCGAACCATTAACAGCTCGGCGAGATACTATCTCAAATGAACTCCCTCGCTTGCAGGGGGAAATCGAATTCATTCAAAGCGAGGAAACTGGTCGACAGCTTGTAATTAGCCAGGCAATGACACTGTCAAACTTTGTGGCCTGAGTTAACTTATGATGCTCGTCAGGAGATTATCAAGGAGGTTGTGGAGCAGATTGAAGTCAGTAAGGATTCCCTTCACTTCGTTATTCATCACTTTCCAAACTTAAACATAAAAGATGGGGAAACCCTTGCGGATTTCCCCTTGTACTATACCACTGTAGTGTAATCCAGCGATTAACGCTTGGAGAACTGGAAGCGGGCACGGGCACCTTTTCTGCCGTACTTTTTACGCTCTTTTATGCGTGAGTCACGGGTAATGAACCCGGCTTTTTTGAGGACGCCACGCAGTTCCGGCTCATGCAGAAGCAGAGCTTTGGTTATGCCGTGCTTGATGGCACCGGCCTGGCCGGTATCGCCGCCACCGGAAACAGTGACAAACACATCAAAAATGCCGACTTTTTCAACCAGTTCAAACGGCTGACGAACAACCATCTTGGAGGTTTCGCGACCGAAATATTCATCCAGAGTTTTGTGGTTGACGGTAAAAGTACCCACACCAGGCTTAAGCCACACACGAGCAATTGAAGTCTTGCGCTTGCCTGTTCCATAATAACTGACTGCTGCCATATCGTTTTCTCCTTAAAAGTATTAAAGTGCCAGATTCTTGGGCTGCTGAGCAGCATGTGGATGGCTCGGTCCCGCATAGATTTTAAGCTTGCTGAGCATGGCGCGTGCAAGTTTATTCTTGGGGAGCATACCCTTAACGGCTTTCTTGATGAGATCTTCAGGCTTCTTTTCAAGCAGCTTGCCCGCCGTGATCTCTTTCAGTCCACCGACATAACCGGAGTGACTGTAATAAATTTTGTCGGCTAACTTGCGACCGGTCAGGGCAATCTTTTCAGCGTTTATGACGATGACAAAATCACCGGTATCTACGCTGGGTGTGAAGAGAACCTTGTTTTTACCACGGAGCACACTGGCTATCTGTGTTGAAAGACGACCCAAGACGGCATCCTGTGCGTCAACAATGTACCAGTCACGCACTACATTTTCAGCTTTAGCTACTTCTGTTTTCATAAATTTTCCCCATCCGCAGTACAACCTGTAGATACTACAGGCCATGATTTTTTTGAAGAGGTGTAACGTACCGAAAGAGTGCAGTCGTGTCAAGTGAAAAATTTTCAGGGCAACTAATTGAGCTGATCAATGTTGTAACGGAGCGGATTTCATGTTACAAACATGCGGCAATTATCGTTTTTTTGGAGTTGGCACTATGAAGATGACGACAGCAGATGTCGAGTATGTGGCACGTCTGGCGCGGCTTGAACTCACCCCCGGAGAAAAAGAGCTGTTTGCCGGGCAGATGGGTGCGATCCTCGGGTATGTAGAAAAGCTTAAAGGGCTGGATACGGACGGGATTGTGCCGACCTCGCATGCTGTCCCGATGGAAAATGCGTTCCGCGAAGATAGTGTACGACCTTCTATCGGCGTTGAAAAGGCTTTGGCCAACGCCCCCGAACGCGAAGGCACCTTTTTTGCCGTGCCAAAAGTTATCGAATAAAAGTAAGGGATACATCTACCATGAATATTATAGATATGACCATACATGAGCTCCACACGGCACTTCAGGGGAAGCAGCTTTCTTCCGTGGAAGCCACCAAAGCCATGCTGGCTCGCATTGAGGCCGTGGAGCCGCAGGTCGGCTCATTCATCACCGTCACCCCCGAACAGGCGCTGGCCGATGCCGCATCCGCCGACATCCGTATCGCCGCCGGCAAAATGGATGTGCTGACCGGGATTCCCGTTGCCCTCAAGGACATTTTCCTGACTGAAGGCATCCGCACCACCTGCGGCTCACGCATCCTCGACAATTTTATCCCCCCCTACAGCGCCACATCCTACGAGAAATTGAAAGAGCGCGGCGCGGTACTGCTGGGGAAGCTTAACCAGGACGAATTTGCCATGGGCTCATCGAATGAATCCAGCGCGTACGGCATCACCCGCAATCCGTGGGACCTGACCCGCATCCCCGGGGGGTCGTCAGGAGGTTCGGCGGCGGCGGTGGCCGCCCACGAGGCGATTGCAACACTTGGTACGGACACGGGCGGATCGATCAGGCAGCCGGCGTCACACTGTGGCTGCGTCGGTCTGAAACCGACCTATGGCCGCGTTTCCCGCTACGGTGTCATTGCCTACGCCTCTTCACTGGACCAGGTCGGGCCGCTGACCCGTGATGTGACTGACTGCGCGATCATGCTGAGTGCGATTGCCGGCTACGACCCCAAGGATTCGACCAGCGTTGATACGCCGGTGCCGGACTACACCGCCTCCCTGACACAGGGCGTAAAGGGGCTGAAGATAGGACTTCCGAAAGAGTACTTCATCGCCGGCCTCGATCCCGACGTGCAAAGGACTATGGACGCTGCGATTGAAACCTACCGGCGGCTCGGAGCAGAATTTGTTGATATTTCGCTGCCGCATACCGACTACGCGGTGGCAACCTACTATCTGATTGCCACTGCCGAAGCCAGCTCCAACCTGGCACGCTATGACGGGGTCCGCTTCGGCCACCGAGCTGACGCTGACGGGCTGCTGGGCATGTACAGCAAAAGCCGCAGCGAAGGGTTTGGCGCCGAAGTCAAGCGCCGCATCATGCTCGGTACCTACGCCCTGTCATCCGGCTATTATGACGCCTATTACGTCAAGGCCCAGAAAGTGCGGACGCTGATCATGAATGACTTCACACAGGCTTTTGCCGACGTCGATGTCATGCTTACCCCGGTTGCACCGACGCCGGCCTTCAAGATCGGCGAAAAAGTCAACGATCCGCTGCAGATGTACCTGTCCGATATCTTCACTATTCCGGTCAATCTGGCCGGCACCTGTGCACTGTCGCTCCCAGCCGGCTTTTCAAACTCCGGTCTCCCGATCGGCCTGCAGTTGATCGGCAAACCGTTTGGCGAAGAGACTCTCCTGCGGGCAGGCTATGCGTTTGAACAGGCCACCGAGTGGCACAGCAGAAAAGCAACGATTTAACTTCCGGAGCATATATATGAAATACCAACCTGTCATCGGCCTTGAAGTTCACGTCCAGCTCCTGACCGACACCAAAATATTTTGCGGCTGCTCGACTAAATTCGGCTCAGAGCCGAACTCACAGACCTGCCCGGTCTGCCTGGGACTGCCGGGGGCTCTGCCGGTACTCAACAAGAAGGTGGTGGAATTCGCCATCAAGGCCGGTCTCTCGACCAACTGCTCCATCACGCCGCGCAGCATTTTTGCGCGCAAGAACTACTTCTATCCCGATCTCCCCAAAGGGTACCAGATCAGCCAGTTTGAAGATCCGATCTGCCAGCGTGGATGGCTCGATATCAAGGTTGACGAACAGGATATGAAGCGGATCGGCATCACCCGTATCCATATGGAGGAGGATGCCGGCAAGCTGGTGCATGGCGAGTCTTCCGGCCCGGGCGATGGTTCGGGTGTTGACTTGAACCGAGCCTGTACCCCTCTGTTGGAAGTGGTCTCCGAACCTGATCTCCGCTCGTCTGATGAAGCGGTGGTCTACCTGAAGCAGCTGCACCAGATCGTCACCTGGCTTGGAATTTGTGACGGCAACATGGAGGAGGGGAGTTTCCGCTGTGATGCCAATATTTCTGTTATGCCGGTCGGATCAAGCATGCTCGGCACGCGAGCCGAGATCAAGAACGTCAACTCCTTTAAATTTGTCAAGCAGGCCATTGAATATGAGATCCAGCGACAGATCGATCTGATCGAGGATGGCGGCACGGTTGTTCAGGAAACGCGACTCTTTGACCCGAACAGCGGGACAACCCGCTCGATGCGGAGCAAGGAAGAGGCCCACGATTACCGCTATTTCCCTGATCCGGATCTGGTGCCGCTGGTTATCAGCGACGAGTGGGTGGAACGCTCGCGGCAAGAACTGCCGGAGCTGCCGGAACAACGTCAGCACCGTTTTATGGTCGAACTGGGCTTGCCCCCGTATGACGCCGAAGTGCTAACCGCCAGCCGGGCTCTGGCTGATTATTTTGAAGCGGGTGTTGCCGCAGGTGGCAGTGCCAAGTTGGTCAGCAACTGGACTATGGGCGAAATTACCCGTGCTCTGAATGACAGCGGAACATCGATAGAAGCGAGCCCGGTTACACCACAACAACTGGCAGATCTACTGAAGCTGATCGATAACGGCACCATTTCAGGCAAGATTGCCAAGACCGTTTTTGATGAGATGTGGCGAAGCGGCAAAGCTCCTCAAGCCATTGTCGAAGAGCAGGGGCTGGTACAGGTATCCGACAGCGGTGCTATCGAGGGCCTCATCGACGAAATAATGGCCGCCAATGCCGGACAGGTGGAAGAATTCCGCGGCGGCAAGGAGAAAGTATTCGGCTTTTTCGTCGGCCAAGTCATGAAAGCCAGCAAAGGAAAGGCGAATCCGGCGGTGGTTAACGAACTGCTGCTGAGCAAATTGAAGGGGTAGGTTGGAGGTTGCTTATGAGCCGGACGGTGATGATTGTCGATGACTCCCTCTTCATGCGCAAGATTATGCGTGGAATCCTTGTCCAAAAGGGGTACATCGTATCCGCCGAGGCCGCAAGCGGCATAGAGGCCATGAGAAACCTGCATACCGGCCACCCGGATATTATCCTCCTGGACATCATCCTGCCCGACTCAAACGGTCTCGACCTTCTGGAGTCGATCATCACGGCTTGCCCGGACTCAAAGGTTGTTGTCTGCTCTTCGATCGGAGAGGCGCAGGTCATTCAAAAATCGCTTGATCTGGGCGCCAAGGCATATATACAAAAACCGTTCACTCCCGATAAAGTAGCAGATGTGCTGGAAAACCTGGAGGATTGACCAATGGACATGTCCCCCTATCGGGATCTGTTTGTTTCTGAAGCGCGCAGCCATCTCACGACGTTTAACGAGCTGATTGTACGCCTCGAAGAGTCTCCCGGCGACAGCCCCGCAATCGATGAGCTCTTTCGCCATGCTCACTCTCTGAAAGGGATGGCCGCGACGATGGGGTATGAGCAGATTGTCGCGATAGCCCATATCATGGAGAGCCAGTTGAGTCGTATCCGCAGCGGCGAATTCGAGCTACTGCCGGCTCTGGCAGACCTGCTGCTGGAAGGGAGTGATACGCTGGCACGCCTCGTCTCCGGGGTCGAATCAGGGAGCAACGCCTTTGAAGATACCGCCGGACTGATTGAACGACTGGCGACATTTGACCCGGTCGCTGAAGTGCCCCCCCCTGTTCACGCCATTCCGTCGCACGAGAACATAGACATTCCCCTGGAAACTGCGGCCTCTGCACCGCATCAATTTCGCCAGACCGATTCCTTCAAAAGTATCCGCATCAAAACTGAAACCCTCGACCATCTTGTCAACATCACCGGGGAGTTGATTACCAACCGTTACCGTCTGGCTGAATCCATCCGCCTGGCTGGTGCCGCCGACTGCCAAGAACCGCTCCACCAGCTTACGGCACTGTTGCGGAATCTCCGCGATGAGGTTTTCAAAGCCCGCATGCTCCCGTTTGCCATTATAGCCGATCGCTTCCCGCGGCTCGTACGCGACCTGGCCCGTAAGCAGGGAAAAGAGGTCCATTTTCAGCTTGCAGGGAAAGAGATCGAACTCGATCGCGGTATTTTGGAAGAAATCACCGAGCCGATTGTCCATATCCTGCGGAACGCTGTCGATCATGGCCTTGAGACCCCAGATGAGCGGGTGATGGCGGGCAAACCTTTTGGCGGCACGATAACCCTGACGGTCTGCCGCGATAAAGATCACGTTGACATCAGTATTGCCGACGATGGTCATGGTATGGACCCGGAGCAGCTGAAGCAGAAGGGGGTTGACAAGGGGGTCATCTCCCCCGAGCAGGCCGCACAGATGACTCCGGAAGAGGCATACCAACTGGTCTGCACACCCGGATTTTCTACCGCTGCAACCGTTACCGACATTTCCGGGCGGGGGGTCGGTATGGATGCCGTTCGCGAGTCCGTGCACGTGCTGGCCGGCGTTCTGACCATTCAATCACGGAGCGGGCAGGGAAGTCGTTTTGTCATGCGACTGCCGATAACGGTTTCAATTATCCATGCCCTGATTGTCCAGAGTGGTCCGTTCGAAATTGCATTCCCGCTCACCGTTGTCACGCGGACCCTGGAACTTAAACGTTCTGATATCCGTGAAGAAGCGGGACGCTCATCAATCCTCCTTGGAGGGGTCTCCCTGCCGGTCAGAAGCCTGCGGCAGGTACTGCGCCTGCCGGCGTCACCCGAGACAGAAGATGCTCTGCTGCCGACCGTTGTCTGCGATATCGGCGGTACTCTGCACGCTTTCAGCGTCGACCGCATCTCCGGCCAACAGGAAATTTTTGTCCGCCCCCTCCGCTCGCCACTTTCCTGCCTGCGAGGGGTTAGCGGAGCAACGATCACCGGGGACGGCCGGGTGCTGTTTGTCGCCGATGCAAGCGCACTGGTTTAAGACGAACGTACCAGATTGTTGCGGCTGGCCGTTGGGGAAACTAAAATTGAAACGGTTGCGGCGAGCGGCCATATATGGCAGAATCGAACAAAAGGTGCCGCCGAGACATTCATGCCGCACCGGCAGGTAGATATAAAGAGGGGGAAACTCAATGATAAAAATAGGTACCATATGCATGTCGGTATTACTTTTCGCGCTCCCGCTGTCAGCAGCATCACCACCCGCTTCTCTCAAGGACGTTGTTTCCGCCCTTGAGAAAGGGTATGCCGGACTGCAGGATGTGCAGGCCGATTTTTCCCAGAAGACTACGATAGCTGCCATCAATCGCGAACAGAAAGGGAGCGGTGAAGTGTTGCTGAAGCGCCCCGCATCGGCAACCGCCATGTTCCGTTTCAATTATTCCCGTCCGAAGCAGCAGATCATCTCCAACGGCAAGCAGGTCTGGTTTTACGCACCGGAAAATAAACAGGTGATGGTCAACAGTGTCGCCGCAATGTTTGCGGGGGGCAATTCCATCGCCCTGTCGTATCTGACCGGCCTCGGCCACGTCTCCCGTGACTTTGAAGTCACCTTTGCGGCTGCGCCACAGGACAAACACGGCGACTATCAGCTTGAATTGACTCCAAAAAAAGCGAGTCCGGTGCTGATTAAACTCGAGCTGACGGTAGCATCCCAAGCCGTTGAAAAGCTGCGAGCGTCTGGAGAGGTCAAAAATCTCTTCCCGATCATCTCCTCGGTAGTTCATGACGCCGGCGGCAACCGGACCCGGATCGACTACAGCCGGGCACGGGTCAACAAAGGGCTCGATAACGGAAAGTTTAACTTTAAGATCCCGGAAGGGGTGGAAGTAGTAAGACCGTAAATTAATCTGGAGGTTACGTTATGCCGTCATTTGACATTGTATCAAAAGTAGACATGCAGGAGGTTGACAACGCCGTTACTCAGGCTTCCAAAGAGATCAGCCAGCGCTATGATTTCAAGGGATCAAAGAGCACGATCACACCTGAGAAGGATGCCGTCAAAGTACTCGCAGATGATGATTACAAACTAAAGGCAGTCATTGATGTGCTGCAATCCAAATTCATGAAGCGCAACATCTCGATCAAGGCGCTGCAATACGGCAAGGTTGAACAGGCGTCGGGAGGCATGGTGCGCCAGATTATCACCGTCCAGCAGGGCATTTCCAAGGAGAAGGGCAAAGAGATCATTGCCGTTATCAAGGAATCAAAACTCAAGGTGCAGGCCCAGATACAGGATGAGCAGGTGCGGGTGACCGGCAAAAATCGCGACGACCTGCAGGAAGCTATTGCCGCACTTAAAGGGAAAGACCTTGATGTAGAGATGCAGTTTACCAATTTCAGGGAGTAGACGAGGGATATTTTGAGCGAAATCGCAAAACAGAAAGTCAGCATGGTCAGCCTCGGCTGCCCGAAAAACCTGGTGGACGCCGAAGTGATGCTGGGAATACTCTCGAAGCAGAATTACGAGATCACCATGGACGAGAAGGATGCCGATGTTATTATCGTCAACACCTGCTCGTTCATTAAGGAAGCCAAGCAGGAGAGCATCGACGCCATCCTCGATCTGGCCGAACGGAAGCACGACGGACGCTGCCATACCCTGATCGTATCCGGCTGTCTGCCGCAGCGTTACCAGGAGGAGTTGGCGACGGAACTGCCGGAGGTCGATATCTTCATCGGCACCGGGGACTATCCCCGCATCGCCGAGATCCTGGCCGAAAAGAGCGGCACGGAAGGGCAATTGCGTTATATCGGCGATCCGGATTTTATCTATGACGAAACATTGCCGCGCCTGAACTCATCGCCTGCCTGGTACTCGTACCTCAAGATCGGCGAGGGGTGCTCCAACTGCTGTTCGTACTGCATCATCCCCACACTGCGCGGGGCCTACCGTTCGCGCCCAATTGACGCATTGGTGGCCGAGGCGGAGCGCCTGGTTGCCCGCGGGGTTAAGGAGATCAACGTCATCTCCCAGGATATCACCCGTTACGGCAGCGACATGGATGACGGTACAACGCTGGAAACACTTGTCCGGCGCTTGGCAAAGATTGAGGAGTTACGCTGGATACGGCTTCTCTACGCCTATCCGGATGGGATCACCGACAGCCTGATTGAGCTGATTCGGGATGAGCCGAAGGTCTGCAAGTATCTGGACATTCCGATCCAGCACATCTCCGATCCGGTTCTGAAGGCGATGAAGCGGAGAAGCAGTGAGCAGCAGATTCGTGATCTGATTACCAAACTGCGGAGTGAAATCCCCGGCATCGCCCTGCGTACCTCGCTGATTGTCGGCTTTCCGGGTGAAACTCTCGAAGATTTTACCACCCTGACCAGCTTTGTTGAGCAGACACGCTTCGACCGACTTGGCGTATTCTGCTACTCCAGGGAAGAGGGGACTCCGGCTGCCCAGATGCCGGATCAGGTGTCGGAACGGGTCAAGCGCGAACGCTACCGCAAACTGATGCGGGCCCAGGCACGGCTTTCTTTCCGTCATAACCGCACCCTGATCGGGACGACCGAACAGGTTATTGTGGAGGGGTACAGCGAGGAGACCGAACTGCTGCTCAAGGGGCGTTCATCCCGCCAGGCCCCGGACATCGACGGCCAGGTCTATATCACATCCGGAACGGCTGATATCGGTGACATTGTCACGCTCAAGATCACCGATTCATCAGATTATGATCTGATCGGTGAGATGGTGGAATAGCCAGGCTCCCATGAAACTTAATGCCAAGCTGATCATCATCATGCTCTCCCTGCTGGTACTGACGTTGTTGACGCTCTTCATCCTCAACGAATCCGCCCAGAACGCCCTGGTGAACGAAATCCAGGATAGCTCCCAGGAGATATCCAAGGCGATCCAGATGAGTATTGAGGATCTCACCTCCGATACCGAGACCTCCCGCCTCACCGATTATCTAACAAAGGCCCGTGAAAAGGGCATCAACGAAATTAACATCATCAATACGGATGGAGAAATTATTGACTCATCCGATCCCGAAAAGATCGGTAAGAAGCGCGAACTTAAAAAATTGGAGCGGGGGATCCGCGCGGTTCAGCGGCCGATTGGCGGAGCAATGCTCTCTCAGAAGCCGTATGAAGTGGTGGTACCGGTTATTGTCGGAGATGAGCAGCTGGGGTATGTCCAAATCAACATGCTCCTGGACAATATTCGTGACATACAGCGAGCCAATTTCATCCGCCGCCTGTTCGCAACCGGCATGGTTTTTACCGTCGGCATCGCCCTGATTATATTTCTCGCACGCCGCTATACGACCCCGATAAGAAACCTCGTGGATGACTTTAAGCGGGTCTCGGCCGGTGACCTGTCGGTCACCATACCGGTAGAACGTACCGATGAGATTGGCGAGATGGCAGTAGGCTTCAATAACATGGTTGAAAAGCTGCGTGAGCGGGAAGCGTTGGAAAAACGCCTCTCTGAGGCAGAACACCTCTCGCGCGTCGGGCAACTGGCTTCCGGCATCGCCCATGAGATCAGGAATCCGCTTAATTATATCAGCCTCGCGATTGACCACCTTAAGACCGAAATGCTCCCCTGCTGCGGCGATAAGTGTTCCGAACTGGAAGAGTTGACGGGGAAGATCAAGGAAGAGGTTCGCCGCGCTAATTATATGGTAGTGAACTTCATGAACTACGGCCGCCCGCTCAAGTTGCGCCGGGCTGTGGTTGTTTACCAAGAGCTGTTGGCAAAGGTGCTGCCGGTGCTGCAGGATCGGCTAACGGAGCAGCGTATCATTGTCGTTCAGCAGATCCCTTCTGATCTGCCACCGCTCTGGATCGATGGAGAGCTGTTTCGGAATTGCATCCTTAACTTTGTTACGAACGCATCACAGGCCATGCCGAATGGCGGCACGATTACTCTGGGTGCGCGTCTTGAAGGAGGCCAGGTAAAACTGACCTACACCGATCAGGGGAGCGGCATATCCCCAGAAGATATCAGCAAAGTATTCCAGCCCTATTTCACCACAAAGGATGTCGGTATCGGCTTGGGGCTGGCTATTACCGAACGGATCATCAAGGAGCATGGCGGCGGGATAGATGTTCAAAGTACGGTTGGCACCGGAACGACCATTACTGTTTCGTTGCCGCTGCAACCGGCTGAAGTCTGAAAATAGTATATGAGGAACATATGAAAAGCGGCGGCAGCATACTGATTGTTGATGACGAAAAGGGACAGCGGGATATCCTTAACCTGATCCTGAAAAAAGAGAACTACGACGTCGTTGATGTACCAGGTGTACGCGAAGCACTGGAGCAACTGGAAAGACGTGAGTTCGACCTGATCATGACCGACCTCCAGATGCAGGGGCAGAGCGGGCTTGATCTGCTGGAAAGAGTTCTCGCCGATAACCCGCAGCAGTGCATCATCATGATGACGGCCCACGGCTCGGTTGATTCGGCGGTGGAGGCCATGCGCAAAGGGGCCTTCGATTATCTCGAAAAACCGCTGGAACGTGACAATCTGGTACTGACTCTCCGGCGGGCCTTCGAGCGCATCGGCCTCGTGCACGAAAACCGGGTGCTGCAGAAACGGGTAGCATCGATCGCAACGATTCCCAACATGCAGGGCGAGCATCCAAAGATGAAGGAAGTTTTCCGGATTGTCGCCAAGATTGCCCCTTCAAATTCAACCGTGCTGATCGTAGGTGAATCAGGAACCGGCAAAGAGCTGATTGCCCGGGCGATTCACGAAGGGAGCCCGCGCCGCGACAAACCGTTTATCGCCATCAACTGCGCCGCCATTCCGGAGACACTGATCGAAAGCGAGCTGTTCGGTCATGAAAAGGGGAGTTTTACCGGTGCCGACGCCCGCGAGATCGGGATCTTCGAAGCGGCCGACGGCGGCACGGTATTTTTGGATGAAATCGGCGAGATGAATGTAGCCATGCAGGCCAAGCTCCTGCGGGCTATCCAGGAAAAGGAGATCCGCCGGGTAGGAGGCAAGGTCAATATCGGGCTGGATGTCCGTTTGGTGTCGGCTACCAACAAAGAGCTCGAACAGGAGATACAAAAAGGGACCTTCCGTGAAGATCTGTTCTACCGCCTGAACGTTATCCGCGTCAATCTCCCCCCGCTGCGTGAGCGTGGAAGCGACATCAAGGCACTGGCAGAATTCTTCCTGGAAAAATACAGCAAGGCGGCCGGAATTACGATGGACGGCATCTCGAAACAGACGCTGAAGTTGTTGATGAACTACCGCTGGCCCGGCAATGTGCGGCAACTGGAATCGGTGATCGAGCGTTCGGTTCTGATGGCCGAAAGCAACTATATTGAGCCGGATGACCTTCCGACCGAGATCACCGCCGGCACGTCACTATCTGGCGGCATTAATTTTGACCTTCCGGCAGAGGGGATCGATTTCGAGGCGCTCGAAAAAGGGTTAATCGTCAAGGCGATGGAACGGGCGGAATGGGTGATCGGGAAAGCTGCGCCGCTCCTCGGGATGAGTTACAAAACACTGCAGTACCGTCTGGATAAATTTGAGATTGAACGCCCGGATAAACGGGCACGATAAGTTTTAGCACTGTGGACAGAGACAGCTGTTCTGTTTAAAACGGATACCCCAGTCCGACAAACACCGCCGGCCCATCCTTGCCGATCCCCAGATCCACTCTGCCGATAATATTCGGGCGAACGATCGCCCGGAAACCGATGCCGGGGTTAAATTCGAAGTCAGAACTCTTCGCCTTGTCCAGCGACTCCATTACCGCCCCCAGATCAACAAATGGTGCGACTTCCCAGTCCGCCGTCACACCGAACACTTCCCAGCGGAAGAGCCGGATACGCTCTTCGAGATTGCAGAGCAGAAAACTGTTGTCGATGAAGCGGTTACGGCCGTACCCCCGCAGGCTTGACTCCCCACCCAGGATACTCTGCTCCAGAAAAGGAACATCGTCACCGAGGGTCTGATTGTACATCAGACGGAACACGCTGATGTACCGTGCGTTATCGAGCGGAATGAATCCCTTGGTTTCAACCTCATAGCGGCGGTAATTGCTTGCCCCCCCCAATGCTTTCATGGTCGGCTCGAATGAAATCCGGGCATAGCCGCCATACGTGGGAGTATCCCGATTGTCGAGCGTGCTGTACAGCAATGAAATACGTACGGCGTGAGTAGAAAACCCGTCAATGCCCGGCACAGTTGCTGACGAAAATTTATCTTTGATATCGGGGAGTTTTTCGATAGCTCCCGAATGGATTCTGACATCGCGGAAACGATCGCCGAAGGTGAGCTGGTAATTTCGTCCAAGCTTGTAACCGGCGGAAACAGTATAGCCGAGTTCATCATTGGCATAATTAGTTTCCATCTGCTGCGGGCTACTGGCATTAAAACCGAAGAAACGCGATGAACCGTCAGCCAGCTTGAAGAAAAACCCATTCAGCTCGAGCTTGTTACTGAGCAGGGACGTATCCCTGACCCGCAGTTCATAATCATGATTTACCCTGCTGGACTGGGAAAGATTGAACTCTATGTTCCGTTCAGGAGTCGGATAGAGTGCGCCATACAACGACGCGGTAATCCCGAAGTTGTTATTGTAGGTCAGCTGAGGAGCAACCAGGGTTGTGACTTCGTCCCGCTTGTTATGAGCAAGAAATGCCGTCAAAGCACCTGTTGTGATCCCCTCATTGGGACTTGAAGCGATCACCGGCAGCGGAACCGTGACCAGCTTTATCGTGTCGTCAACGGAATTTCCGGTCAGAGGCAGGTATACATTTTCACGGGGAATGTAGCTTGTACACCCGACCAGCAGCACCATGCCCGCATATAAGATAGTACGAGCATGCCGGAGGAGCCTGAATATGGAGAGTATGGTTTGCATGTCGGTTCTTGTAACATTGAGCACCGGCCGTGTCAATTGTCTTGCTGGCAGGCTAGTTTTTGCGTAAGATTTACTTCCACCGCGCTAACGTGCTATGGATTTCATCCTGGGAGCAGACATCGTGAATATCGCAGAAAAGGTCGTACAAATCGCTCAGGACGCCCGCCAGGCATCGTTGGCCATGGCACGTACTTCAACGGCTGTCAAAAATGATATGCTGCTGAAGATGGCCATTGCCCTTGAAAAGGCAACAGCGGAGTTGATTGCAGAAAACCGGAAAGACCTCACAGCGGGCGAGCAGAAGGGGCTTTCAACTGCCATGCTGGATCGACTGATGTTGGATGAAGGTCGTATCGGCGCCATAGCCGCAGCCCTGCGTGAGATTGCCGCGCTGGCTGATCCGGTTGGCGAAGTGACAAAAATGTGGAAACGCCCCAATGAGTTGATGGTCGGCAAGATGCGCATCCCGCTTGGTACAATCGGGATCATCTACGAGTCGCGTCCTAATGTGACAGCCGATGCGGCCGCTCTCTGCCTCAAAGCCGGCAACGCCGTGGTCCTGCGGGGCGGCTCAGAGGCAATTAACTCTAATCTGGCAATTGCCGCTGTACTGCAGAGTGTGCTGAGAGAGTTACACCTCCCGGAAGCAGCTCTGTCACTTATCCCCTTTACCGAACGCGAAGGGGTGTTGGAGATGCTCAAGCAGGAAGATTCCATCGACCTGATCATTCCACGCGGCGGCGAAAGCCTGATCCGTTTTGTGGTTGAGAACTCGCGCATCCCGGTCATAAAGCATTACAAAGGGGTGTGCCACATCTTTGTCGATCAGTCGGCTGATTTTGATAAAGCCGAGCAGATTATCGTCAACAGCAAGACCCAGCGGCCCGGTGTCTGTAATTCGCTGGAGACGCTCCTGATCCACCGTGACGTGGCCGCTGAATTTATCCCGAGAATTGCCGCCACACTGTCTGCTCTGGGTGTGGAATTGCGTGGCGATGACTTTTTTTGCCACTATGCGCCGCAGTCAAAGCCGGCCACGGAAGAGGACTGGCATGCCGAATATCTGGAATTGATCCTGGCATGCCGGGTTGTTGACGACATCGATGCCGCTATTGCCCACATCAACCGCTACTGCTCGCTGCACACCGAATCGATCATCACCAGTGACTACAGCCGTGCCCAGCGCTTCATTCGTGAAGTCAATTCTTCCTGCGTAATGGTCAACGCTTCGACCCGTTTTGCCGACGGCGGCCAGCTCGGCCTGGGGGCCGAAATCGGCATTTCCACCACCAAGCTGCACTCCTTCGGCCCGATGGGGCTGGAGGATCTTACCACCACCAAGTTCATCGTCTATGGCGATGGGCAGATAAGGGAGTAAAACATCTCACAAGGAGGTAATCATGCCTCATACACACGCATTGTCTGAACTTAAGAGTCATTTAGACCAGATTGCTGACATTTGCAGTAAAGACAACCAACCGGTTTACCTGACCAGAAAAGGTCAGGGAGAATTGGTTATGATGAGCCGCGCCGGCTATGAACAGATCCTGGCGAAGCTAAAAAAGTTTGAACAGGGTGAATCGGAACTGGAGCTGCTCTGGGTGCGGGAGGCTGAAGTGCGCTATGCCGAGATAGAAGCGGGTAAAGTATCGTGTCGCTCGCTTGAGGATTCGGTGCAGGATGCTCGCGGAAAATTGAAATGAAGCCGGTTGTATTGGCTCCAGCAGCAGAGGAAGAGATGCTCGCAGCCGCTCGATATTATGAAAATTGCCAGGATGGGTTGGGTGAATGCTTTCTTGACGAGGTGTTGCAAACCGGCGGGAGGATTGCGGAACATCCTGAAGCATGGTCACTGATTTCCGGGCGCATACGCAGGTGTCTTCTCAACCGTTTTCCTTTTGCATTACTTTTTCGTATTGAACAGGAGCTGATTTACGTGCTTGCAGTCATGCATTTACGACGTGAGCCAAACTATTGGCGAAAGCGGAAATAAACGCCGAGTGCATCAAAAAATA
>Ga0209430_1001087_pt1 | contig 21628 bp, 22 predicted proteins | sample BarGraIncub1133A_FD_184504 | JGI IMG/M metagenome (GOLD analysis project Ga0209430, IMG submission 184504) | Arctic peat soil microbial communities from Barrow, Alaska - Barrow Graham LP Incubations 11-33A (SPAdes) (version 2) | ecosystem: Environmental > Terrestrial > Soil > Wetlands > Peat... | reverse complement strand
ATTGGTTATATCCGCAAGAGTATTATAAATGGCTACCATATCAACCCATCTATCAAACTTTTCTTCAAAGGGATACTTGGTCCAATAGGTTTGAAGTAAGAATACATACTGCTCATATTCATTTAAACTTAAAAAGTATTCTAAATAAGGAGTCTTAATAAGCCTTGCCTTTCCCTTTTCATCATTTGCTTTTATGTAAAGCTTGCCCTTAAGTGCTAGCGTAACCATTAAATCTATTATTGGGTATTGATCTTGATTATAATTTGGAGCACTAACTTCTTTTTTATGTTTAAGGAGCAAGTTAAGTTTATAGGAATCCTTTTTACCAAGGGAACCTTTTTTTGCAGTTAGTATAGGTTTTTCAACCTCAGTAAATTCTATAAATTTTTTATATTCCATTGTTGTAGTTTTGAAAATAGCTTCCATTTTTATCTCCTCGTTAATTAATCTTCTTTTGATAGTTTCTCTCTGAAGGCTGGTATAATTGTATATTATCTGCTCGCTTCTCTTTGCTTTCTAATATTTGTTTTGTGCCTCAGCCTTATCCGATTCTAAATATAACTCCTTACTATCTATTTCCTTTTTCTCCTTCAAGACTTTTTTTTTGCTGGCTTTAATCTGTCTCTCTTCATACATCTCCTTAATCCAATCACTAACGGGAGCCTTCCATTGCTCACTTTTATTTGGAATATTTTTAATTAGACTCCTTGGATTTAGACCCATTTCCCTAGCCATTTTTAATGTTTCTACATTAAGCTTGCACTTCTTTTTAGCTTCTGCCCATTCCGCCTCTTTACTATTTGCAGCCATCTTTTTCTCCTTACTTTATAAAATCTCCATCTATTTAATATTATTCCTTAAATACATTTTATCATTTTTATAAGTCATGCTTCAACATATAATTTAATAAACCGAACAAAATATCAATTATTTGAACTAAAGTTTGCTAGCCCCTGCCTTTGAGCATACTATTTCTATAACAATCCCAGCAAAGTCTCAAGAAATTAGTGAAGATCTTTTGTTGATATGTTATAATTATAAATATAAATAGGCGGTGTAAAAATAGAAAACGAAAAATTGTTTGAATTTATGGAAAAGATGTACGCAGAGATGCAAGGTGGTTTTAAATCCGTTGATGTAAGACTGGATAAAATGGATGGCCGCTTGGATAGATTAGAAGCAGGTCAAATTTCTTTAGAATATCTCCCAGGAATTAAAGCGAACAAGATAACTTAAAATCAATGTTCTTCTTTTAAGTAATGGCTATGTGGATAAATCAATGGCCAGTTAGGAATCTTGTCTAAACTGTATAAAACCAACTTCTTCTTGGCAATAATTTAGATAACAAATTATTACAAGTAGGAGTTTTTTTTATTTCAGCTACTCTCCTTGTAAGAGCTTTCTTAATCCACATTTAATGATTAATTGAATTTCAACCATGATTTCTCTTATATTAATCTAATTACCAATCTTCTTTTCCATATCACATTTAATTCATTTTTTACTTTCTTTTTTTCATTGAAGATTCATCATCTAAATTTTACTTGGGAGGGATAAAGTATGTTGACACCAGTATTACAACTAGAAGATATAAGTAAAAACATTAAAGGAAGAGAAATAGTGCGGGATATAAACTTAACCTTGGAAGCCGCTGAAGTCTTCGGGTTTTTAGGCCCTAATGGTGCAGGTAAAACTACTACCATAAGAATGATAGTAGGCTTAATCAAGCCTACTCATGGCCGCATAAAGATCTGTGGCTATGATGTATCCAAGGATTTTGTGAAAGCTATGTCCAATGTGGGTTGCATAATCGAGAGCCCTGAGATGTACAAATATCTAACGGGCAAGGATAACCTCCTTCAATATGCCTCTATGGATAAAAGGGTTACTAAAGAGAGAATAAGCCAAGTTATTGATATGGTGGGTATGGAACATCGTATAAACGATAAGGTTAGCACCTACTCCTTAGGCATGCGGCAGAGGCTTGGAATAGCTCAAGCCCTTCTATGCAAACCTAAGCTTCTAATTCTTGATGAGCCTACCAACGGTTTGGATCCAGCTGGCATCACAGAGTTTCGAAATCTAATAAGGCATCTTGCGCTTGAAGATGGCATGACGGTTTTTGTATCTAGTCATCTCCTTTCGGAAGCACAACAAATGTGTGATAGTGTTGCAATTCTAAAGCATGGGACTATTGTTAAGCATACAACTGTAAAGGAAATATTAGAAAGTGAAACAATAGAATGGTCCCTTAGCGATCCTCTTAAAGCAATAAATATATTAAAGGAAAAATGGGGAATAGTTGGTTCCATGAATAGTGATAATATACTCTCCGCTTCCTTAAAGGGGTTAAGCCTAGAAGACGTAAACGCTTATTTTATTCACCAAGGAATTGGCTTAAAGTATGCAAATAAAAAGCAAAATACCTTAGAAGAATTATTTTTAGATCTTACAGAAGGTGATGAAATTGTTTAATTTAGTTGAAAATGAAATACTTAAAACTATATTTAAGAAAAGGTTACTATTAATACTTGGTATTCTCTTTGTTTTAATAGCACTTTTTTCCTATGGAGAGAAATATACCATTCAAAAAAATAAAGACCAGCTAACTAAGAGGATTGGAGTTTCCGCTAGCTATAATTGGAGTAAACTTTCGGAGCAACAAATAATCAGTATAAAAGGCAGATTAGATAACCCTTATATACCGGATAGTGAAAAAGCTTCCTTAAGAGTTCAAATTGAGCAACTCCAGTATGATATTGATCATGGTATAAATCCTGTTAGCAGTTCTGCTGGGAAATTTTCCAGTAGCTTCATGGAACAAGCCATCTTTATGTTTATTCCTTTACTGATAATCATGCTAGCAGCAGACATGATGTCTGGAGAAGCCTCCACTGGAACTATTAAGCTTCTCTTAACTAGAAATGTTCCCAGGTGGAAGATACTTGTAAGTAAATTTCTAGCATTATTAATACTTGAAGTTATTGTCCTAGTTTTTTCAATTATTCTTTCAACATTGGTTTCCGGTCTGTTCTTTGGATATGGAGGCTGGAGGGAACCAGTAGTAGCTGGTTTTAAGGTTATTGGAGGAAAGCTAGATGCCTCAAATGTAAGGAGTGTTCCCCAATGGCAATATACCCTAATGGTTTATGCTTTAGCCTATTTTGTGGCGGTAGTCATTGGAAGTATATCCTTTATGGTATCTGTACTTGTGAAAAGTACTTCTGCCTCAATTGGTATTATGATGTCAACCCTTGTTGGTGGCACAATATTAAGCTTTTTTATTGCAGATTGGAAATTCACTCGCTATCTCTTCATGGTCAATCTAAGATTGACAGACTATTTATCTGGCTCTGTTCAACCAGTTGCCGGAATTAATATAACTTTTTCCGTGCTTGTCCTTTCCGCCTGGGCTGTAGGGGCATTTATAATAAGTTTTGTACGTTTTACTACTCAGGATATTCTTGTATAAAGGTGGGAATCAAATGCTTAAAAAAATAATGTGGTATGGGATAGTGGTAATTGCTTTTATAGGATTTATAACTTTATCCCTAGGATTTTATCAGGCTTTAACTATTTCTTCAGGAAAAGCTAAAACAGCTAGTAAGATTTCCCTGCCTAATGCTAATGGAAGTCTTAGCGCCTCCCAGAAGGCAAATCAACTAAATATAACTATAATGGGAGACTCTATCGCAAGAGGAGCAGGTGATATTACTGGTAAAGGTTTTACCCAGTATCTACCAGAGGATCTGAAAAATAAAACTTCAAAGGATTTGTCTATTGAGGATGTTGGTATTGATGGTTATAGAAGTGTGGACATTCTCTCCCAGCTTCAAAGTGGTAAACTTGATAATCTATTAAAAAATTCTGATTTTATTTTAATATCAATTGGTGGAAACGATATACGTACTATTCAAAGTCAAAGCGAAACAAACAAAGATCAGAGCTTCAAGGCGTTACAGGATAAATATTTAAGTGATCTTAAAGCATCAATAAATATTATTAGAAAGAGTAGTCAAGTCGCAACCATTGTTTTTCTAGGTTCCTATAACCCCTACTTAAAAACCAGTTCCGTTGAAGATACCCGAATAATTAATCTATGGAACAGTAATACGGATCAGCTTATAGAAAGTGATCCTCATGCAGTCTTTGTTCCGACCTATGATTTGATAAAATACAATATCGACAAATATATTGCGCTAGATGGGCTTCATCCAAACACGGAGGGCTATAAAGCCATCTCCAGCAGAATTGCAGAAGCTATTGAAGGGCTAGTGGTATCCAAGTAAGCTATAAGGAACCAAAGGGGAACAATATTTATTATTGTTCCTTTGATTCCAAGCTTCTTATATAAACTGTTAATATATATTTCCTAAGCTAAAAATCCTTTGCTTTATCAATAGCAGCCTTTATTGGAATTTCCACAATCCCATCAATATCTGCTCCAATAACGTCCAAGTTTTCTGCAGCTATAGTTGTAAAGTCTCTTATACCTAAGAAACCAAATAATGTTCTATGCTATCCATCTCCCACCTATGAGGATGGGAGAATTTCGCACAATAAAGGTTAAAATAAAAACTAATAGGAGGGAATTTTTCATATTTAACTCTTACTGGTGGACCAAATGATGTTTTCATTTTCCAAATAGGCAAAGGCATTACTGCAGCAGCTGGTTCTAATATTGTTTTAGCCGGTGGAGTACAAGCCAAAAACATCTTTTGGCAATCAGCAGACACTGTTTCAATTGGAACTGGTGCACATTTTGAGGGAATAATACTTGGTAAGACAAATATTGCTCTTGGAACTCATGCATCTATAAATGGTAGATTATATGCACAGACTGCAGTTACTTTGATTATGAATACTGTGGTAGCACCTAAGTAATATGGACCTTTTCAACAGAAGTAATTAAGTCAAACCTTTATAAACCCCCACAACTAGATCCAGTAGCTATTGTTACTGGATCTTTATTTATCTATTCTAGCTTGCTAGTATGGTGATCAAAGCTACACTCCATATTGCTATAAATATAATATAGCTCAAAAAGGTGTATACTGAGTGTATTACCCTCATTAATGAAAAAGTGCTTCCAAAGTGTAAACTTTTTGTATTATTTTGTCGAAGTGTCGAATCTAAGTATGATTACAAATATTTCTAAGCATATAGGAGAAAACATGAAAAATAAGAGAATTATAATAAGTATTATTATCTGTATATTCCTTAGCGGCTGCAATCAAACTAAAAAAGCTAAAGTTATCAAGCCCCAATTATTTAAGCCTACCATTATCTCTTTGAGTACAACCCCAGTGGCTACAACAAATGATACTCAAAATGATTTAGTATCGGTTCAATCCATAGAGCATCAGCTTGAAGTTGAACAGGCTATAATTGAGGAAGCCAAAAAACCGACAGTTTCGCCAATAACTAATACGGTGAAAGCTCCTTCAAGACCTATTACTCCCCCTCAACCTATTAACAATAGCACCACAGTAGTTTTTGAAACTGATATGGAGAATCAAGTATTAGTTCTACTTAATACAGAAAGAAACAGATTAGGACTCAGCTCCTTAGTCATGAATGATAGCCTCAGAAATTCTGCAAGACTAAAATCTAAAGAAATGTGCGTAAATAATTATTTTGATCATCTTTCACTGATTACTAATCAATATGTAGATGGGGAGCTAAAGAGTTTAGGCATTTCTGCTTGGACAGCCTGTGCTGAAAACATACTATACATAAAGCAAAAAAAATTAAGCAATATATCTGCCCAAGAAATATTTAATATGTGGATGAATTTACCTGGCCACAAAACAAATATGCTAAACCCTGTTTATACTAAAATAGGTATGGGTATATCCTGGAGAGATAGCGATGAAAACTTAGAAGCAACTCAGCAATTTATAGATAAATAGAATTGTATGAGAAAGGAATTTCGACAAATTTGACTGGAACGTTTTCCTAATTTTAAGCTCACAAAATATGCCTTATTTGAACTAAAGTTTGCATAAAAAACTTTACTTTTGAGAACACTAATTCTGTAACAAATCCAGCCTGATTTTAAAAAAAATTAGTGAATATCCAATACTGGTATGTTATAATTATTTTTAGGCGGTGTAAAAAATGGAGAACGAAAAGTTGTTTGACCTTATGGAAAAAATGTACTCAGAGATGCAGGGTGGTTTTAAGTCCGCTGATGTAAGACTTGATAAGATGGACAGCAGATTTGATAGATTAGAAGCTGGCCAACTCTCTTTTGAAAACAAATTAGAGGATACTAGAAAAACTCTATTTGATGGTTATATCCAAACCACTGAAAAGCTAACTTCACTAGATAAAAAAATTGATCACCTACAAATAGATGTTAATAACCTATCCATGAAGACTATTAACAATGATACCAGAATAATAGAAATTTCTCAGGAATTGAAACGAGCAAGATAATATAAAGGAGAGTGGCAAAACTATTTTATAAAACAGTTTTACCACTCTCCTTTTAGTTTGTGATAAATTATTTGCTTATTTCCAAATATGTTGCATATACTCTCTCTATGGTTTCCTTTAGCTTCTCTATTGTGAGGGGTTTAAGAATGTATCCCTTATCCCTTGGCTCCAGCATAAACAGATTTAAGGACAAGCTGTTCCTGACCTTGAGAGGTAATCATAATAATAATTGCTTTAGAGTCTATTGCAATAATATTTTTTACTGCCTCAATTCCACTTAAATCAGGCATGGATATATCCATAGTAACTATATCTGGCTTGTAAACAGAATATTTATTAGTAGCTTCAACACCTGTCCTAGCCAAAGCTACTACAGAATTACCCAAATCATTTAACATTTTCGTAATTGTAACTATCATTATTGTCGAATCATCCACCACCATGGCTTTAAGCTTTTTCACTTATGTGATCTCCCCTGGAGCTGTATCAACCTCTATCACTCCATTAATTTTCTTTATTTCCTTCATAACTGCACTTAAGCCATAGCCTCTACCAGATAATTCATTAACCTCATCCTTAGTTGAAAAACTATCAGAAAATATTATATCTACCAATTGGCTATCTGTTAAACTACAAATTCCATCCTGGTCTATTAAACCCTTTTTAATAGCTTTATCTTTTATTTTCTGAATATCAATACCCTTCCCATCATCTTTTATAATAATGGAGATAGAAGTATCAGCTTTTTCTACCCTACAGGTGATTTTCCCATGCTCACTTTTTCCTCTCTCGATTCTCTCATCTGGTAGCAAGGAGTTGATTTCCAATCACCTCCTATGGGGTCAGTCCCCTAAAAAACTTTAGTTTCCGTTCTGTTCATGGTTTATTGACGCTTTACTAATTGTTTGTTCATATCCATCGAGGGTGGAACGAAGCGACGCCTTGCTAGATGCCGCCTGGTATAGTATATCTGCAGATATGTCTGTATTCCACATTGAAAAAATTAGAGGCTTTTATGCTCCTCATAACCTTAAGGTTTTGTGCTTCACAACTTTTTGAGTCCTTTTGATCTACTATTATTTTAACAAAAACACTCTATCAAATAAAAACACCCTTTTATTTTTTTTCTATATAAATATTTCTTATGTACAAGATTCTCAAATAACTCAAAGCCATAAATATACAAAATGTCTGTTTTAGCCAAAAGTCTGACGAATCATACCACTAGGCATTCCCCATGTCTATATCTATGAATAAAAATAAAATAATACATGATAATTTTTATAAGCTATTGGATTTCATTTTTCTTATACTAGTGACATTTCCATCTTTTATATATATTCGCTTGCCTTTCCATTCAACAAATCTTTTATTACTATCTGGTATTATCATATTAAAATTCAAATCCATGATACCCCACTTATTATCATATTTTATAGTGAAATAGACATTTATTAAGGTTGCATTCAAATTAATCTAATTTACCATTTGTACTGATAATTAAAAAACAGTTATTAATAAATAATCATAATTTGATCTAAAATATCTATTTTTCACTTTTGGTAAATTATTGCATTATAAGGTTAATGGCTATGGACCTCATTGTAAAAACTGGAAGCATGGCGGACATTTTTTACTTGCTACTTCACAGTTTGTTCACAACCCCCGGGGGTACTTCCACATTAAATGTGGTACATTAGGACATATGGAATTATGATTTGTCAGCACTTAGATGCTTGGTTTATTCACTTAAAGAAAACCTTGTTGACTTAAAATCATTGATTTTTCCAATAGCAAATTAATCATTTTATAATAATAGATCTGTGACGCTTGTTTGCCATACTCATTTTTAAAACCTTTTGCTAATTTATGAAGATTTTAGTTTGCAGCTCTAATTTCCAGTAAGTTTATGGTAATATTGTACTTTTAGCTATCTAATTGCCGAGAGGCTATTATATTACAGAAACCAGAATAAATGCTGCTAAAGAGCTTTTATCCAACTCTTCCTTACGTGTTTCTGAGTTCTCCTCCATCGTTGGATATGAAGACCCCTTATATTTTAGTAAGGTTTTCAAAAATATTACAGGTATCTCTCCAAGAAGCTTTAAAAACAATTTTTAACTTTATTGGATTGCACCCAAAAGAGGCCCAATTCACTGAAAAATCAAATGCTAATAAATAACAAATCCCAGTAACCATTGAGCTTACTGGGATTCTACTATTGCTAATATAATTTATAAGTAAACTTAAACTAATAATCTAGCTATTATTTTCATAATCCACCGCTACTTGCTCTAGCAAAAATGTTTCAATTATATGATGTTCTGGGAAGTCCTGCTAATGCAGTTATTATAATTGAGCAGAGCACAGCTCCTCCATCAAGATATTCCTGAGAACGTTCTGCCTTCCATTTTGCTCTACCTACCTTGGCCATCATACCCTTAGTATCCTCAGCACCTTGTTTTGCTGCCTTTGATGCTTCTTTTAATGCTATTTTTAGGTCTATATTTTCATTATATGAAGCTTCAAATGCATTAGATAAGGGAATAAGCGCATCAATTATTGTTTTATCACCTATTTGAGCTTTGCCCCGATTCATTATAGCTTTTGCCATAATTGCTGGTATCTTTATTACCTTTGTATCATCCATGACCCTTTGTCCTTTGAATTCTTTTCCCAATGCCATTATTGCACCGCTTAATAGTGTACCCATTGTAGATGGGGCTGCCTTATTAAAGGCTAATGCACATTTAATAAAAAACTCACCAATGTCCTCACCCTCATATGTACTAAATTCAGACTTTAGTGCAAGTGCACCTTTCTCCATTGAGATACCCATATCCCCATCCCCTGAAAGACTGTCCAAATCCGTTAATACATCTTTTGAAGAAACTATTTCCTCTATGGATAATTTAATTACCTGTTGAACATCCTTTATACTGTATACCATATCAACCTCTCCTTACCCCACCAATACTCACAAAGGGCGAATATGCAGGAACATCTAGTAGCTCTAAAAGCTCATCATCTAGCTTTAATAAAGATATGGAGGCACCTGCCATTTCAAAGGAGGTTGCAAATTCCCCTATAAACACTCGTGCTGGCTCTATCCCTTTTTTAAGCAAATATTCATTTACATCTTTATATAAAATATAAAGTTCTTCCTGGGATGTGGCTCCAAGACCATTTACTAGAACTGCAACTCTGTCACCTGTCTTTATAGAAAGATCCTGGATTATAGTTGGAAGCAAAGTACCTGTAAGTTCACGGCTAGTTTCAAGCCTACCACGCCTAATTCCCGTTTCTCCGTGTATCCCCATGCCAATTTCCATTTCTTCCTCACCTATTTCAAATATTGGTCGCTCTAAACCTGGAAGACTGCAAGAAGAAAAAGCCACTCCAAAAGTTGCTGTATTTGCTACTACCTTTTCCGCTATCCTTTTCACTTCATCTAGTGGAGCCATCTGTTCTGAATAGGCTCCCGCAATTTTATATGCAAAGAATATTCCTGCAATACCACGTCGTTCTTTCCATTGTTCCCGTGGCCCAGAGGCAACATCATCAGATACCTTTACCGTTCCTGTTATTATTCCCTCCATTTCCGCTAGCTCACTAGCCATTTCAAAATTCATGGAATCTCCCATATAATTTCCAAATAGATATAATACTCCATTTCCGCTATCTACCTGCCTTGTTACATTGAGAATTGTTTCGCAGGCTGGGGAGGTAAATACGTTTCCTACTGCAACTCCATCACATAGTCCCTTACCTACATATCCTAAGAACACAGGTATATGACCATATCCACCCCCGGTAACAATTGCAACCTTTCTAGCGATTGAGCCTTCAGTGCGATATACTGCCCTTATATCCTGAGGATGTGCTACCAATATCTGTGGATATGCAAGCAATATGCCCTTTAAACTTTCATCCACAAAGTCCATTGCATTATTTATCATCTTTTTCATATACTTACCTCCAGTTTATTATTTTTAGATTGTTCCATCCCAAGTGGAAACTGTTGTATTCTTCATCTCTTCTTCATCAAACCAATGTGTAGTCACACATTTAATCTCTGTAAAGAAACGATATGCATCCTTACCAAGGCAATGCAAATCTCCAAGAAAAGAATCCTTATGTCCTGCAAAAGGGAAAAAGCCAATTGGTACAGGGACTCCCACATTTACACCAACCATTCCCCCATCCGTATGACGTATGAATTCTCTTGAATAATAGCCACTTTTTGTGAAAATAACTGATCCATTTGCATAGGGATTTGCATTCATTACCGCTAATCCTTCATTAAAATCCTTTACCCTCTTAATACACAGCACCGGTCCGAATACTTCTTTCGTACCTATACTCATTTCTTCTGTTACATTATCAAAAATGGTTGGCCCTACGTAGTATCCATTTTCATAGCCTTCTACCACACAGTTTCTCCCATCGAGAACAAGCTTCCCACCTTCTTTAACCCCTTTATTAATGTTAACTATTACCTCCTCATAATGCTTCTCATATGTAACCGGTCCAAGCCCTGAGGTTTTATCATAAGCAGGTCCAATCTTAATTTTCTTTGCCTGTTTTACAAGCTCTTCTACAAAGGCATCCGCTATACTCTCTTCTACAACACAACAGCTTAAGGCCATACATCTTTGGCCTGCGCATCCAAAGACTGAGTTAATAACTCCGGCAACCGTCCTTTCTATTGGTGTATCCTCAAGCACAAGTGCATGATTTTTTGCCTCACATAACGCCTGTACTCTTTTCCCAGCTTTTGTAGCTCTTTCGTATATCAGCTTTCCAACAGGTGTGGAGCCCACAAAGGTAATGCCCTTTATATCAGGATGGTCTAGAATTGTATTAATTTCATTTCTTGAGCATGTTATTACATTAAGTACACCGTCTGGTATCCCTGCTTCCTTATAAAGTTCGGCTATTCTTAAGGCAGTTCTTGGTGTTAGGCTTGCTGCCTTAAGCACCATTGTATTTCCACATGCCAGACATACGGGGGCCATCCATCCAAACGGAATCATTGCAGGAAAATTAACCGGGACGATACCTGCAAATACTCCTAAGGATTCATAGTATTGCACCGTATCATAACCTTTTGAAGCATCCATCATGCTATCTCCCATCATTAATGAAGGAACCTGGATTGCCAGTTCTGTACCCTCTTTTGCTTTTAATACATCCCCTTCAGCTTCTGACCAGATCTTACCATTCTCCTGAGCAACCAGCATTGTGAGTTCTTCCATATGTTCCATTAAAAGATCTCGCACTTTATAAAGAACCTGTGCTCTTTTTATTGGTGGGGTTGCACTCCAGCTGGGGTAAGCTGCTTTTGCTGCTTCAATCGCCTCCAATACTTCTTCATTAGTACAGCAGGGTGATTGTCCAGTTATTTCACCAGTACTTGGATTGTGGAGATCGTAATATTTTAGTGTTTTTGACACTTTGCTTTCACCGTTACAAAAATAATTTAATTTATTCATTATGATTCCTCCTGTTCCTTATAGAATAATCTTTTGTGCTTTTGGCAGGCTATTCTCTATATTTTTAGCAAATGCTGCTAGAATAAATACAGAGTTCTTCACATCTTGTATTAAAAGAAGCCTGCTTGACTCTTACGTATATGGAATTCCTGTTGCTGCGGACTTAACATGGTAAAATAAGCTGACCACCCACCCATACGCACACGTAAATCTTTGTAGTTCTCTGGATGCTTTTGTGAATCTCGCAGCGTTTCTGTATCTACCACACTTATTGTAAGAAGATTCCCTCCCAGCTCTAGAAAGGACTTCATAAGGCCCATCATACGAACTGTTCCCCCTTCACCTTTCACATACTGACTTGCAAGTCCCAAATCAAGGGGTGACCCAAGTGGCATAACATCCAGGTTCATTTTACAAAAGGAGTTAAGTGCTCCGGTAATTCCCTTTTCCATAGCTCCTGTAGAGGGTGAAAAGTTACTTGCTACAGGCTCTGCCATGAGTCTTCCATCTGCACTAGCCCCGGTTCCATTTCCTACGGCTATATACCAAGAAAAAGTTCCAATGCCAGGCATGAATTTCATTTCGCTATGCTTTTCATCGATTGCTTTCATAAGCTGCGCATAGTCATGTGTAAGTCGCATACCTATTTCATCTGCTACTATATTATTAGCACCATACTTAGGGCAGGCGGCTAATTTAACCCTTAGTTTTTCATATCCTACAAAATTATGGTCAATTCCATCCACTACTGTTTGTAGGTCGCAGTATTTCTCTTTAAATACCACTTCATTAATTGCGCATAAGGAGTCAATCACATGACTGATACCCTCCGCAATGGTTCCACCCAGTATAAAACGAGCACCCATTTCCGTCATATCCAAACCTTTTTCAATGGGGCCCTCAAGTAATGCGGACAAGAGTGGTGTTGGTGCTACTATTGACCTTAAATGCTGGGTTTGTACCATATGCTCCGCTGCAGTTTCCATTACTATATTGAAATTTTCAAGGACACGGTCATATAAATCCTTAAAACAAGTAATTTGGGAGGCATCGCCCTGATCCGGAACTTCCTGCTTTCCATCCACATGGCATCTACCATGGTTAAGAGCCCACTCCATGCATTTTAAAGTATTTAGCTTTATGAAATAAAAGTCAGTTTTTCCAGGTAGGATGCATTCCCAGCAGCCGTTGTTGGCGTAATCTCTTGCATCCAACTTATCAATTCCAAAGTTTTCGTAGCCTTTAATGACAATCTCATCATTATAAAGTGCAGGCAAGCCCCCACCTGTTTTTAAGGTAATTGCCACCTGCTTAAGGAGGTATTCCGGCGAGTTTTTATGCAAGCGTACCGAAAGAACGGGATTTGTCATATGTATACGACGGAAGGACTCTATTATCATAACCGTCAATATATTCGTTGCGTCCTCTCCGGACTCAGGTATTACACCGCCCACTACCACATTCTGATTCCAATGGTTAATTGCATCTATGGTGTCCCGGACATTGTATCTTTGCTGCCCTATATCATAGAGCTTACGTTCTTTCCATTTCTTATCCTGATTCATCTGTGCTTTTTCCAGATCCATCATCTGCGCTGCAACTTCGTTATCCTGAGATCGTTCATTGAATTTCAGCATGTAGCAATCTGTGATTTCCTGTGCTTCTTCAAGGGTCAACTGTCCTGACTCTAAATCACTCTTTAAATATGGGTATAAATACTGGTCAGGCCTACCAAGGGCTAAGTAATTATCCGTAAGCTGCAAGGCTAGATGTAATAGCCAGGCTGACTGGCATGCTTCAAAAAAAGTCGTAGCAGGATGCAGGGGGCATCTCTCCAGTGCCTTTGAGGTACGGGTAAGTTCCGCCTTTCGGTTATCATCCTTTTCCTTTTCAATCTTAAGCCTCAGCATTTCCACATGACGACTGGCAAATACCTTAAGCCCCTCCAAGGATAAAAGCACAGAATTCAAAAACGCTTTATTTTTTTCTCCCTGAGAACTTTGAAGTTTATCTAGCGCCATCTTCTTAATTCCAACTATTCCAAGGGTTAAAAGTCTAGGATAGTTAGGCGAAATATGACCAAACATTGAGTATATCCCAAAACCATATTTCTCCCCTTCCTTTATTTCCTCCTCCTGAGCAAATTCTGGAAGATCATAGGTATTCACGATTTTTTCTTCCCTTAGGGTAAAGCAGCCCGCAAAAATTTGTCTGTCCCATATTCCAACCGGTACAGAGCTAAGTTTCTCTCTCTCCGCCATTGCTTTTCTAACCATTACAGGAAGTTTCCTTGTATCCTGATTTAATACTGAAGCAAAATCCCCAAACTCAGTATTTTTTGACATCATATTATCTCGCACCGCATCCACCAGGTAACTTACACGCTCTTGTGGAATACTTTCAACAATCTTCTGGGCATATTTAAAAGTATCAACGTTTTTCAATATTTATCAACCCCTATCTACCTGCTTAGTTCATGATTTGTACATCTAGTTCTTTGGGAGCCATATTCTTTAGATGTTCATTATAACTAGCATCCGAATTCATTTCTTCAAGTTCATATTTTTTTCCGCACCATTCATACTTTTCACCTGCCGCCATATTGTAGGGTAGCAGATGAAGCTTAGTAATGTTAAGCTCCAAGGCTATTTTATATATGGTAGTAATATTCTCTTCTGAATCGGTTATTCCAGGTATCAAAGGAATTCTTAATACTATAGAATCTGTTTTTTCACGAAGGAATCTCAGATTACTTAATACGATATCTAAATCTCCCCCTGTATAATAGGAAAACTGCTTTTTATCACTAAGTTTAAAGTCATAGTAAAATGTATCAACAAACTCAGCAAGTATTAGTAGCTCCTCCTTATTTCCATAACCGGAGGTTTCCACAATGGTATTTATACCTTCTTCCTTTAAATGCCTTAATAACCCGTAAGCAAACTTTGCCTGCATCAGCACTTCCCCACCGGTTAAAGTAACACCTCCACCGCTGTTTTTAAAAAATACTTTATCCGGTATAATTTCCTTCATAACATCCTCAATTTGCAGCTTCTTACCGGAAAGAAACATTGCACCACTCGGACAGACCTTTGTACAGTCTCCGCAGCAGACACAATCCTCATTCATAAATTTTCTCTTACCATCCTGACTTAAAGCTTGGCAACACTGGGTACACTCTCCAACACAAGCACCGCACTTTATACATCTATTTGATGCAAATAAAATCTGGGGTTTATCGGACTGTGATTCAGGAGAATGGCACCATTTGCAACTAAGGGGACATCCTTTAAAATAGATAGTTGTACGAATTCCCGGTCCATCATGTACAGCGAAGTGATCAACATCAAAAATGATGCCCTGCTGGGATGCTAGCTTTTCCATATTTACTCCCCCACTATACAAGATTACTGATTACCTGGTGGCTTATTTTATCTAATTTTTCCATCTCCAAAGCTGTCAATTCTACATTGATTGCATCGATGTTTTCTATAAAATGGCTTAAATTTTGCGTTCCAATAATTGCAGCACTCATTCCCTTTTGTGTAAGTACCCAAGCTGCTGCTATTTGGGAAATAGTTGCTTTATGCTCCTGTGCAATATCCTGAATTAGGCTAAGAAGGGGTAATTCTATCAACATATTTTTCTCACTAAACAGTGGTTTTTCATTTCTAAAGTCCTCAGAATCAAGCTTTGCACCTTTAAAATGAAAAGCTCCTGTTAAAATACCTTTTGCAACGGAATTATAACTTAAAACACTAATTTGATTTTTTGCACAAAATTCAAGCTCCCCTGACTCAATATTTCTCTGCAGCAGGTTATATTCCGGCTGAAGGGCATCTATTTGAGTAATGGCTATAGCCTCTTTCAATTGATCCACACTAAAATTAGACACTCCAATTGCTCTGATTTTCCCTTCTGCTTTTAGCTTTGCAAACTCTCCTAAGGTCTCTTCTAAAGGAATATTTACATTTGGCCAATGTATATAAAGTAAATCTATATAATCCGTTCCAAGCCTTTTTAAACTTCCCTCTGCAGCTTTTCTTACATCTGCTGCATGGAGATGCTCCTTGGAAACCTTGCTAGCAATAACACAATTTTGACGGCTTTCTTTTAAGGCTTCTCCAACAATGCTTTCTGAGCTTCCTCCCCCATACCCTTCCGCTGTATCAAAGGTTGTTATTCCTTGCTCTAAGGCCGCTCGTAGCAAAGCTATATTATGTTCCTTCTCCATAACTTTCCAGCGTCCACCCCCTAGCTCCATGCAACCATGAGTGATACATGAAATTGTAATATCTGACTTACCAAGTTTTGTATATTTCATAATCCATCTTCCTTCTTTATTATAAAATAGCTGATACTTTCACTTTTAGAAAAGCATCAGCCCTCTTAAATCAGTTCTTTTAAATAGTGATAATTTTACGTTCTAGCATGCTGTTAACACTTTCTTCTACTGCCTGAAGAATCGTATATCGAGGATTATAATTAATCAAGCGCTTGCCTTTCTCAATACTGTAATTATCACTATGGGTAACATGTGCAAATGTACTATTAATAAAGCTTTCAACTTTGGTATACTCACACCATTCTTTCCAAGGCAGGAAGGAAATTTTAGCTTCCTTTCCAAACCAACTATACATTGCTTCTGCATATCCTAAAAGAGTCATAGCCTGGGGCGCAACTGCATGGAAGCTTTCACCAAGTGCCTGTCCACGATAAAGAATTGAATTCATAAACACCTGTGCTACATCATCCGCATGAACATGATGTACCGTCTCCATACCCATATTAGGAAGTACTATTTCTTCGCCTCTTCCGATTTTTTGGAAAATCATCGGATCAAGGTTACCTGTGGGGTTTATGCCGGTCCATCCTGGTCCGGTAATATGCCCAGGCATAACCACCGTTTCAGGAAAGCCTTCCCTTCTGTATTGTTCATGAAGATAAGCTTCACTTTTTGCTTTGTTAATTCCATATTCCTCAAGGGGATGTCTCGGTAAATCTTCGGTTGCTGGTACAATAGTTGCATGACCATGTGCCCATATGGAAGCGCAGAAAAGATACTGTGATAGATTCGTATTCTTTAAAGCTTCTACCATTTGATAAGTGCTTTCAGCATTAAAAGTAATTAAATCAATAACGATATCAGCATTTAATGCTGCAATCTTTTTCCCAAACGTTCCCTTCTTGTCTTCCTCGTTTCTGTCAAGCTTTACACTCTCCACTTCCTGCCATGCACTACTTTGCAAATAGGGCTGGCTGTTACCTCGTGCAACATTAACCACCTGATATCCAGTTTTTACAAGTTTCGGAACAAGGTATGTACCAATATGTCCGCAACCACCAATAATAACAACTTTCATAATTTCCAACTCCAATTCTTCAATTATATTTTACTAACCTAACAAATACTCTAGATATAATATACCTTAATAATGAACAATTTGAACCATGCCAAGCTACAAATTTCAAGCTATAATTTTGTATCTTCAGTACAAAAATAAACCTACTGAAACATATATGATATATTATCAGCAAGTCCGGGAATAAATTGTAAGCTAAGAATAAGTTTTGGGAAGCACCGAAGAAAAACTTAGAGATGGAATAACTTGGAATAAATAGAAAGTAGGCGTTTCTAACACCTACTACAAGGGGCTATTTATATTTCAAATAAAAGTAGAAGCAATCCATAAATTGCCGATCTGCATTGCAAACTAAAGGGTTCATATTAAGGATTTCTCGGATCTTATTCAATCTGTAAACAAGGGTGTTCTTATGTAGATGCATAATCTTACTGGCCTTTTCGAGGTTATAGTCCGTACTTATCAGTATTTCTACTATCTCAATATAGTTATCAACAAATTTTTCACCAAGTTCCTTCTTCAGCATTAAAAATACAGCATGAAACTCCGGCAAAGATACCATTGTCTCTAGATATTTTACGATATAGTCATAAAAATAGAAGCGTCCTTCCTTATCAATATACTTCTGCATCCAATCACAGAGTAAATAAGCTTGCCTGTAATACAATATATCGTCTTGTATGGGACCCACATAGATTCCGCACCTCAGATTATTGGATTTCGCATAGCATAAAAAGGATTCCAAATATTGATCTATAATAAATTTATAATCTTGCATCATATTATCTATAGTGCAATCAATTCCTTTAAATATAAATATAAAGCCCTCTTTGGTTATGCCTAATAAATCCTGCTGGGTATATAATTCATTGTTTCTTAGCATATTTAGGATATTATCTATATTCTCAGTTAAATTTTTAATCTTAATTAAAATCGGGACACGAGCTAATTGTTTGCTTAATTGTAAGGCTTGGATATATTCTTCAATATCCTCTCGCTTAAAATCATTATTGTAAAATATGATATGAAGCAGCTGTTCACTTAAATTGTATTTTTTTATGTTTTCATATTTAAACATTTCATACTCCAACATTATTTCTACAGATAGTTTTATCATTTTGGCAATGGGCATAACCTCCTGAGGATTCCCTGTAACGCCTACAACCCCAGCCTTTCTCTTATTTACGTAAATTGCCATATTTACGCCTTCCTCAACTCCAAGCCTAGGATTTTCATAGCCTGCCCCTACCACAAGAATGTCTTTATCACCTTTAATAATATTGTATGCCACTTCATGAAACATCCCGATTCTTTCTTTTGACTTGCTATTGGCTATCAGTATGCCACTTTCATCCATAATATTAACATTATACTCTGTAGACTGTGATATCTTATCAATCAACCTATTTGCTAACAAATTATCTATCATATTAACCATCATTCCTTTCGCTGCACTCAATAGAGAGCGATTAACCCGCCAAATTACTGCCAGCAATGTAGATAATTATACTACATTGCACCTAAGTTTTAACACCCTATTTCCTAGCTTATACACTCCCACAGCATTTTTTGTATTTCTTCCCACTACCAAAGGGGTATGGGTCATTTCTTCCTACTTTAAATTCTTTAAGCCGCTTTGATATCTACATAAATGTCTTCAGGGTAAAGATCATCACAAGAACATTCTCTCTTTTAATAATACCATTAAGTTCAAGAATACCAAGTGCCTTGACTCCATCTTTAATTATTAAATATAAAAAATAAAGCCTCCCATTACAGGAGACATATAATCAGTACTATTAAGCTTCATCAGCTTATAAACTTATTGGTTTATTTCTTTAAGTAGACATTCTACAAGATGGTCAATTTCAGACTGTCTGAGCTTATTTAAAAGTAGACATGTAAGATAATCATCCTGTTTATTGTCATGTGGATTCATATTTTTGAATGATTTTATATTTTCTTTTATCGACAAACTCCACACCTCCTAAAACTGTTGTTATGTAAAACAACTTTTTCGCTTAAATTCCTTTTTCCTTAATAAGTTCAATTAATTTCTTGTATAACTATTCAATAATTATCCTTAATTACCCTTAATTACCCTTTAATGTTTAGTACGTTGGGATCTTCGCATTTAAGGGGGTGGCAAGATGAAGTATTCTAATATCTCATGCCCAACTAACAGTAAAAGTAGCTACATCCCGCTTATTCCTTAACCCTTCAAAACTATTATATTTCTTATTGATTGGGGCCATCTACCATCCATTTAGCATTGTGATACACAGCCTTATTATAACTTTCATTCAGTGCACTTAATCCATTGTATGACCATAAAATAGTTTTTAAACTTAGGATATAGTCGTATAATGAATTCTGAAGCTCACACGACTGAAGTCGCATGGTTCTTATTTCTTTAAACTTCTCTTATACTCTCATTTATAGGGATTATATTTCTTCTATATTTTACAACATATAAGAACTCATTTAATTACAATAAGACTTTCATTACCAAAGGCTACCTTTAGCCCATTGACGATAATATAATGGCTCACTTCAAAACCATAGTTTTACTATATCCCCATACTCGATATTAATTTAATACTTTGTATTTTAATTTCTTTTAATCTCTCCATTTCTCTATCATGTAGTATTTTAAAATTATCGTAGGTTTTAATGCATATGCTTCTATCTATTTCCTCTAAATTTTCTGTTACATTCATTATTAAGAAGGCTGAATACATATCTCTTTGAACCCCGCTATCTTTATTCCATCTGTCCTTTAATTCTTTCTTACCGTAACTATCTGTAAAATGATCAATCAATTTTTAGAGCCTCTTCTTTTGTCATTGGCCATTTGAACCTATTTTTTTCAAGTCGATAATAATATAGCCAAAATCCCTCATCAAAGTGAAGTATCTTAAGCTTATTCATTTGCTTATTGCAGAATACAAATAGTGCTTTCTCAAATGGATCTAGTTTAAGTTCAGTCTTTACAATAAGTGCTAGCCCGTCAATGTTTCTTCTTAAATCCGTTGATCCACAAGCTAAATATGCCTTGGTCACTTTATTTATGTTTAACATGATTTCGCAAGCTCTCTTACTATGTTTAGTAAAGAAGTTTTATCATCAACTGGAGCATATATTTTGGCATTACCTATTTCGATCGTTATGTGTTGCAAATTAACCTTTTGCTTTTCATTAGGTGCAGCATTTGATATATCAATAGCATGAAAAGTTTGAGTTTTTGGCTTTCTAAGCTTTTTTCTTTGATGGTATAATTGATAAGGCTTTATACTATTTTCTTTACAAAAATTCACTATGGAGTCTTCATATGATGAAAGTTTATTGATTATTTCCGTCCAATTTAAATTGTTATTTTCCCTTACCATTAACAGGTCCCCCTTTAACTCTTTATACCTGTTATTTTATCTCATGGGATTAATGGAATCTAGGCGTTAATTTTTTTACGCCTACGGTTATACTATTAAATTCAACATGCTTTTGATTTAAAGGTATTTTTACATTTGTATAATAGAAATACCCTCGAGGGATATTAACAAATTGTGAACACAATTTATTTTGCTATTATAATAGCAAAATTATAGTAGTCAATAACTGTTTTGCTAAGTTCTTTGATGTAATTTGAGTTTGTCACATTTTGTAACATTAAAAATACTCTATCAGCTTTAATATCCCTTTAAATGCGAATTTATCTTTTGCACCTGTATAAAAAAACCGTTACTCAATGAGTAGTGCCTTGTTTTCGCCTTCCACAAGGTAACAGTAAACTCTACCTGGACCTTCAATAAGGATTACCCCCGTAGCCATTTTTCTCTTCTTAAAAAATTCAGAATTTTTCATCTTTTAGCCCTCCAATTTTTAATTTTGAATATATGTTTTGACTTTTCAATAAACGATAAAAATAAAAAGGGTAGCTTTCACTCTACCCTAAATTACATCTATATTTTATCTACAGCCACGTCCTTATCCACTCCAAATATCCTATCATACAAATCTTCTCCAAAGCTAGTCTTAAGAGGTTCCCCCTCAATTATCTTGAAGCTTCTACCTCCATCACTTTGCCTTTCTGCCCTAAGGAAAATGGCTTCTTCCATTTGCTTTTCATAAAAGCCATGGGCGAAATCATACAAATGTGTAACGGAAAACACCTTAATGTGTTTCTCAAGTAATGCACAAATTATCTGCCGTCCAATCTCTGAGCCTTCTCTTTCGTTGGTGGCTGCAAAGGATTCATTAAATAGTATCATTGAGTTTGAAGTTATATTATCTATGATATAGCTCATACGACTCAGTTCCTCTTCAAGTTTT
>Ga0209430_1001081_pt1 | contig 21714 bp, 17 predicted proteins | sample BarGraIncub1133A_FD_184504 | JGI IMG/M metagenome (GOLD analysis project Ga0209430, IMG submission 184504) | Arctic peat soil microbial communities from Barrow, Alaska - Barrow Graham LP Incubations 11-33A (SPAdes) (version 2) | ecosystem: Environmental > Terrestrial > Soil > Wetlands > Peat... | reverse complement strand
GCCATTTTCTTGTAGAATTAAATATATAGAACTAATTAACTATCGTTTTTCAGGGCGCAAATTTACGAAATTATTTGATAAGCACCCAATTATATGACATTTCCGAACAAAATCTCTGCCCTGCAAATGGGCTCCTCACCCCGTCTGATATCGAACAAACATTGTCCGAGAACGGACAATTCCTGACGGATATCCACTACCTCACCGAACAATGCTTCGTTCAGGAAGTTGATGTCCATCCGCCTTACTTGCTTGTTCAGGTACACCTCCATCGGAAACAAATCAATCATCCACTCCAGGTACTTCATACTGTTGGTATGTCGGTTGAAATCGATATCACTGTACTTCACCTTATGCCTGGAAATCGGCTCGCTCGCCAGTACCCCGACCTTGGCAGGCCGTTCAATCAAACAGGGTATGCCGGTGGCAAAATCTTTGTATTCCTCTTTCGATTTCAGATCGACCGCCTTACGGGTCGTCATGTCCAGCATGCACCAGATGGCACAACCGGCTCCGATCACCAAACCCGCCTCATCGGTCACCTTGAAATTTCTCGTCGTAAACACTCTTCCGAAACCTTCGATCCAGGTTTCCACGAAAAAGCGCTCTTCCGTTGCCGGATACCGGTACATTTCCACCGCATAGCGGGAAAGCACCCAGGTCAGGTTCTGAGGCTGCAGGTCGGGGACACCGAAATGGTTGCTGTCTGCATGTTGGCCGGCCGCATGGAGCAGGTAGGCGCCCATCTGCGTGAAGCGGATGGTTTCCCTGAACCCGATGTCCATGGGTTGGACCTTGTATTTAAAAGAGACTACTTTGTTCATGCCAGGTCTCCGAGTCTCCGGCCTTCCTTTTCGGCCAGAAAATCACTTAGTCTTTCAACTGTCGATTTGGTGATGGCGATTCGTCCTGAACGCACGAACTGCAAGACGTGAAATTCGCGCAGGCATTCAAGAAGTTCCTGCGTTTCCTCCGTATGTCCGGTGAGTTCCAGCACAGCGTATGTACGATTCACTTCCAGAATCCGGGCATTGAACTTACGGACAATACTTTCGATTTCCTTGTGATCGAGCAGTATATCGGCACTGATTTTATACATAGCCACTTCCTGATAAATGATGTCATCATCGGTGTGGTAAAACGCCTTCAGCACATCAATGCGTTTCTCAATTTGACTGACCACCTTGTCTATCATGTCTGCATCTGTTTCCACCGTAATGGTGAACTTGCTGATGCCGGGCAACGAGGACTTGGAAACCGTCAAGCTCTCAATATTGATCTGCCTACGAGTGAAAATGATGGTGATCTGATTCAGCAGACCGACGACGTTTTCGGTGAAAACCGTAATGGTATATAATGTCTTTTCCATGGCTTAATCTCCCAGCATTAATTGATCCACACTACCTCCTGCAGGAATCATCGGATAGACCATACCGGCCTTTTCGACAGTCACTTCAAGCAGGAAAGCTTCCTTATCACTCAGCATATCGGCGATGGCCTCATCGAGTTCCTCCCGTTTTTCCACCTTTCGGCTACGAATTCCGTAAGCTTCAGCAATTTTTGGGAAATCGGGGTTCGTCATCTGTGTTTCCGAATACCGTTCGCGGTAGAAAAGTTCCTGCCACTGACGCACCATTCCAAGAAAATGATTGTTCAGAATGATGATTTTAACCGGTATCTTGTATTGAAGAATGGTTCCAAGTTCCTGAATGGTCATCTGAATGCCACCGTCACCAGCAAAACAACAAACCGTACGTTCGGGCGCTCCGACTGCGGCTCCGATGGCAGCTGGCAATCCGTAGCCCATGGTTCCCAAACCACCTGAGGTAATGATGCTGCGGCTTTGGCTATATTTGAAATAACGGGCGCCCATCATTTGGTTCTGCCCAACATCTGTAACCAAAACAGCCTTGTTTCCGGTCGCTTCCGAAATACGGTGCACGGCTTCACCCATTGTGATGGGGCCAGAAGTCGGTTTGATTTCGGGAATGATTACTTTTTCGGCTTCCTCCAAGTCATCCACGTCAAAACTTTCAATCCATTCGGTGTGGTTTCCCTGTTTCAGCAAATTGGTCACCGCAGGAAGACTTTCCTTGACATTGGCCAGAATGGCGACATCCGCCTTTACATTCTTGTTGATTTCAGACGAATCGATCTCGAAATGCAAGATGGTGGCCTGTTTGGCATATTTGTTCAAATCGCCGGTCACACGGTCGTCAAAACGCATCCCGATGGCAATCAGCACATCACATTCAATGGTTTTTCTGTTGGGCCCAATGTTACCATGCATACCCAACATCCCTTTATTAAGCGGAAAGTCGCTGGGTAACGTGGACAAGCCGAGCAAGGTATTTCCATAAGGAATATCGCCTTTAGTCAGAAAATCCAGAAGTTCGTTTTCGGCATGACCGAGCATGACACCCTGTCCAACCAAGGCGAACGGGCGTTTGGCCGCGTTGATGATGTCGGCGGCTTTCTGAACACTTTCTTGCAGCGGCTTAGGATTTGGCTCATAGCTCCTTATAAAGGTGCATTTCTTGTATTCAAAATCCACCAGTTCATTTTGCGCATCTCGCGTAAAGTCCAAAATAACAGGTCCGGGGCGTCCTTCGCGGGCAATGTAGAAGGCGCGGGCAACGGCCCAGGCCACTTCAGAAGCCTTGCGGATTTGGTAGCTCCACTTGGTGATGGGTTGGCTGATGCCGACCACATCCGTTTCCTGAAAGGCGTCTGAACCGAGCAGCGTGGAGCTGACCTGGCCGGAAATGACCACCAACGGCGTGCTATCCAGCATGGCATCTGCCAAACCGGTGATCACATTGGTAACACCGGGGCCCGAAGTCACCAGCACCACACCGGTTTCACCCGAAACACGGGCGAATCCTTCGGCAGCATGGATGGCTCCCTGTTCGTGGCGGGTCAAAATATGACGGAGGCGATCCTGATAAGAATACATCGCGTCAAAGACCGGAATGATCTGACCGCCCGGATAACCGAATATCGTGTCCACCTTTTCTTCCAAAAGGGAACACAAGAGCGCTTCCGCACCCTTCATTGTCTTTTTCTCCATAAATTAATCGATTAGTCGTACAGCACCCAAATCGGCCGAGCTGACCATGGATGCATAAGCTTTCAGAGATTTTGGGATGAAACGCTCACGCTTGGGCGCTGTCCAGGCTTTGGCACCGCGGGCTTCTTCAAGCGCACGTCTTTCAGCCAGTTCCCGATCGCTCAGTAATACATTGATACTACGTTTAGGTATGTTTATTTCGATGATGTCGCCGTCTTTGATCAGACCGATGGCACCGCCGCTGGCCGCTTCCGGAGAAACGTGCCCGATGGAAAGTCCGGATGTACCTCCGGAGAAACGACCGTCGGTAATGAGCGCACAAGCCTTACCGAGGTGTTTGGATTTGATATAGGAAGTAGGGTACAACATTTCCTGCATGCCAGGCCCGCCTTTGGGGCCTTCGTGCGTGATAACCACCACGTCTCCGGCCACGACCTGATCCCTCAGGATGGCATCGCAGGCAGCATCCTGTGAATCATAGACCTTGGCCGGACCCTTAAAGATCCATAAGCTTTCGTCCACACCGGCGGTCTTGATGACGCAACCTTTTAGGGCGATGTTACCCTTCAGGATGCCCAAGCCACCGTCTTTGGTGTAGGCATGTTCGTAATCGCGGATGCAACCTTCTGCACGGTCAGCATCCAATGTTTTATAACGGCTATTCTGTGAACCCATGACCAAATTAAAACGATGGGCAGGGGCTGAACCGTATATTTTCAACGCCTCTGCGGCGGGTTCAGCTTTGGAGATGTCGAATTTTTCCACGGCTTCTGCCAGAGTCAGTCCGTCCACGCGGAAAACGGTCGTATCGAGCAAACCTACTTTACTAAGTTCATGCAGAATGCTTAATATTCCGCCGGCACGGTTCACATCTTCAATATGGTATTTTTGGGAATTCGGAGCCACCTTACACAAACACGGTGTTTTGCGGGAAAGCGCATCGATGTCGTCCATGGTAAAGTCCACTTCGGCTTCTCTGGCTATGGCAAGCAAGTGTAGAACGGTATTGGTGGAGCCGCCCATGGCGATGTCCAGCGTCATGGCGTTCAGAAATGCAGGCCTCGTGCCTATGCTTCTGGGCAGAACCGATGCATCGCCATCGCGGTAATACTTATAGGTGTTCTCTACAATTAATTTCGCGGCCTGAGAAAACAAGTTCGTACGATTTTCGTGTGTGGCCACGATGGTCCCGTTACCCGGCAATGCCAGCCCAATGGCTTCGTTCAAACAGTTCATTGAATTGGCAGTAAACATGCCTGAGCAAGAACCGCAGGTCGGGCAGGCGGCTTGTTCCACCTTGAATACTTGCTCGTCACTAATGTTGTCGTCGGCAGCCTGCACCATGGCATCGATCAAATCCAGATGCGCACCGTCCAGTTCACCAGCTTCCATCGGACCTCCGGATACGAAAACGGCAGGAATGTTCATACGCATGGCAGCCATCAGCATGCCCGGTGTAATCTTATCGCAATTGGAGATGCACACCATAGCGTCAGCCTTGTGCGCATTCACCATATATTCAACGCTGTCGGCAATCAAATCGCGGCTGGGCAAGGAATACAACATCCCGTCGTGACCCATGGCGATGCCGTCGTCGATGGCTATGGTATTGAATTCAGCAGCAAAACAGCCGAGTTTCTCGATTTCAGCTTTCACTTGCTGACCGATATGGTGTAAATGCACGTGACCCGGAACAAACTGCGTGAAGGAGTTGACTATAGCGATGATGGGTTTGCCCATCTGTTCGGTTTTCATCCCGTTAGCCGCCCACAATGCCCGGGCTCCTGCCATACGGCGGCCCTGCGTACTGGTGGCACTTCTGAAAGGAATATTCATCTTCGTAGAACTTTAGACTACAAAGATACGGATTTTACACTATTATCTTAGTGTGATTTCGTTATTTTAGACCTTCCTTTCGTATGAATTGTAATTATAAAGTACTTTTTTGTAATTAATTCTCACATATGCATTTATTCCCAATTAATTCACAGCTTTTGTAGAAACGAGTTTAATTCCTGCGAGGAGCCTTAAAATAGGTAACAAAATAGAATCTTTCATCTATTCCTCCATAACTCCCATTTACTTTATGTTGCCCATGCATTGCAGCAATTCTTCCAATAAATACTTAATAGTCTAAATTTTGAGTCTAAATTCAAAAATCGACCTCCTAATTATTTGATAGTTTTGTCATGTCAAACCTTAAGAGTCATTTTATTCTTCTCCTACTTTGCATTTTTGCGTGGCAATTAGTTGATTTCATGTAAAAGCCATCAGGTTTGCAAAGAAAAAAATAGGCATTATATTTTTAACGCTTTTTTGAATTGAAAATCGATACTAATGAAACAACATACCAAAAATATTGACAGTTTTCCCAAAAGACTGGATAAGATAAAAAGGTTTTTTTTGTCTTTAAAATTATCCAACCGCACCATCTTTATTTTGATGGGCATTGCTGCAACCATATGGTTTCTCATTCGTGTTATCCCAAAACCACAAAGGGCTTATTATCCTTGCATGAGAGCTGCGGCACCTATTATGTCCGGGTTCATCATTTATCTTCTAACGCTGGGTGGGTCAGTAGTTTTTTTTAGAAAATCCCTTTCCCGTTTCAGGCAAGCACATTACAAAAAGGCCTTGTTTTTAGCCTTTATCTCTATTGTTTTGTTGGTTGCATTTGCCATTAAAGATACCCGGAATGCTCTTGCAACCTCGGACAATATTACTTGGACACGGGGAGTTTTCCCGGATGGTCAAAACAATCCAATGGGAACTGGTTTCGGCATTTTTCCAGGTCGTGTAGCATGGATTATGAATAAAGCCGCCACCAACGAAAATTGCACAGATGTGTTGACCGATGCATTTTTTATGGCAAAAAACAACGATCAGGATACCATTAACACAATGGCGGATAATGGGATTAAGCTAATTGGCGGAAGCACTACCGTAAAAGGTTCATGGGATGCCATCTTTAGAAGCTTTAATAAGAAGAAAACCGGAACAGCATCAGCTTATTCACCCACTCAGACCATCTTTATAAAAATAAATAATGGACAGGCCGGCTGGGCTATTAATTCTTCTGATCTATCAGAAACCGGAGTTACTTCTTCAACGGGAGTTAAGAATGCTGCCATTACAGAAACAACTCCAGCTACAGTTTTGGCAATTGTACGCCAACTGGTTGACAGTTGCAATATCCCACAAGAAAAAATATATGTGGGTGAACCCATGACCCATGTTTATAAAAGTACCTCCGATATTATTCTTGCCAAATACCCTAGGGTCAAAATATTGGATAAGGAAAATCATACTTCATTAGGTAGAACGACTTCTACCGGTTGGACCGAGAAAGCCATTGTTTATTCCGACTATGGAACTGTTATGCCTGATGCCATTAACGATGCATTAATGAACGAAATGTATAATGCTAATTATCAAATAAATATAGCGGCACTTAAAGCGCATGCCCGTACAGGAGTAACCTTATGCGCCAAGCAACATTTTGGATCGCATGGAAATCATCCGGGATATGGTTGGGGCTCATTCTACCTTCACGAGGGATTAATCTGTGTTGAAAACGATGACATGTCAGCACCTCGTGGCGAATATCGTTCATATAGGGTATTGACGGACTTAATGGGACATGAAAAGCTAGGTAGAAATACGTTGTTATTCATTGTTGATGGTTTGTGGGGTGGCATCGAATCAACGGATATGGCTGTAAAATGGCAAACCGCTCCTTTTAACAACGATTGGCCAAATTCCTTGTTTATGTCGCAAGATGAAGTTGCCATAGAATCTGTTTGCATAGATATGTTGCGTTCAGAAGCAAACACCAATAAAGCTTTTAAAGACAGACCTTTTTTTCCAGCCATTGATGATTATCTTCATCAAGCTGCCGACATAAACAATTGGCCTAAAGGAATTGCTTATGACCCAGAAGGTAATAGAACAACCATGCCTGCAAGTTTAGGGGTTCATGAACATTGGAATAATGATACCAAAAAACAGTATTCTAAAGATTTAAATCCTAATGGGAAAGGCATTGATTTGGTTTCATACCCATCAAATCTGGTTCTGCACGAAAATGTTACGAGTTTAAATTCCGGGACTAAATATACTTCCAATTTTAACGTGTATCCAAATCCTTGTACAGACGAAGCCACGCTCTCTTATCAATTGACAGAAAATGCGCGAGTTGACATCGACTTGGTTTCGCTGGACGGAAGAATTATGAAACACATCAAACAAATGCAACTGGCAGCAGGATCGTATATGGATAAAATTGATGTTAATGGCTTGAAAAAAGGAATTTATATATGCCGGATAGCGGCCAACAATGAACTAAGAACCATTAAACTGGAAATAAGATAGTTACGAGTTACAAGTTCTCCCATATTATTAACTAGTGTTAGGTTAGGTTTATTTGGGCGATAAATATCAATGAGGCTGTCTAAAAAAAACCTATTTAAGATGAAAAATATGCCTTTCTGTATATTCGTGTTGCTCCTATGCTTAGCAAAAGTTGGTCTTGTTTCTGCAACTGATACATTGCCCGATGGTGGTGCTTATGTAGCCCGGCAAACTGATACGATACCGGTGATAGATGGTATTGGCAATGATAACTGTTGGGCAAAAGCCAATTGGGCATCGATCAATCATGTGTGGATTGGCCCGGCGGTTACCCCAGCGGATTATTCGGGCAAGTACAAAGTGCTATGGACTCCCCAACGCCTTTATTTGTTGGTTGAAATTGTTGACGACACATTGTGCCTTCAACCTCCCGTTTCCGACCCAAGAAATAACATATATAATTACGAATGTTTTGAGATTTTTATCGACGAAGACAACTCGCGCGAAACAAATTATTCAGGCACTTACAAAGCCATTGCTTATCATATCGACAGTAAAGGGGGGATATATTATTATTTGGGTAGCGCAGGCTGGACAGGTTCATTAAGTAATAATATAAATTACAAAATGACTAAGGTTGCCGCCCATACATACCATTGGGAATTTGAAATTAAGGTATTCGATAAATCATTTGTTTATGGAGGTAATAATACACCGGTTACGCTTACCAACAATAAAGTGATGGGATGGTCGCTTGCCTATAACGATAATGATGGAGGAACAATAAGGCAGAATATGATTGGCTCCGTGTTAGTTCCCGGAACTACTGATGACCAACGGAATGTAAGTTACTACAATGCCTCCGTTTTTGGCAAACTGACACTTAGTTCTGCTGTGACTGCTGTGACACAACCCACAAGCACTGACTTATCCCAAAGTAATGCTTATTATTCCAACCACAAAATAAGAGTTCAACTGCCTGACTCTAACAATGAAAAGCTCACTTTCCAACTGCTCGATCTGTATGGAAAAGAATTAAAGAGCTTAACTGTAAATAGCAGTTCCAAAAATTCAGTTACCGATGTGGATGTTTCAAATTTACCTGACGGTATCTATTTTGCCAGAATAGGAAACCTTCATCAGCAAATTGTAAAAAAAGTAATTCTATGCAATTAATCACCCAACATTTAATATTATGAAATTAAAAAAAATCTTCCTTTTTACGTTGTCTGTAATTTTGCTTATCTCGTGCGAACAAACTCCCAACGATGAATCTGTAGTAGCCAATCTGGATCAGGCAGTAATCAGCTCCATTGCCTTTGACAATTCAAATACGATGTGGATAGGCACAGATGCAGGCCTATTTAAAAGTGTTTCGGGTGGATACAAAAATATCTATTTCGATGCCTCGAAGAAGATTAATACACTTAAATTTGAAAAAACAACCAATGTGTTGTGGATTGGAACAAATAGCGGTTTGTCGAAACTGACGAATGTGAGTAATACAGGCGAAATTGCTGAAAAAATATTGAGCAGCAACCTAAATTGCGACACTGTCAAATCTATTTTTATTGATTCAATTCCATCCCAATGGTTCGGAACTTCAAAGGGATTAAATCGTTTCTTTACAAATAGCTGGCAAAAATCAAACTTTAAAAAGAATGCTTCGGGCACCATAAGCGCAGCGAAATTTGAAAAAATAGGCGTTAACTCTATAGCTTCGTGGGATGGCGATTACTATATTGCAACTGATGGGCAATTCCTTTACAGATGCAGCGGTTGGGATGAAACAGTGGACGCTTTTACAGGAGCTACAAGCTGTCAAGCACCGTGGAATGGAAGTTCGCTTACAGATACAATGAACGTAGTATTTGTGGATTCGAAAAACAGGCAATGGATGGCAGGTAACAATGGAATTCAGTCACATACAGGCCATGACTCAAAAGCAAATATCACTACTTACGATGTAGAATTAGCCAATCTAAGGGTTCATGCTGTTGCCGAAGCACCAAACGGTGATATATGGATTGGAACCGAAAATGGCATCTCTATATTTAATGGTACAAGCTGGACAACTTCAAACGCTGTGTTACCGAACAAGTTTGTAACTGCCATTGCCTTCGATTCAACTGGTAAAGCATGGATTGGAACTAAAAAGGGATTGACCAGCATTATGTTGTAGGTATACAGCAATCTTTGTCCATCGCGGTTAGCTTTCCTTCAACGCTCATAATCATAATAGCCATTCTTTCTTCCTCCAAGTCTATTAAGTAATTGATATTATTTGGGTCCACCTTTTGCAGTTCTTAAAAAAAACGAACCGGGGTTGCTCCAAAAGGGTTAGATTTGCAAAAACATTTCTGAAAAGGGTTCAAATGACAAACAAAACATACGACTTCGACACCATCATCGACCGAAAAGGCAGCAACTGCATCAAACACGACCGCGTCGAGAAAGATTTCGGCTCTGCCGATGTTCTCCCCCTTTGGGTGGCAGACATGGACTTCGCCACACCCGATTTTGTGGTGGATGCCATCCGTAAACGCTGTGAACATGAGGTACTTGGTTATCCGGTCATGCAGGACGGTTGGTACACTTCCATCCAAAATTGGCTTCAGAAACGGTACGACTGGACGGTAAAAAGGGAAGAACTGGGATTTGTTCCCGGCATCGTTTCAGGCATGGCCTTTACCGTTCAGTGTTTCACCCAGCCTGGCGACAACATACTCATTCAAACACCCGTTTACCCGCCGTTCATGTTCATTCCCAAGCATAACGACCGGAAACTGCTCATCAACGAATTGCCCTTTGTCAATGGTCGTTTTGAAATCGATTTCGAGGATTTTGAAGCAAAAGTTGCCGACAACTGCAAAATGTTTATGCTTTGCAGCCCCCACAACCCGGGCGGCCGAGTATGGGCCAAAGAAGAGCTGAACCGAATGCTCGAAATCTGTGAACGACACCACGTTTTGGTCGTCACAGACGAAATCCATGCCGACCTGACCTTACCAAGTTTCAAACATTACCCGGCTGCTCCTTTAAAGCCAACAGCTGAAATCATTACCCTGATGGCTCCGAGCAAGACCTTCAACATGGCAGGTCTGAGCAGTTCCTTCTTTGTGATACAAAATCCGGAACTACGAGCCAAATTCGTAAATTTCCTAGACCGCGCCGAGCTTTCCAACGGAAACATATTTGCCTTTGTCGCCCCACAAGCCGCCTATGAAAACGGTGAAGACTGGCTAAAGCAACTCTCTGAATACCTGCAAGGAAACGTCGATTTCGTGGACGATTTCCTTCGGGAGAACATTCCTGCAATTAAAGCTTGTCGACCCGAGGCTTCTTTCCTCATTTGGCTGGATTGCCGGGAATTGGGCCTGGAGCCCAAAGCACTGAAACATTTCTTCATCCACGAAGCCAGACTCGCGTTGAATCCTGGTCCCGCTTTCGGACCCGGCGGCGACGGATTCATGCGCCTCAACATTGGTTGCGCCCGTGAAATAGTGCAAGAAGCAATGTCAAGGTTAAAATCCGCTGTCGATTCGATGAAACATTGAAATGACGCTTTTACCCTGATCTCAAGCTTTTAGAATCATGCTTTCCATTTCTAGAATGGAGGCAACCTCAATTCCAGGCTTCATCTGCCAACCCTTTTCAACCGGCGCAACGACAATGGTCCGCACAGGTTTGATATCTTCAAGGGCATTGTAGGTGCCTTTTGTAAGAACCGGAGAAAGACTTGATTTGCATTCGATGGCAAAAACGTTGTTATCCAACGTCATGACAAAATCCATTTCAGCACCGTTGCTGGTTCTGTAATAATAAAAGGAGGCCGACGGGAATAGACCTTTGAGATTCGTCAATACAATTTGCTCCCAAATAGATCCGAATGACGGGTGACCAGACATGGTGCTGAAATCTTTCAAACCCAACAAAGCTGCAGTAATGCCAGAATCGGAAACATAAACTTTTGGTGCTTTGACTAAGCGTTTTCCCATGTTTGAGATATAGGGTTGAATTACTTCAACCATAAACGTGCTTTCCAGCAAATCAATGTAACTTTTCACTGTAACGGACGAAACACCTAGCGATTTGGCAAAACGCGAATAATCAACCGTTTGACCATTATAATGTGCCAGCATTTGCCATAACCGGCGCATGGTGGCTGGAGTGAAACCTCTCCATTGCAACAAATCTCTTTCCAAAAAAGTAGAAATGAAGTTTTCCCTCCATTCGAAAGATACTACAGCATCCGCATTCAGTAAGCTTCTGGGAAAACCGCCTTGTGCATAATATTGCTCCAACGAATAGGTTCCATCAAGTTCAGAAAGCAGAAACGGGCTAAGCCTTTTATAGCTGATTCTACCTGCAAGCGATTCCGAACTTTGTTTCAATAAATCTCTTGATGCTGAACCCAATACCAGAAAAGACCCCGGCTTGTCCCATTCATCGACCAAACTGCGAATCAAAGGGAAAATTTCCGGTTTGCGCTGAATTTCATCGATGCAAATCAATTGGCCTTTATGCGTAGTAAAAAACCATTCCGCATCTTCCAACTTCTGCAAATCAGAAGGTCGTTCCAAATCCAGATACAATGCTTCCATGGAAGAAATAAGTTGTTTGACCAAAGTCGATTTCCCACATTGACGCGGACCGATCAAAGCTACCACAGGATTCTGCAAGAGAGCATGAACGACACTCTCTTCGATTCTTCTCGTTATGTACATAATAATTATTTTTACCATGCAAATGTATATATTACTTTTAATATTACATTGTTTTTATAGGAATATTTCAAGTTGGATGCGTCAAAGATTCAACCTTCAGAAATTTAATTGCTTAAGAGAACTATTGCGAGTCGCTCAGATTCGCCTTAAATCAACTGTCGATTCGCATAAATCCTGATTTTTTTATACCTTTGTACCGCTTTGCGCGCCACGCGTGCGAGGCCATTTTAAGCTAACTATCAAGTATATACATAAATAAAAAACAAAAAATGAAAATTTCTGCGAACAAATTCGTTTCGGCATCTTACGACCTTTACGTGGGTGGCGAAGACGGTACCGCTCCCGAGCTGATGGAATCAGCCACTATTGAGAAACCCATGTCCTTCATTTTCGGCACTGGAATGATGCTGGAAGCCTTTGAAGATAAACTGGCTGGCCTCGAAGTAGACAACACTTTTGACTTTACGCTGACGGCTGAAGATGCTTATGGCGAATATGACGACGAACATGTGGTGGAAATACCCAAATCCGTTTTTGAAATCGATGGTCAAATTGATGAAAGCATCATCTTCGAAAATAACACCGTTCCGATGATGGACCAGATGGGCAACCGCATGAACGGTACCGTTATGAAAATTGAAGAAGTCAACATCACCATGGACTTCAACCACCCGTTGGCAGGTGAAGACCTGCACTTTATCGGCAAAGTGCTTGACGTTCGCGAACCTACTGAGGCTGAAGTGAAAGCCTTCATGGGCGGCGGTGGTTGCAGCTGCGGCGATGGCGGTTGTGGCGACGGTTGCGAAGACGACAATTGCGGCAAAGAAGGCGCCTGCGGAAGCGGCAGCTGCGGTTGCGGCAACTGATTTACACCTACAACTATGAGCAATACCTTTGGTCACCTGTTCACCCTCACCTCGTTCGGGGAATCCCACGGACGAGGTGTCGGCGGTGTCCTGGACGGATATCCGGCCGGGATCGAACTGGACATGAATTTCATCCAAAGCGAACTGAATCGTCGCCGGCCTGGCCAGTCCAGCCTGACGACCTCTCGGGACGAAGCGGATGAAGTTGAATTCCTGTCCGGCATCTTCGAAGGCAAAACCACAGGTACCCCCATTGCATTCTGCATCTGGAATGCCAAACAACGGTCGGGCGACTACGATTCCATGAAGGATTTGTACCGGCCCTCCCACGCTGATTATACCTATCAGCAAAAATACGGCATCCGCGACAATCGAGGCGGCGGTCGTTCTTCTGCTCGGGAAACGCTTGCCCGTGTCGTAGGTGGTGCAGTCGCCAAACTGGTACTCAAGCAGTTGGGCGTTAAAATCACGGCCTACACCTCTCAGGTCGGTCCCATCAAATTGGAAGGAAACTATTCCTCCTACGATTTTGAAGAAATTGAAAAAAACCCGGTGCGTTGCCCGGACCCAGAAGTGGCTGTTCAAATGGCGGAACTGATTACCAATGTCAGGGCAAAAGGCGATACGGTTGGTGGTGTGGTTTCCTGCGTCATCGAAGGAACACCTGTTGGATTGGGCGAACCCGTTTTCAACAAACTGCACCAGGCACTCGGCAGCGCCATGCTTTCCATCAATGCTGTCAAAGGTTTTGAATATGGCTCCGGCTTCGATACAAACCATTTCGGTTCCGAACTGAACGATGTTTTTTACACCGAAAACGGCGTCACACACACACGGACCAACAATTCCGGCGGCATTCAGGGCGGCATTTCCAACGGAGAGGATATTTTCTTCCGTGTCGCTTTCAAACCGGTTGCGACCATCCTGATGAATCAAGAAACAATTGATAAGGATGGCAACAACGTGAAATTCAAAGCGCAGGGTCGCCACGATCCTTGTGTTCTGCCGAGAGCTGTTCCCATCGTTGAAGCGATGGCGGCACTCGTATTACTCGACATGTATTTATTAAATACTAGCAGACATCTCCCCCTTTCCTAAATTTTCCCAAGTCATTGAACCCTAGTTCAATCACAATCAACAGTATTATGAAAAAAATTATTTTTATGAGCCTTTTGACGGCCCTTGTTGGCCTTTCTTCCTGCAACAGCACGAAAAAAACGGACGATTTCAACTATGTGGTGGACAAGTTTGCCGACCTGCAAATCCTTCGTTATCAGGTTCCAGGTTACGAAGACCTGAGCTTGAAGCAAAAAGAACTCCTGTATTATCTGAACCAAGCCGGTTTGGAAGGCATGGACATTCTCTACGATCAGAATTACAAACACAACCTCTGCATCAAACGCACCCTGGAAGCTGCTTATTTGTACAGCAAGGCTGACACAGCCAGTGCCGATTACAAGGAAATGGTCGTTTACTTGAAACGTGTTTGGGCCTCCAACGGCATTCACCACCATTACGGCAGCGACAAATTCGTTCCCGGGTTCAGCAAAGAATTCTTTGCCAACACCATTTTATCAGTACCCGCCGATTCTCTCCCCTTGGCTGAAGGCGAAACCCCGCAGGCCCTTGTTGCAAAACTAACACCCATTTTGTTTGATCCAAAAATTGATAATAAGCGCGTAAACCAGGCTGCCGGTGAAGATCTGATAAAGACTTCAGCCTGCAATTATTATCAAGGTGTAACGCAGAAAGAAGCCGAAGATTTCTACGGCGCGATGAAGAACCCCAAGGATAGTACTCCCGTAGCCTACGGACTGAACAGCCGTTTGGTCAAAGAAAACGGCAAGATCGTCGAAAAAGTTTGGAAAACGGACGGCCTTTACGGTCGAGCCTTGACCAAGGTCGTTTACTGGTTGGAAAAGGCGCAAGCTGTAGCTGAGAACCCTAAACAAGCGGCCGTCATTGCCAAACTCATCGAATTCTATCGAACCGGCAGCCTCAAAACCTACGACGACTACGCCATCCTTTGGGTGAACGACCTTGATTCCAGAATCGACTTCATAAACGGTTTCACCGAAACGTATGGTGATCCACTCGGTATCAAAGGCAGCTGGGAAAGCAATGTCAATTTCAAAAACACCGAAGCAACTAAGCGGACCGAAATCATCAGTGGCAATGCCCAATGGTTTGAAGATCATTCCCCGGTTGACAAACAATTCAAAAAAGAAAAAGTGAAGGGCGTTTCGGCTAAAGTCATCACCGTGACCACCCTGGCCGGCGACAGCTATCCCACCACCGCCATCGGTATCAACCTGCCGAATTCCAACTGGATCCGCCGCGACCACGGTTCCAAATCCGTGACCATCGAAAACATCACCGAAGCCTACGACAAAGCGGCGCACGGCAACGGTTTCAACGAAGAATTCATGTGGAGCGCCAAGGAACGCGACTTGGTTGACAAATACGGTTTCCTCACCGACAACCTGCACACCGACCTGCACGAATGTCTGGGTCACGGTTCCGGCAAATTGCTTCCAGGTGTAGATCCCGATGCCTTGAAAGCCTACGGTAGCACCATCGAAGAAGCCCGCGCCGACCTGTTCGGCCTCTATTACGTAGGCGACCAAAAAATGGTGGACCTCAAACTCATTCCCAATGCTGAAGCCTACGAAGCAGCCTATTACAAATACTTGATGAACGGCCTGATGACCCAGCTCGTCCGCATAGAACCGGGCAAAAACATCGAAGAATCCCACATGCGCAACCGCGCCCTCATTGCCCACTGGGTGTTTGAAAAAGGTGCCGCCAACAAGGTGATTGAATTCAAGAAACGCGACGGCAAGACTTTCGTAGTGGTGAACGACTACAAAGCCGTTCACGTACTTTTAGGCCAGCTTTTGGCTGAAATCCAACGCATCAAATCCACCGGTGATTTCAAAGGTGCTCAAGCTTTGGTCGAAACTTATGGTGTAAAAGTGGATCGAGCCCTGCATCAGGAAGTGATGGCACGTTATAAGAAACTAAACCTGGCCCCTTACAAAGGCTTTGTGAATCCAGTATTCACACCGGTTTACGATGCTTCCGGCAAAATGACCGACGTGAAGGTGAGCTATACGGAAGGTTATGCCGAGCAGCACCTCCGCTACTCCAAAAACTATGGAAACCTGCCAACCTATAATTGAATCGGATCCACAACTCCGCGATATCAAAACACTGTTGAGGCTCCGCATGAACGGCGAAGTCTCAACAGCGATGCAGAAAAGCGGCCTCAACTATAAAGTCAATTTCGGATTGGACGCCTTCAGCATCCGTGAAGTCGCCGCCAAATACCTACCAGACGCTCTTTTGGCAGAAAAGCTCTGGGCCGAAAACGCCCGTGAATGCAAAATCCTGGCCACTTTACTATATCCCAAAGAAACCTTCACCTCCCAAAAAGCCGATGCGTGGCTTGACCAATGTTTCTTACCTGAACTGACCGAGCAGCTTGTTTTCAACCTGCTTCAACATGTGCCTTTTGCACCCGCCAAAGCCTCCGAATGGATCGCTCAGGATTCCGAAAACCGCAAGATAGGAGGCTACAACTTAGCTTTACGCCTTTTTCTTAAAAAAGTTGACCTCCCCAATCTTCAAGTGCTAAAGAATAGTGCTGAATCCGACCGTACTTCTGAAAATCATCAACTGAAATTGACGGCTGAGCGTTTTCACGAGAGGGTTTCGTTCATTTAACTTCCTTAAAAAATTGTATCCTTAAATAGTTGCGACACTGTCGCAGACATTTTCAACTAAAACAGTTTTCAAATCGTTCTGTAAAATTGACCAACCATGAAACTCAGAAATTTCGTCCTGTATCTAACCCTTTTACTGTGTTTTCAGCTAACTCAAGCTCAAGTCCGAGTGGAAACGGTACTTTCAGACAATTGGAAATTTCACAAAGGTTCAAACGAAACGGCCTTCCAAAAAGACTTCGACGATAAAACCTGGGAAACGGTTACTGTTCCACACGATTGGGCCATTTATGGACCTTTTGACAAGGAAATTGACAAACAGGTGGTGGCCATCGAGCAAAATGGAGAGAAGGTTGCTTCTGAAAAGACGGGCAGAACTGGCTCGCTTCCGTACATTGGAGAAGGCTGGTACCGAAACCAGTTTAGCCTGCCGCACTTCAAGGCGGGTCAAAAAGCGTTGATCCTGTTCGAAGGTGCCATGAGTGAGCCCAAAGTCTTCCTGAATGGACAAAAAGTTGGAGAGTGGAACTATGGTTACAATTATTTCTACGTCGATATCACCAACCAATTGGCAATTGGTTCTAAGAATACACTGGCGGTTCAGTTGACAAATAAAGGATTATCCTCCCGATGGTATCCTGGGGCAGGCTTATACCGGAACGTCCGCATCATCGTTAAGAATCAAGAAAGCATCGACCAGTGGGGAACCTACATTACGACTCCGTTCATCAATGCCACCTTGGCGAAAGTGAACATCAAAACCAAAGTAACCGGCACCAACCTTCGCTTGCTCACATTCATTTTGAATGCAAAGGGCGACACCGTTGCGACAAACCAGACTGAAACCCTTTTCGGTACTGAATTCGACCAGAACATCGCAGTTCCAAATCCTCAGCTTTGGAGTCCTGAAACACCCTATCTGTACACAGCCGTGGAGAAACTTTATGCTGGCTCGGAACTTAAGGACGAAACCAAGACCCGTTTTGGCATTCGCGAAATCAGTTACAAAGCAGGCGTGGGTTTCAGCCTGAATGGCAAAGTACGCAAGTTCAAAGGCGTCTGTCTGCACCACGATTTGGGGCCATTGGGTTCAGCCATCAATGTGGCAGCCTTGCGCAGGCAACTCACCATTTTGAAAGACATGGGTTGCGATGCCATTCGAAGTTCGCACAACATGCCCTCCTTGGATCAGTTGGAACTTTGCGACGAAATGGGTTTCATGTTCTTGGCTGAATCCTTTGATGAGTGGGCCAAACCTAAAGTCAAAAACGGGTACAGCCGATTTTTCAATACCGACGCTGAGAAAGACGTCGTCAACCTGGTTCATGCCACCCGCAACCATCCCTGCATCGTCATGTGGAGTGCTGGAAACGAGGTCCCCGACCAATCTGGTTCGGAAGGCGTTAAGCGTGCCAAATGGCTGCAAGAAATTTTTCACCGCGAAGATCCTACCCGCCCGGTAACCGTGGGAATGGATCAGGTCAAAGCGACCATGGCCTCTGGATTTGGAGCACTGTTGGACATTCCCGGCTTGAATTATCGTGTACCTTTGTATGAAGAAGCCTATAAAGCTTTCCCTCAAGGATTTATCTTGGGTTCAGAAACAGCATCTACGGTCAGTTCGCGTGGAGTTTACAAGTTTCCGGTTGAAAAATCCAATAAAAAGCAATACGACGACCGCCAGTGTTCTTCGTACGATTTGGAATATTGCAGCTGGTCGAATTTGCCGGAGGAAGATTTCATCATGGAGGATACGAAACCCTGGGTCATCGGGCAATTTGTCTGGACCGGTTTTGATTATCTGGGCGAACCAACACCCTATGACAACATGTGGACCTCCCGCAGTTCCTATTTTGGCATTTGTGACTTGGCAGGTTTACCCAAGGACAGGTACTACTTGTATCGCAGTCAATGGATGCCGAAGGAAAACACCCTGCACATCCTTCCACATTGGAATTGGGCCGGACGCGAAGGCCAAACGACCCCGGTATTTGTTTACACCAATTACGACAGTGCCGAACTCTTTGTCAACGGCAAAAGCCAGGGCGTGCAGAAGAAAAACGATGCCTCCCCCCAAAGCAAATACCGGTTGATGTGGATGGACGTCAAATACGAACCAGGCACGCTCAAAGTAGTCGCCTTTGATAAAGATGGCAAACCCGCTGCCGAAAAGCAGGTGGTTACTGCTGGAAAACCTTATAAACTGGTACTTGAACCAGATCGGACGGTTCTTAAAGCCGATGGAAAGGACATCTCCTTCGTCACGGTTTCAGTCGTGGACAAAAAGGGAAATCCTTGCCCTCTTGTCAATGAGCAATTAAAGTTCAGTGTGAGTGGTCAAGGCAGCTATCGGGCAGCTTGCAACGGTGATGCTACTTCGTTGGAACTATTTCATTTGCCGACGATGAAGTTGTTTAATGGCAAGCTGGTGGTTTTGGTGCAATCGTCCACAACTGCCGGAACAATTAACTTATCGGTTCAGGGTGTAACGTTGAAGGAAACCAACGTTCAGATCAAGTCGACCAAACAGGAATAGCGCACCTGTTATCATTAAAGAATTGGAGCTGGAAAAGCAATTGGTATCTTTTAAGTGTTATTTGAAGTATTTTCACTATTTTTGTAGTGCTAACATAATATCACTTGAGCCATGAATGACGGGATAAATAACACTATATTGTCACTTATTGACAAAACACCTACTTCAATTCTTTCAGCTATAGCTTCGCGAATTAAGCAAAGGCGATTGGAGATGAATTGGACTCAGAAGTTTATTGCATCAAAAGCAGGAATGCCTCTTGCAACATATCGCAGATTTGAATCCAAAGGGGAAGTGTCGCTTCGTGGATTGGTGATGATTGCCATTGCGCTTGATGCGGAAGATGATTTTTCGACGCTTTTTGCTATGCAAAACTACCAAAGCATAGAGGATCTGGTAAACAAAAAAGCTGAAAGCAAACGCAAAAGAGGAGGAAAAAATGAATAAGGTTGATCTGCTGGAGGTCTATCTCAATGGATTCAGTGTGGGGCGAATCGCTCTTACACCAGAGGGCTTATGCGCGTTTGAATACGACTCTGAATGGATCAAAAACGGACACTCCATATCCCCATACTATCTACCGTTGAAGCCGGGTTTGATGATTGCAAAACGAGACCCGTTTCATGGCAACTTCGGGGTATTTGACGATTCTCTGCCTGATGGTTGGGGAAATCTACTGCTCGACCGCTTTTTGCAAGAGAAAGGCATCAATCCATATAAACTAACCGTTCTAGAACGTCTTTCGTTAATTGGTTCTACCGGACGTGGTGCATTGGAGTATCGCCCGGATCGTAGTCTTGCAACTGCTGATGAACTGCTTGACTTTGATAAATTAGCCGCTGAATCTCAAAAGCTCTTGGCTTCATCTACAGCAACAGATTCATTGGATGAATTATACCGATATGGGGGATCATCGGGTGGTGCACGCCCAAAAGTATTTACAAAGATTGATGGACGTGAGTGGCTTGTGAAATTCAAAGCATCGACCGACCCTGATAATGTGGGGCAGACTGAATATAACTATTCACTGCTTGCCAAAGAGTGCGGAATAAAGATGCCCGAAACACGTCTATTTGAAGGCAAGTACTTCGGCGTGGAGCGCTTTGATCGTACAGCAATGGGTAAGATTCACACGGTGAGTGCAGCAGGATTGCTACACGCAGATTATCGGATTCCGAGCCTTGACTATTCCTTGCTGCTAAAACTCACATTACAATTAACCAAAGACATGGAACAGGTTGCCGATATGTACCGCTTGATGGTATTCAATGCGGTAATATCCAACCGCGACGACCATGCCAAGAATTTCTCGTTTCAATATTGTGACGGAAGCTGGCGTTTATCTCCTGCTTACGACCTACTGCCAAGCAACGGATTTAACGGCTACCACACCACAACCATCGGTGGCAAAGGTGAACCAACCCGTGCCAATATGCTTGCTCTCGCCGCTGAGGTAGGATTGCAAAAACAACGTGCCGAAACCATCGTTGAAGAGATCACCACAAAAAGTGCTCCTCTTTTGTCCAAAGAACCACATAGATAGATCAAGTCCACTCCTTTCAATAAACCCGCTTCGGATGTGTATTCGGATTGTAACGCTCAAATTTTGCATTCGAGAGTCTTGCTTTTAGTTTCCTGGAAGCTTTGAGATTAACACTTTTGACTTCGATGGATTCAGCTCTGGATGAACTGTTTCCATCTTTATTCTTTTTGAAACTCAGACCAAGCTGAAACGATCCGAAGCCATCAATGTTAATGATTTCCCCTTCGGAAAGCAACTCTTCAATTCCTTCGAATACCATCAAAACAGACCGCATCATATCCGACACATGACTTCCACTGCGAGAAGCCAAATACTCCGCCAAATCTTTTTCCGTATTTGTCTTCTTGCTCAACGCTATGGGATGAATGTCCTCCACCCTATCTTTCTTGCTTTCAATGGAGCCACTGTTGGCAACATACTTGTATCTGATCATCGAATGGTTCGTTTAATATAGTTTATACGATCTGTTTTTTAATTATTTGCCAGCCGTCTTTTTACGACAGGAATCGTCTCTGATACATAGGCAGTTAAACCCAAGTACGGGAACTCTTCCGTTCAAGTACTATAATTATACCATTCAAGTACTGTTTTTAATCCATTCAAGTTCACAACCTAATCCGACGAAATATAGCGTTCGGCCAGAAGGAATATACTGCCAGGCATAAAGAAATACATCATTAACAGCAAAGATATATATAATTTTCATGGGATGCACCTATAGAGACAGAAATAATTAACACATAGCACGCTTGCCAGTCAGTTTACTTAATTGCTTCTATTGCTCCTCTTTTTGTTTCGAGTATTAAAAGAACGCATCTTTTAGGCGTATTAATGTTTTTATCATGTTTAGTTACAGCAATATTTTTTAAACAATATCTCACTTCAGTATGGTGCTTT
>Ga0209430_1001078_pt1 | contig 21747 bp, 14 predicted proteins | sample BarGraIncub1133A_FD_184504 | JGI IMG/M metagenome (GOLD analysis project Ga0209430, IMG submission 184504) | Arctic peat soil microbial communities from Barrow, Alaska - Barrow Graham LP Incubations 11-33A (SPAdes) (version 2) | ecosystem: Environmental > Terrestrial > Soil > Wetlands > Peat... | reverse complement strand
ATCGATTAGCTCACGAATTCGGTCATCGCTGTCATACATATCCTTGAGCGGCTTTGACAGTTTCAGCGCTTCCTCCAACGTTATTCCGGGTGTCATCGGCACCTGCTTTGCAACTGCATCACATTCGGCATAGCTGACGCTCAGCGCCCGTCCGACATCGCGTATGGCGAGCCTTGCCGCCATAGTGCCGAAAGTGACAATTTGTGCGACATGGTCGGGGCCATATTTGCGCGTTACATATTCGATGACCTCGCCTCTGCGTTCAACGCAGAAGTCAATGTCGATATCCGGCATTGATATGCGCTCGGGGTTCAGGAAGCGCTCAAAAAACAAGTTGTATTTGATAGGGTCAACGTCCGTTATGTTCAGGCAGTAGGAAACAATGCTTCCCGCCGCCGAGCCGCGTCCGGGTCCGACAGGTATACCCTGCGCTTTGGCGTAGTCAATAAAGTCCCAAGTGATGAGAAAATAGTCCGTAAACCCCATTTTTCGAATCATATCGAGCTCATATTTTAGCTGTGCGCGGAGTTTTTGAATCTCCTCGTCGGCGTTTTCATAGCTGTAAACATGCGCGTAGCGCTTTTCAAAGCCGCGCTCACACAGTTTTTTCAGATATTCAAAACCATCCGTTTCACCAATCGGAAGAGGATAGCTGGGAAGGTGATAATGCCCGAACTCAAAGTCGAAGTTGCACATATCCGCAATTAGTGCGGTGTTGTCCGCAGCTTCTGAAATCTCGGGATACTCTGCGAAAATTTCGCGCATTTCTTCCTCGGACTTGAGGTAAAATTCGCTACCCTCAAATTTCATGCGGTCGGGGTCGTCCACGGTTTTGGCCATTTGTATGCACATCAAAACGTCTTGATTGCGTGAGTCTTCTCTTTTAAGGTAATGGGCGTCATTTGTCAAGACAAGGGGAATGCCCGTTTCGCGGTGAAGCTTAATTACACCCTCTGCGGATATGCGCTCCTCGCGTATTCCGTGGGACTGAAGCTCAAGATAGAAGCCGTCCTTCCCGAACAGCTCGGAAAGCTCCAGCGCACGATTTTTTGCTCCGGTATAGTCGCCCTTAATTATCTTCTGCTGAATCTCGCCTGCAATACAGCCCGAAAGGCAGATTAGTCCTTCCGAGTGCTCATGCAGAAGCCTCCAGTCAATACGCGGCTTGACGTAAAATCCGCTGGTATAACCCTCGCTCACAAGGTAGCAGAGGTTGTGGTAGCCGACTTCATTTTTGCAAAGGAGAATGAGATGAGAATAGCTACTGTCAACGCTGTATTCCCTGTCGGTCATACCTCGCGGAGCTACATAAACCTCACAGCCGATTATCGGCTTAATTTCGGCCTTTTTCGCAGCCTTATAAAAAGCCACAGCGCCATACATAACTCCGTGGTCGGTTATGGCAAGCGCGGTTTGTCCAAGGTTTTTTGCGCACTCAGCCATACTCTCAATGCGGCAAGCGCCGTCGAGAAGGCTAAATTCGCTATGTACATGAAGGTGGACAAACGACATGGCTTATGCTCCTTTTCTATATCTTCATCTTTTGATGCAGTTTATCCAATATATTCCGTAAGCCTACGCAATCTGTGACTGATGCAGGATTTTGTAACAGGCGGAATGGCAAGCGCCGCAAGATCGGTAAGGCTTGCCTCGGGGTTTGCAATACGCAGAAGCGCAGCTTCGCGGAGCTTATCCGGAAGCTCGTCCAGCCCTGTTGTTCGCTCAATCCGACGTATTGCCTCCAACTGATCCTGTGCCGCAAGCACGATTTTGTCGGCATTGGCACTGTCGCAGTTGACCCGCCTGTTTATGGCGTTGCGCATGTCCTTATCAACCTTTGCAGACATGATGTCCATAGCGGAAAGGGGAGCTCCCATCAATGTAAAAAAGTCCTCTATCGCCTCGGACTGCTTGAAATAGATAACATAGTTTCCGCTGCGGGAAGCGTCCTTCGGAGAAAACCCCAACTCCAGCAGAATTGAAAAGGTTTCGCGGCTGACGTTGTAATGGTCGGTTACGAGCTCCAAATGATAGCTTTTTGTTGGGTCGGTTATGCTCCCGCCCGCCAAAAATGCGCCGCGCAGGAAGGCTGCTTTGCAGCAACTATCCTCCAGAACGCCAAGATTGACGTGATGCGCGAGTATTCCTCTCGCTTCATAGCCATAGGCGGCAAAAATATGCTTAATATGTTCTTTATTTGTTATTGAAAATGTTTGCTTTCCTTTTATCTCGGAGGAAGGAGCGATGTCAAAGGCGACTCCGAAAGCTTTTTTGAAAAGCTTAGGCAGGCGATCCGTCAAAACCGCGCTCGATGTCACAATGCGGATTTCGTCAGCCGTGAACATATTACAATACAGCAAAATTCCGTATGCTTCGGCGACAGCACAGCAGTGTTTTTGCAGCGGTACTCTGCAAAGCTCCGCTTTTGTTTCCGACGAAAATGACATGCGCTCACCACCTTATTAATCGAACTATCCGTCTTGTTAACTGCATTCTTCCGGTAACTGCGAATTAAAAACCTTGGTCGGCGATTCTTCTCTGTATAGATTCATTATTTCTGTTGCGAGCTGCTTCGGGTTGTGTCTGGCAAGCCCTGTGGAGCAATCGAGCATAGCCCGAAGAATTGTTTTTACGCCGAGCTTTTCCAGTTCTTCCGTGTCTACCTCAGTTTGGCAGGCTCCCTGCTCTTTGTAACGCAGTGCCACGTCCTGAGGAAACGGCGTTATGTTTGCAAGGCAGTAGTCGAAAAGCTTTCGTCCCGAGTGAGCAAACAGAGCCCGCACATGGTCGCTTGCCGCGTAGCCTTCCGTTTCGCCGTCCTGCGTTGTCACATTAAGTACATATATCTTCAAAGCCTTTGAATTTTCAATTGCCTGAGCGATACCTTCCGTCAGCAGATTCGGAATTATGCTTGTGTAAAGGCTGCCCGGACCGAGCACGATAAGCTCCGCTTCCTCAATTGCTTGAACACTCTCCATAAGCGCGGGTGGATGCTCTGGAATCAGTGCAACCCTCGTTATCCGCCGATTACCTTGCTTTTTATGTTCCATTATTTTTGACTCGCCGAACACTTCCGTCCCGTCGTCAAAGCACGCCATAAGACGGACATCCTCGTTCGTTACGGGAAGGACCCTGCCCGTAATAGCCAGAACATCGCTCATTTTTCGCACCGCTTCATAGAAGGAACCGGAAATATCGTTAAGCGCGGCGAGAAAGAGATTTCCCATGCTCTGTCCCTTAAGCGCGCCCTCAGAAAAACGGTAGCCTAAAAGCTGCTCCATGGTCGGCTCCGTATTGGCTAGTGCCTGCAAACAGTTACGAACATCTCCAGGAGGCGGCATACCCAGCTCATCCCTCAGTTTTCCAGATGAGCCGCCGTCGTCCGCCATTGTAACTATCGCCGTGAGCTTGCTGGTTTTAAGTTTAAGCCCCCTGAGCATATTGGATAGCCCCGTTCCGCCGCCAATTACGACGATGGACGGTTGCGCTATTTGCTTGTTCATTCAAACCTCACATTCGTTGCGGTGCTTCGGTCAGAAGCTGTAGGGCTTCGTTACGTTTACAAACAAGACTATTTTTGAATATCTCGGTTAATGTTTTGGGCGGCATAGCCCAAGCCTTCAATATTGTCTGAAAGCGCTTTCGCAATTGCGACAGAGCGGTGATGTCCGCCCGTACAGCCGATGGATATGGTAAGGCTCATTTTGCCCTCCTCCACATAAAGCGGAAGCAAAAACTTCATCATCTGTTGGAGTCTATTCATAAACTCTCTGGTAATTTCATTCTGTAAGACGAATTGGCTGACTGGCTCGTCAAGTCCGTTTAGTTCGCGAAGCTCAGCCATATAAAAGGGATTGGGCAAAAATCTCACGTCAAAAACAAGGTCGGATTCAATCGGGATTCCGTATTTGTAGCCAAAGGACATGACGTTTACAACAAGCTTGCGTTTTGCGTCCTCGCCCACGAAAAGGCGGTAAATCTCGCTCTGGAGCATGCCGATTGTAAAGTCGCTTGTATTTATAATGTAGTCCGCCCGCTCTCTGACAGGCGCAAGAAGCTTAATTTCGCTTGCTATAGCATCCTCAATGGAAACCCCCGGAACGGCAAGCGGATGACGTCTGCGAGTTTCCTTATAGCGTTTGACTATGTTGGCTGGGTTTGCTTCCACAAATAATATGCGGTAGTCGCATCCCAAGTCCCAAAGCCCGTCAAGAACCTTGAAAAGCTCGTCAAAATTTGCCCTTTCGCGAATGTCAGTAACCAGCGCCACTTTTTCGTATTGTTCACCGGCAGCAAGGCAAAGTTGAGCAAATTTTGTTATCAAGGCAATCGGCATATTATCAACGCAGTAATAATCAAGATCCTCAAGAATATCCGCTGTGTGGCTCTTTCCTGCTCCTGACAGTCCCGATATAATTAGAAATTCCATTGCAAAACTCCCTTTCCCTTGCTCTTAGCCGTTGTCAATGATTTTAACTTCCGGTTCAAGCTCAACTCCTGTGCGCTTATAAACAGTTTCTTTTATATGTTCCATTAACTTTATCACATCTTCAAAACTCGCATCGCCGCGATTTATTACAAAGCCAGCATGCTTTTCCGAAACCTGCGCACCGCCAAGGGCAAAGCCCTTTAACCCCGCTTCCTCAATGAGCGCCGCAGCATAGCCCTTTTCAGGTCTTTTGAAGGTGCTTCCGGCGGAGGGCTTATCAAGAGGCTGGGACATACGGCGCTTTTCGGCGAGCTCACGCATTTTGGCAAGTATCTCGTCTTCATAACCTTTTAAAAGCTCCAGTTCGCAGCCCAGAATAATGGCTTCCGTATCAGAAAAAGTGCTGTGCCTGTAGCTCAGTTCCAGCTCGTCTCCGGACTTTTCGCCAAGCATTATATTTTCGTCCAGAAAAGTTACCGACCGCAAAACCTGCTTCATCTCACCGCCGTAGGCTCCAGCGTTCATGCTTGCCGCTCCGCCCAGTGTACCCGGTATTCCGTGGGCAAATTCAAGCCCGGAAAGGGAAAGGTGCGCGCAGTCGGACGCAAGTCTTGCAAGGCTGATCCCGCAAAGTGCGAATATGCCTGTATCGCCGCGCCTGTCCATTGCGCTCATTCCCTCGGACATTTTGATTACGAAGCGACGGAGAGGTTTATCAGTCACAAGAAGATTAGTTCCGTTTCCTATGACCAGCGGCTTAACGCCCTTTTCGCGGAGAAAGCGGCAGAGCGCTTCCGTTTCCTCAATTGACGACGGCAGTGCCATCGTGGCGGCCTCTCCGCCGATTTTAAATGAGCAGTGTGCCTTCATCGGCTCGTTTTCGCGCAGTGTAAGCTCCGGTAATCGCACCCTCAGTTCTTGTGTAAGGAGACCGAAATCGTCCATATACGCTCCTTTGATATATAAGTGTAATTTTGACTTTGTTTTTCATTAGAAGAGATCGTTGTCAACGCTTAAATCGTGTATGCGCTCCAAATCTTCAGCAGCATTATAACCCAGCTTCTTCTGGCGATTGTTCATCGCGGCAAGCTCAAGTATAACGGCAAGGTTCCTTCCCGGACGAACCGGAATCGTAACCGAAGGAACATCGACACCGAGTATCTCGGTGCATTCCTCATCAACACCCAGCCTGTCATAGGACTTATAGTCCTCCCAGTTTTCTAGTTTTACCACAAGATGAATCGTCTGCGAAGATTTAACAGCGCCAACGCCATAAATGAATCGCGCATTCACAATGCCGATGCCGCGAAATTCCATATAGTGCCGAATCATCGCAGGAGCTTCCCCCACGAGGTTGTTATGGGAGATTCTCTTGATTTCTACCGCATCATCGGCAATCAGCCTGTGTCCGCGCTTGATAAGCTCAAGCGCGGTTTCGCTCTTTCCTATGCCGCTGTCTCCGGTTATGAGAAGTCCCTCGCCGTAAACCTCGACCAGAACGCCGTGGATGGTTTTTCGCGGTGCAAGATGAACATGGAGCGAACCTATCAGTTGGGCCATAAACTCAGAGGTGTCCATTTCCGAGATGAAAACATTAACATCGTATTTGTTGGCAAGCTCTATCAGTTCGGGAAACGGCATAATTTGGTGACAGACAATTATTGCGCAGGGTCTGCGGCTCATAAGCCCATCTATTGACTTGTATCTTGCCTCGTCATCGAGCCTTTCAAGGTAGGTGTGCTCCTGCTTGCCTGAGACAAGCATACGGTGCGGATCGTAATACTCGAAAAATCCTGCAAACTGAAGTCCGGGTCTACCGACCGCCATAGTATAAATCCTTGCCTGCTCATAGTCTTCCGAAACATGCACGATTTGCATTTCATGCTCTTTAACAAGATGAGAAAGCAAAACCGAATATTCCTCTGCCATAAATGTCACCCGCCTCTTTTTCTTTATACTTATTTTAATCATCATAACACGTTTTGGCAAATCATTTTTGTTATCGTTCTTATATTATCCATATAATATGTATTTTTCGTCTTTATTTAAGAAGGAGACTTCAAATTAGCATAATAATATAAAAAGCAAAAGCGCCGATATTCCTCATTGAGAATGCGGCGCTTTTGCTTATATACATGAAATTAATTCCCAGCTTTATCTACACAGCGCGGGTAACATTGCCGCTGCGCATGCAACGGGTGCAAACGTAGACATGCTTATGTGTCCCGTCCACTATGGCCTTGACGCGTTTTACATTGGGCTTCCATGTACGGTTAGAACGTCTGTGAGAGTGGCTTACCTGGATACCGAAAGAAACACCCTTACCGCAAAATTCACACTTTGCCATCTTTAGCTGCACCTCCTCGTAAAAATTGAGCCATTAAGTCGAAAGTCGACTCAAACGAATAGCTTTATAATAATAGCAGAACCTAAACACAATTGCAAGGATAATTTTTATTTTTTTAATACAAAAACAGCCGTATCCGTAGAGTCGCATGTTCCCTAAAACCAGAGGGCATATAGGGCTTCACCACATTGGTATTAGTGTTTCTGTAGCCGAAGTGCAAATAATTATTGGGTAAAATGTGAATAAACTGTCAATTCGTTTGTGAAAAGTATTGACTTTTTTGAGCCGTAGTGCTAAATTAGCACTCAGAGGTCGAGAGTGCCAGTGTCCTCCGCCCAAGAGTGCCAAAACGTCATAATCCGCTCAAGGAGGATGCACACTTTGGAAATCAGTGACCGTAAGAAAAAAATACTCACAGCCATCATTGATGCGTATATCGCAAGTGCAGAGCCAGTTGGGTCAAAGGCCATTGCTGAGATTGGCGATTTGGACCTAAGCAGTGCGACAATTCGCAACGAAATGGCGGAGCTTACAGTAATGGGGTTTCTGGAACAGCCTCACACCTCTGCCGGGCGAGTTCCCTCTCCGAAAGGCTACCGGCTCTACGTAAACGAGCTTATGGATCGCCAGCGCCTTTCACTGGAGGAAACAGACACCATCAACTCAAGCCTCAACCACAAAATGCAGCAGTTCGATAAGCTGATGAGCGATGTGGGAAAGCTTGCTTCTTCGATTACTCAGTATCCGTCAGTTTCTTTGGCAGCGCCCCGCGCTTCGACCATATCGCGTTTTGACCTCATATATGTCGATGCGAACACCTTTATTGCCGTGGCGATGCTCTCAAACAACTCTGTACACAACAAGCTGATTCATCTTCCCTTTTCTGTTGAGATGGGTATGGTGCAGAGGCTTTCCTCGGTATTCAACACGAATTTCGTCGGAATTTCCGACGATTCGATTACACCGGCACTGATTGCTTCCGCGGAGCGCGCCTGCGGCGACACAATGGGGCTTGTTTCCGTCATTGCCGCCTTCGCAATCGATACGCTCGGCAAAGCCAAAGAGGGCGAGGCCTTTGTCACCGGCGCTTCGCACCTGCTGCGTCTGCCGGAATTCCGTGACCCTGACAAGGCTCACGACCTAATGAATTATCTTGCGGACAGCGAACACCTTTTGGGGCTTCCCGACAACGGATTGGATGACATTCAGGTTTTAATCGGTCCTGAAAATATTGCCAAGGAGCTTCAGGACTCGAGCGTTGTCATTGCGCGATACAATGCCGGAGATAATATGCGGGGTATAATCGGTGTTGTCGGTCCCACACGAATGGACTATTCCGCCGTAGCGGCAAAGCTCAGCTATATCGCCGCAGGTCTAAGCAGGCTTATGGGTATGCCCGAAGCGCCGCGCGGTTTTGAGAAACTTCAGATAAAGGAGATGAAAACAGATGAACACAAAGAAGACACCCCCTGATTCTCAAGAGGAAAAAGACGAGTTGACGGCTGAAAAGACTGCCGAGACAACCGAAGCCTCTCAAACAGGGAAAATCGAGGAAAAACCTGAAAAGCACAAAGAGAAATCAGCGGAAACTCACAAAAAAGCTCAGGAAGAACTGGCCGCCGAAAAGGATAAATACCTCAGACTGCTTGCCGAATATGACAACTTCCGAAAAAGAAGCCAGAAGGAGCGCGAATGCGTTTATTCCGATGTCCGCGCAGACACGGCTTTGAAGTTTCTTCCCGTTTACGACAACCTTGAGCGTGCGCTCAAAATTGAGACCATCGACGAAGCCTACTCTAAGGGCGTTGATATGATTTTAACTCAGTTTAAGGAAATCATATCAAACTTGGGAGTATGCGAAATTGACGCCGTCACAGGCACAAAATTTGACCCAGCCATCCACAACGCCGTAATCCATGTTGAGGACGAAAACTTTGGCGAAGGCGTTATAACCGAGGAATTCCAAAAGGGCTTTAAGCTGGGCGACAAGGTTATCCGCTGCAGCATTGTCAAAGTCGCAAACTAAACCGCGAATCCGAGAGAACACAAAGCTCTCTCTGCAAATAAAATAAAAACTTAAGTACACTAGTTACTTATCATCATTATTGGAGGAATTACAATGGGTAAAATTATCGGTATAGATTTAGGAACAACAAACAGTTGCGTAGCTGTTATGGAAGGCGGCGAGTCCGTCGTCATCGCAAACGCAGAGGGCAACAGAACAACTCCGTCCGTCGTTGCGTTTTCAAAAACCGGTGAGCGTCTTGTCGGACAGGTCGCAAAGCGTCAGGCAGTTACAAACCCCGATCGCACGATCAGTTCAATCAAACGTGAAATGGGCACAAACTACAAAGTAACCGTTGACAACAAGGGCTATACTCCTCAGGAAATTTCGGCAATGATTCTCCAGAAGCTCAAGGCAGACGCCGAAGCCTATCTCGGAACCACCGTTACCGAAGCTGTCATCACAGTTCCCGCATATTTCAGCGATGCGCAGCGTCAAGCCACTAAGGATGCAGGCAGAATTGCCGGTCTTGATGTTAAGCGTATCATCAACGAACCTACCGCCGCGGCTCTTGCTTACGGTATCGATAAAGAATCCGACCAAAAAATTATGGTCTATGACCTTGGCGGCGGCACCTTCGACGTTTCCGTTCTGGAAATCGGCGACGGCGTTATCGAAGTTCTCGCAACCGGCGGTAACACACGTCTGGGCGGCGACGACTTTGACGAGTGCATTACAAAATATCTCGTCGAAGAGTTCAAAAAGTCCGACGGTGTCGACCTCTCCGTTGATAGAGTCGCTCTTCAGCGTCTGCGCGAAGCGGCAGAGAAGGCAAAGATTGAGCTTTCCGGTGTAATGTCTTCAAACATAAATCTCCCTTACATCACAGCCGACGCAAACGGGCCAAAGCACCTTGATGTAACGCTCACCAGAGCAAAGTTCAACGAACTGACAAACCATCTCGTTGAAAAAACAGTGGGACCCGTACGTCAGGCTCTTTCCGATGCCGGACTTTCCGCAGGCGAACTTTCCAAGGTTCTCCTCGTCGGCGGCTCGACACGCATTCCAGCTGTTCAGGACATAGTGAAGTCCCTTACAGGCAAAGAGGGCTTCAAGGGCATCAATCCCGATGAGTGCGTCGCAGTCGGCGCGGCAATTCAGGGCGGCGTTCTCGGCGGAGATGTTGAGGGCATTCTGCTTCTCGATGTTACCCCGCTTTCCCTCGGAATCGAGACTCTGGGCGGCGTTTGCACAAAGCTAATCGAGCGCAACACCACCATTCCCACAAAGAAGAGCCAGATTTTCTCCACTGCTGCCGATAATCAGACCAGCGTAGAAATAAATGTTCTGCAGGGCGAGCGCGAAATGGCACAGTACAATAAGGGTCTCGGCCGCTTCCACCTTGACGGCGTAGCTCCGGCTCGCCGCGGCGTTCCTCAAATCGAAGTCACCTTCGACATTGACGCAAACGGCATCGTAAACGTATCCGCAAAGGATATGGGAACCGGAAAGAGCCAGCACATCACTCTCACCGCTTCCTCCAACCTTTCCAAGGAAGAAATCGAAAAGGCAGTCAAAGAGGCAGAGCAGTTCGCAGCGGAAGACGCAAAGCGCAAGGAAGAGGTCGATGTTCGCAATCAGGGTGACCAGATGGCTTACCAGACCGAAAAAACTCTTTCTGAAATGGGCGATAAGATAAGCTCCGAAGAAAAATCCGAAATTGATACCGCTCTTGCCAAACTGAAAACCGCTCTTTCCGGAACTGATATGGAATCGATTAAGTCTTCAACAGAGGAACTCACCCAAGTTTTCTATAAAGTCAGCGAGAAGCTCTATGCACAGGCAGGCGCCGATGGCGGCTGCGGAGACCCGAACTGCGGAGACCCGAACTGCGGCAGCACCGACTCTGGCGACTGCAACCACGACCAAAAGGGCGAGCAGAAGGGTCAATATTACGACGCCGACTACGAAGTAGTTGACGACGATAGCAAAAAGAAGTAATATCTTTAATAGGCAGGCGGGCGCACGCAGGTGCGCCCTTTGCCTCCGATATACACTTGCATCAAGCGGACATATAATAATATGTCCTGCTTTTTGTGGTGTAATCATTTTTATGACACTCTGATGTTTATGCGAGAGGAACACTTAGTTTATGGCTGATAAAAGGGATTATTACGAGGTTCTGGGTCTGGATAAAAACGCCCAGGACAACGATATAAAAAAAGCATACCGCACACTCGCGAAAGAGCACCATCCGGATTTAAACCCGGGCGATGCCGCCGCAGAAGCTCGATTCAAGGAAGTCGCCGAAGCCTACGCGGTTCTGTCAGATCCTGACAAAAAGTCAAAATATGACCAGTTCGGTCACGCGGCCTTTGACCCCTCGATGGGTGGAACGGGCTTTGACTTTGGTGACATTTTCGGCGATCTTTTCGGCGGAATATTCGGTGGAGGAAGGCAGCGTCAAAACAACGGACCTATGCGCGGCGAAAACGTACATGCAAATATTAGTATTACCTTTGAAGAGGCCGCTTTTGGCTGTGAAAAGGAATTGAGCGTTGCGCGCACCGAGGATTGTCCCGACTGCAAGGGTAGCGGCTGCGCCGAAGGAACCACAGCAGAGGTTTGCCCCGAATGCAAGGGTAGCGGCGCCGTGCATCAACAGCAGCGCTCACCTTTCGGTATAATTCAAACAACTGTCACCTGCCAGCACTGCAGAGGCACAGGTAAAATAATACACCAGCCCTGCACAACCTGCCACGGCAACGGTTCTCTTCGCAAACAGCGTAAAATATCTGCCAGCATTCCTGCCGGCATCGACGAGGGACAGACCATCGCCCTACGCGGTCTGGGTAGCGCAGGAAAAAACGGCGGTCCCACAGGTGATTTGCTGGTAACAGTCAGCGTTAGACCACATCCACAATTCAAAAGAGACGGATTCTCCGTTTTATTTACCCAACCGATATCCTTCGTTCAAGCGGCGCTCGGTGCCGAAATGGAAATACCCACACTCGACGGAAAAACGAAATATACCATCCCCGACGGAACGCAGACGGGAACAACTTTCCGTCTTAAAGAGCTCGGAATTCCCTATATACGTGGCAAGGGACGCGGCGACATGTTCATAACCGTGAAGGTCGTTACGCCCGAAAATTTGGGCGATGCTCAAAAAGCACTCCTTCACGAATTTGCAAAAGCAACAGGCGAGGCTCCCCCCACCATTTCAGATCTGGGTTTGAAAAAGAAGCACAAAAAATAGCACTTGCGAAATAGTCAGCCTGTCAATCGACAGGCTGACTATTTTATTTGTTTCTATTGGAGCGTCTAAGCTCTCTTTGCTCACGCTTTTCCGCGTTTTGTTTAGCCCTTTCGCAGAAAGGGACTTTGTTCTTTTCCGCATGGTGGGCACGGCACTCGCTGCACTTTCCGTGCCTTGGGCATTTGCTGGGGCAAGCGCATTCCTTGTTTTCTTCCATATCGATGCCCTCTAATCATTCTACTCCACGAGCAGCAAGACCTTTTCCACGCGCTGTCCGTAAGCTTCAAGAACGGTGACTGTCAGATTTTCGAATTCGAAGCTGTCTCCACACTCCGGAAACCGTCCGAATTTCTCAATAGTCCAGCCGCCAACCGTTGCGCTGTCCGTTTCGAAGCTGTCCTCACTGCGGTCAATCATCTCAAGAAAATCGCTGATATTCATGTCGCCGTCAAGCTCAAAAAGGTTCGTGTCGTGTTCGATGACTTCAGGCTCGAACTCGTCGGTTTCGTCCCATATTTCGCCCACCAGCTCCTCAAGCACGTCCTCCATTGAGACAACGCCCATTGAGCCGCCGTATTCGTCAGTAACTATGGCAAGGTGCGTCCTGCTCTTGCGCATCTCAGCAAGAACGGAGGGAAGCCTAACGGTTTTATAGACATAACAGGGCTTTATCAGAAGCGGTCTGATATCGATTCTTTCCGAGCCCGTAATCGCTTTGAAAAAGTGATTGAGATACAAAATGCCGATGATATTGTCGATACTGTCCTCGTAAACAGGCAGTCTTGAATACGGAGATTTGTCGATGATTTCGAGGATTTCTCCCCAGTCGTCGTCAATGTCGATAGAAACCATATCAACGCGGCTCGTCATGACTTCGCTTGCGGATATTTCCGAAAAGTCCAGCGCCGCCTGTAAAAGCTCGCTCCGATCCTCGTCGATAACGCCCTCGTCCTCAACTGTTTCAATGATGGAAAACAGCTCTTCGACTGCCGTTTCCTGCTCGTCTGCTGGCTTTTCACCCTTGAGCGGGGCTGTGATAAAGTGGGTAAGCGAAACCACTATAAAAATCAGAGGTTTTAAAACTATCATCACTCCGCGTACAACGAAAGCGTATTGTATCGCTACTTTGTTCGCGTTTTTCTTTGCAACAATTTTCGGCATAGTTTCGCCGAAAATGATTATAAGAATTGTAAGTCCTATTGTTCCGATTGTTGTCGCCAGCGTCGCATCGCCGTTCCCAACGATTTTCAGCGCCATGATGGAAACGATTGCCGATGCGCCGATATTCACAAGGTCATTTAGGATAAGGACGGAGGACAGCATATCGTCATACCGGTCATAGATTTTGCAGGCAAGCGCGGCCGAACGGTTGCCGTTTTCGCCCATGTTTTCAAGCCGCAGACGGTTTGCGGAAGAATATGCCATCTCCGCACTTGAAAAGAAAGAGGACAACATTAAACAAGCTACAACAGCAACATAATAGAAAGGAGAAATCATTTGCCGCTCCCCCCTTCGCTATCTGTTTCAGAGAACAGTTTTACATTGAGCATAACAATCCTGTTATGGCTCATTTCTTTAACGGTGATTACAAGCCCGTTATATATAAAGCTGTCGCCTTCTATTGGGATACGGTCAAAATGCTCGTAGACCCATTCGCCCAAAAGTTTATGTTCAAACTCGAAGTCGTCGGAGTCTTCAAAGTCAATCATTTCAAAGCTTTCCTCAATACCGAGTTCGGGGTCAAGATCGAAACTTCCGTCGGCTTGCATGACGCAGGATTCCTTTACCTCATCGTCCTCGTCCCAAATATCTCCGACAAGCTCTTCCAGAATGTCCTCAACCGTAACCACGCCGAGAGTTCCGCCGTAGTTGTCGGTGATTATCGCCATGTTAAGCCGCTTGCGGCTCATCTCAGAGAGAAGCTCATCGATTTTCGTGCTTTGGTGTGCGAAATAAATAGCATCAAGCGCCGAACGTACATCAAGCGAGGCGCCTTGCTTGATGTAACATTTTATAAACTTACGAATCTGCAAAACGCCGATAATATTATCGATGCTGCCTTCATAAACGGGAAAACGGCTGTGTCTGGAGATCTTGACAAACCTGAGGATTTCATCAAGCGGCGTTTCAATATCGATGGCGGCAAGATCCACTCTTGGTGTCACTATGCTCTCAACCGTTACATCCGCAAACATCATCGCCGAGTGAACAAGATCTCCGCGCTGCGCGTCAAGTTCTCCGTCGTCCTTCATGTTTTCGATAATGTCGTATAGCTCGTCCTCAGTAACCGTAACTTCTGTGTCACCCTTGGTATGCTTGGCAACAGCCAGTCCGATTTTTGTCAGGACATAGGCAACAGGTGTAAATATGAACATAAAAAAGCTCAAGGAAGCGGCAAGTGACAAAGTAAACCGACAACTGTATTTTTTGCCGATGCTTTTTGGAAGCATTTCGCCCACAAAGAAAATAACGAAAGTAGTAATAATCGTCGATATGGTAACTGCGGAAACGCCCCATTTTTTTGTTACAAAAACTGTAATCAGTGTGGCGGCAACAATATGTACGACATTCGTACCGATAAGGATTGTCGTAATCGCTTTATCAAAATGGTCCAGAATGTTCAGTGCTTTTTTTGCACGGTGATCTCCTCTGTCCATCTCGGACTTAACCTTGATGCGGCTGACAGAAGAAAACGCTGTTTCCGCTGTCGCAAAATACGACGCGGCCACAACGAGTAGTACTATTATTAACCAGGACACCCAACTGCCCTCATCCATTGCGGATAATCACTCCTTCGAAACTACGGTATACAATATTAGATTTTATTTTATCACGGCATAAAGGGCAAGTCAATTGAGAGTTTCCGGCGTATTCTTCTGAAAAAGCCGAAAAAAGCCAACAAATCGGCAGAACTCGAATTCCACACCCTCTTATATAGGCTTAACGCGTATACAGCTCTTTATTCGATAAAATCTCTTTCTTCCCACTTTATATGCATGGCAGAATATGTTATACTTTGCAAAGATACTGAAAGGAGCGCTTGCATGCTACAGCTCATATTAGGTACCGCGGGCAGCGGAAAAACCTCGCTCGTCACAAACGAAATACGCAAGAAGGTCTCGGCACGCGAGGGCGGAATATTCCTGATTGTTCCCGAGCAGTACAGCCATGAGGCCGAGCGCGAGCTTTGCTCCGTGTGCGGAGACACTCTTTCACTGTATGCGGAGGTTCTGAGCTTTTCACGGCTTGCCGTGCGCGTTTATCAGGAGACGGGCACAGGCGGACGCGTCCCTCTCGACAAGGGCGGCAGGCTGCTTTGCATGTCGCTAGCCTTGAGCCAGATCAGCTCACATCTTAAGCTCTATTCATCTGCTAAGAACAAGGCGGAACTTCAGACAAGCCTATTGCAGACTGTTTCGGAGCTGAAAGCGGCGCGAATAAGCGCCGATGATTTAATTAAAGCGGCACCAAGCACCGACATGGGTCTTTCCGAAAAGCTAAACGACCTCGCGCTTTGTTTGGCTGCCTATGATGCCGTCCTAGCGCAGGGTCACGCCGATCCTGTCGATAAGCTTATACGTCTGGCTGAAACGATTGGTCAAAGCTCAGTGGGAACGAGCGGTCACATTTACATAGACGGCTTCACTGATTTCACGGGCGCGGAGCTGCTGGTTTTGAAGGCCTTGCTTTCAAAACGCACAGATTTGACCGTTTGTCTGACCTGCGATGGCTTATACGGAGACAGTGAACACTTTGAGCCGTCGCGTATTGCGGCAAATACTCTTATACGCTATGCCAAGGAGCAAAATGTCGAAACCGAAATTGTGAGTCCAACTGCCACATCCGAAAGGGCCTCCCCGCTCACTTTTCTTGAGGAAAAGCTATATAGCTACACCTCCGAGGTACAGGAAAACGTAAACGGCTGTATAGAAATCGTTAAGGCGAACAGCCTTCGCTCGGAGTGCGAAATGGCGGCGGCAAAGTGCCTCGAATTCGTGCGCAAAAGAGGCGACCGCTTCCGTGACATCGCAATCGCCGTCCGCGGCTTTGACAGCTATTCCGCGGCGCTTGAAGAAGCTTTCCGCTTTTACGGTGTTCCGCTTTTCACGGCGCGCAGAGGGAGCATTCTGCAAAAGCCGATTGCCGCGCTGATTGCGGACGCATTTGAAATCATTTTCGGTGGCTGGGACGCGGACGCCGTTTTGAGCTATATGAAAACGGGACTTACGGGTATTTCGCAGGAGGACCGCGACCTTTTAGAAAACTACGTTACGCTTTGGAACATACGCGGAACTTTGTGGGCTCGCACAAAACCTTGGTCACAACATCCGGACGGTTTCGGTTTGGAACAAACCGGAGAAAGCGCAGCACGGCTTGCAAAAATAGATTCGATAAGGCGAGAGCTTGCTAATCCCCTCATCGCTCTTTCTGAAAACGGGAAAGAGGCTCAGACCGCCGCCGAGCAGGCGAGGGCTCTTTCAGATTTTCTTGCGGCGATAAGGCTTCCTGAAACACTCGGAAAAAAGGCCGCAGAGTTGGAGAGTGCCGACCGCGAACTGCTTTCCGCCGAATATGTTCAGCTCTGGGAAATCGTTTTGAAGTCACTGGAACAGACCGCCGCCATTCTGGGCGACACCCTCATGACGCAGGAGCAGTTTTCAAAGCTATTTCTGCAAACGCTTTCGCAGTATGACGTTTCCGCAATTCCCGTTTCGCTGGACAGTGTTTCTGCCGGTGATATGGACAGAATGCGTCGCCGTCACATCAAACACCTCATAATTCTCGGTGCTTCAGAAGACAGACTTCCGCAGATGAAAATGGGTGGTGGGCTTCTTTCCAGCGAGGAGCGCGACGAGCTCAATACGCTTGACATCTCACTTGGCGGAGGCACGGACGAATTGTCCCGCGAGCTGTCACTGATATATAACTGCGTGACCCTTCCGTCTGAAACGCTTACGCTTTCCTATTGCACTTTCGATTCAAACGGTGCGCAAACAAGACCGAGCTTTTTGATAACGCGCGCAAAACTTCTTTTTGGGCTTGAGGAAAAGTCTCTTGTCCTTTCTAAGATAAGGCTCTCCGCCGATGAACCGGCATTTCTTCTTGCGGTCAGTGCGCTCGATAGCGGTGACGAGAATGCGTCTCTCGCCTTTTCCTATTTTTCCGAAACGGAAGAGGGTTCTTTGAAACTTAATAGTCTTATACAAAAAGCTGAACTGCGCCGCGGAAGGCTCTCCGAGCGCTCTGTAAAGGTGCTCTATGGTGAAAAGCTTTCGCTCTCGCCCTCTCGCACGGACGCCTATTCCGCCTGCCGATTTTCATACTTTCTGCGCTACGGATTAAAGCTGAACGAGCGAGAGAGTGCCGGCTTTGAAGCTCCCGAGCTAGGCAGCTTTATGCACTACGTTCTGGAAAACGTGGCAGGTGAAATTTCAAAGGGTTGCGGCTTCAAAAATGTGACGGTGGAAGGAACAAACGCCCTTGTCGATAAATATACGAACCTTTATATTGCGGATAAGCTCGGCGGCTTTGAGGAAAAATCTCCCCGTTTCGTCTATCTTTTCGATAGACTCCGTCCCTCTGTACGCCGCGTGGTGGCAGATATGGTTCGCGAGCTTTCCAAATCGGACTTTGCGCCGCTGGACTTTGAGCTTGGGCTTGGCGGTGGCGGAGAACTTCCTCCAGTTCGGATTACTGACGGCAAAAACGAGCTTTATATAAACGGAATCGCCGACCGCGTGGATGGATATATGCATGATGGAAAACTCTACCTGCGCATAATCGACTACAAAACCGGCAAAAAGTCCTTTTCGCTTTCGGATGTCTGGTACGGCATGGGAATGCAGATGCTGCTTTACCTCTTCGCCTTGGAGCAAACGGGAACCGAGCGCTACGGCGAGGAAATTGTCCCCGCCGGTGTACTTTATGTTCCGGCAAGGGACTCAATCGTTTCCGCAAACGGCGACCTTACAGACGAAGAACTGGATACGGTTAAGGCGAAAACGAGAAAGCGCAGCGGACTTATACTTGACGACGGCGACATAATCGCCGCAATGGAAAGCTCCGAAAACCCAGAATATATACCGGTAAGCTTTAAAAAAGACGGCAGCTTGAGCTCGGACAGTCTTGCTGGCGGTGAGCAGTTTAAGGCGCTGCATAGCCATGTGGATGAGCGGCTTCTCGAGCTTTCCGAAAACCTTTCCGGCGGCAAAATCGACGCCTCGCCTTATTACAGGGGCGAAGCAGACAACGCCTGCCTATACTGTCCATACGTAAGTGTCTGCCGCTTTGACGAAAAGCGCGACAAACGGCGCTATCTTTCAAATCTTAAGCCCAGCGAATTCTGGGGGAAACTGGAGGGTAAGAAATGAGCACGATAAATCTGACTCCCGACCAGGAAAATGCAGTTTTTGCGCGCTCGTCGTCCATTCTGGTATCTGCCGCGGCAGGTAGCGGAAAGACAAGAGTTTTAACCGAGCGGCTTATGGCCTACGTAACGGATAAATCCGAGCCGAAAGATATAAACAGCTTTCTCATAATCACCTATACACGCGCATCGGCAGCGGAACTTCGTGGCAGAATTCTGGAGGAACTTTCGCAGCGTGCCGCTGCCGACCCCGAAAACCGCAGACTTCGCCGTCAAAACACTCTCTGTTACAGGGCTCAGATAGGCACGATACACAGCTTTTGTACCACCATTCTTCGCGAATACTGCCACAAAGTGGGACTAACGCCAGATTTTCGCGTGGGCGATGACGACAAGTGTTCGGAGCTAAAGGAAAAAGCTCTTGAAAAAGCGCTGGAAAATGCTTATGAACACATCGCCGAAAACAGCGATTTCGCCGCGCTTGTTGAAAGCGTGGGCGCAGGCCGCGACGATTCCCGTCTTGCCAAAACGGTTCTTGATTTAAACGAAAAAATGCGAAGCCACCCCTATCCCGAAATGTGGGCTGCGCTTCAGCTCTCCTTGCTGGATGTCTCCGCCTTGACCGACGCCGGTAAAACGATTTGGGGCAGGGAACTCATGGAAAACGCAAGGCTAACGGCGATATACTGGTCAAATCGTTTGGAAACGCTCTGGTATTCCCTCAACTCCGACAGCACCGAAAACGCGGCGATTATTTCCGCTTACGGAGAAAGCCTTTGCGAAACCATGGATTCTCAACGCGGTTTTATTCGCGCGCTGGACCGGGGATGGAACGAAGCCGCAAACGCACTTCCAATTTCATTCCCAAGCTTCAAACCGCTCAAAAACTATGGGTTTGAGGAGCGAAAAAATGCCGTTGTTTCTTCTCGCGACGGTTGTAAAAAGGCAGCGAAAAATCTCTGCGCCGTTTTCGACGCACCCTCTGAAAAACTGCTTAGCGAACTATCAGTTACCGCGCCTGCAATGCGCGCACTTATAAGGCTTACGCTCGAATTTGACAGACTTTACTCAACCGAAAAGCGGCGGCACAACCTGATTGATTTCTCCGATTTGGAGCATTTTGCCGTCGGTCTCCTGTGCTGTCCCGAAACGGAAGAGCCGACGGAAACAGCCGTCGAAATTTCCAAACGCTACACGGAGATTATGGTGGACGAATATCAGGACGTCAACGCCGTTCAGGACCTAATCTTCCGCTGCGTTTCGCGTGAGGGCAAAAACATTTTTATGGTAGGCGACGTAAAGCAATCGATTTACCGTTTTCGTCTTGCCGACCCCTCGATTTTCATTGGCAAGTACCTGAATTATTCGGATTTCTCCTCCGCTGAAAATACGCAGGCGAAAAAAATTCTTCTTCAGAGCAATTTTCGTTCCGATTCTAATATTCTGGGCGCCTGCAACCACGTCTTTTCAAACACAATGTCCGAAGCTCTCGGCGATATAGATTACGATGAAAATGCGGCTTTATTCGCGGCTCCTTGCGCTTTGCCCGCACGCGGAAAGACAGAAATTTCCGTTCTTGCCGTGCCGCAGGCGGAGGACGGTGAGGAGCGCCCCGATAAGACCTACCTTGAAGCGTGCATGGTCGCCAGACGCATAAGGCATCTTGCCGAAAGCTCCGAGACCATTCTGGATAACGGCACTGAGAGGCCCATACGATATGGAGATTTTGCAATCTTGCTCCGTTCACCGAATACGGCAGGTGCTGCTTTTAGGCGCGCTTTGGCTGAGCAGGGCATACCCGTTTTTGCAGAGCAGGGCAGCGGCTTTTTCACCTCCCCTGAAATTCTCATTGTCTTGTCACTTCTATCCGTAATTGATAATCCCCATAGGGACATTCCTCTTGCCGCGGTGCTTTCCTCTCCGGTTTTCGGATTTAGCGCCGATGAGCTTTCCCTTATCCGCTCAGGTGACAAGAACGGCGACTTTTTTACCGCGCTCACTGAGGCGGCAATCGATAATGAAAAGTGCAGAGTATTTTTGGAAACTCTTTCCGAGCTTCGCGCTCTCTCGGACGATATCGGCGTGTATGAAATCTTATGCATGATATATGACCGCCTTGAGCTTTCCGCAATCTGCGCTGCGATTGGCGGAGGAACTCTCTCAAATGGGAATCTCATGCTTCTACTTGAGTTTGCGGCAAAATTTGAGGAAAACGGCTATCGCGGACTTTTTGGCTTTATCAAGCAGTTAAGGCGCATGGAGCAGCGCGGCGAAGAGCCTGCTTCAGGTGCAAACGTCGCTGGAAACGCAGTTTCTATTATGAGCATACACAAGTCGAAGGGGCTTGAATTCCCCATTGTGTTTCTCGCCAACACCTCTCGCGAGTTCAACAAAATGGATCTGCGCGCTCCCGTACTCATTCACCCTGAGCTCGGCTTAGGCTGTAAACTAACCGACACAGCGCGCGGTATTGAATATCCGACGCTCGCAAGACGTGCCATAGCGTCAAGGCTCAGCACCGAGATGCTTTCCGAGGAAATGCGAGTGCTCTACGTCGCTATGACACGAGCAAAGGAACGGCTTTATATTTCCTGCGCTTCAAAAGACCCAAAAGCTCTGATTGCCAAGCTCTCGGAAAACCTCTCCTCGCCCTTAAGTCCCGAAATTCTCAAGTCTGCGCCATCCATGTCACACTGGCTCATTTCAGCGGCTCTCATCGAAAACGGGGGCCTGCTCACAATTTCGACCGAGACCTCCGATTCTGATGAGGCAACGCCGGAAATCAATGTTGCACCCCAGAAAGTTCAAAAACCAGTTGTAAACCAATCGGAGCTTTCTGAGCTTAATCGCGTACTCAGCTACCGCTATCCGTTTGAAAGAGCTGTAAGACTCCCCGCAAAGCTTACTGCAACAGCCCTTCCGCAGGATGAAGCGGATGCGGACGCCGAGCAAATTGTGAAGGAGCACGCCTTTTTCTTCCGACTGCCCGATTTTGCAGGAGAAAACCATCCGCTGTCTGGCTCCGAGCGCGGTGTTGCAACGCATATTGTGATGCAGTTTATCGATTTTACTCAAACTGAAGCACTTTCCGCAATTGAGAGCGAAATTGCACGGATAGCAAAACTCGGTCAGCTAACCGACAGACAGGCAAAAGCTGTCGACAGGTCTTCGATACTTGAGTTTTTCGGTTCCGGCACGGGAGTTCGCATCAAAGCGGCCGATAAAGTGCACCGCGAGCTTCGGTTCTCGCTTCTTTGCTCCGCTGACGAGTTCTTTGTGGACGCCACTAGCGAAAACGTCCTGCTTCAGGGTGTTGTTGACTGTTGTATCGAGGAGCAGG
>Ga0209430_1001077_pt1 | contig 21769 bp, 19 predicted proteins | sample BarGraIncub1133A_FD_184504 | JGI IMG/M metagenome (GOLD analysis project Ga0209430, IMG submission 184504) | Arctic peat soil microbial communities from Barrow, Alaska - Barrow Graham LP Incubations 11-33A (SPAdes) (version 2) | ecosystem: Environmental > Terrestrial > Soil > Wetlands > Peat... | reverse complement strand
AATGCGGCTGACATAAAAATGATTGTGTGTGTTCCTGACCCAGAGGTAATAAAGCATGTAGAGGATGCTCAAAGTAAGTGTCCCTCGCTCATTAAAAAAGCTTTAATATGTGAAAGTAAAGATGGATGGATAGATTTCACAAAATCTGTTGATATGTCTTCAAATGTATTTGAAAGAGCTCAAGGAAATCAAGTTTCAAAAAATGATGATATATCCTTACTATATTTCACTTCTGGAACTACAGGTATGCCAAAGATGGTACAGCATGATTACGCCTACCCCTTAGGACATATTCTCACTGCAAAATATTGGCAGAATGTTGTTGAGGATGGACTACATCTCACTGTTGCTGATACTGGTTGGGCAAAGGCTGTATGGGGTAAAATATATGGTCAGTGGCTTTCAGGAAGTGCTGTATTTGTATATGACTATAATAAATTTGTGCCAAAGGAATTGATTGAGGTAATTTCAAAGCATGGTGTGACTACATTTTGTGCACCACCAACTATTTATAGATTTTTCATTAAGGAAGATCTTACAAAGTTTGACCTTAGCAAGCTCAAATACTGTGTTGTAGCTGGTGAACCTTTGAATCCAGAGGTATATAGCCAGTTTTATAAAGCTACCGGTATCAAGCTAATGGAAGCCTATGGGCAAACTGAGCTCACAGTTACTCTAGGTACATTTCCTTGGATTGAGCCAAAACCAGGTTCTATGGGTAAACCCTCTCCAGGCTATGACATTGATCTACTAGATGATGATGGAAATTCTTGCCAAGAAGGTGAAGAAGGGCAAATAGTAGTTCGTACTGATAAGAAGAAACCTGCTGGGATGTTTGGAGGATACTACAGAGATCCTGCCCTAACTCACCGTGTTTGGCACGATAGCATCTATTATACTGGTGATATGGCTTGGCGTGATGAGGATGGCTATTACTGGTTTGTAGGAAGAGCTGATGACGTAATTAAGAGCTCTGGATATAGAATAGGACCTTTTGAGGTTGAGAGTGCTTTATTAGAGCATCCCTCAGTTCTCGAATGTGCTATAACTGCTGTTCCCGATGAAGTTAGAGGTCAGATTGTAAAAGCCACTGTTGTTCTGGCAAAGAATTATGCTGCTAGCGATAAACTAGTTAAGGAACTTCAAGAACACGTTAAAAGAGTAACTGCACCCTACAAGTACCCAAGAATAATTGAGTTTGTTATAGAACTGCCTAAAACCATTAGTGGTAAGATAAGGCGAGTTGAAATAAGGCAAACTGATAAGGATAAAGAATAATTTAAGATTTTATAAAAATGGCTACAGCGGAATTTCATTTTCTGTTGTAGTTATTTTTTTGAGACTAATAATAGTCAGCATTAATACGACAAAACCCACGTTAAGGAGCTAGTTTATAACACTTAAAGTCCCGTACTGCTTTTGTGACAGCACGAAATATTTAGAAGATATTTTCACTTTTCAAAAGGTATACCTTTTGAAATATGTCAAACTGTCTGACACTTTGCAATACCTAAGCGTACAAATTTATTAAAAATCTGCTGATACCCTTAGGTTAATAAAACTGTTAATCAACACTTATTTCATTCTAATATACTTTTTTGGCGGGATAGGCAAAAACACCCTATTTTGAATGGGTTGTTATGTTTTTCACAGATACTGGTACTACCTCTATTTAATAACAGAAACCGCCGAAGCTTTAATATCTTCACCATTTAGAATGAATTTTTTAAAGGATGTATCTTTTACAATTATGCAGAATATAACATCACTTTTTTTACCCGATTGTCTTGGTATAGCATCAATTATTATAGAATCTTTTCCTCCTGAATCTATTGATATTACTTTGCAAGAGTAATTAACATATAGATAGTACATTACAACTTTGTCAGATTCCTTAGTTTTTCCAAGATATATCCCATCAGTTTTACTATTATTTCCAACCCATTTATTAACATTTGTATTCACAGAATTTATTTCAATAGCTTCAGTTGAATAATTTACAATACTTGAACAACTTGTTAAAGTAAGTAGAAATAAAATTAATAGAACTATAACTTTTTTCAAATTAATCCCTCCGGTACTCATAATCATTAATTAATAGCAGAAAAAACATTAATTAAGCCAAATCCATAGAAATCGTATTTTCCAGGTACGCCTAAATCAATAGTTGTAGATTCGACTCGTTCTTTTACTTCATTTGGGATACATATGCCATCGCCATTTGTATCAACTCTTGCTGGAGTAGATAGCAATAATGCCACATCACCTGTTACATGTGGGGCAGCCATTGAAAATCCACTTAATGCTCCATACGTTGGTCCCTTATTGTTGAATAAATATTTACTCCAGGAGCAACTGCATCTATCTTACCTATTGGGGAAAACTCTGCAATATTATTATTTAAATCTATTGCAGATACAGAAATTACCTCTGGATATGCTGAAGGATAACTTATAGTAATTCTAGAATCATTTATTGCTGAAGCTAGTATAACAATTTCTGCTTGATTGGCTCTTAATATATCATGAAGCAACTCACTACTACTAGTTGCGCCAAAGCTTATATTTACAACTCAACTTTCACACATTGAAAATGTGCCGTGACCTTTAAGAAATCAATGGTTTAGGTAATAAAAGAGTTCGAGAGCACCTCTAAATATGGTATAATATAATTGATGTAACCCCATCACCCCAAACATTTGGAGGTTCTTGAACATGCCAATTATACCACAAGATACTACTAGGGGTATCAGCAGATTTTTAATAAATTTGTACGCTTAGGCAGCTTAGTATACAAAAAAACCTATATTTTATAAAGCTTCTGAGCTTAGCGTACTATTTTTGCAAAAATCTGCCCATACCCCATGTACTAAAAAGTACTCTCCAAAAAACATGGAGAGTACTCGTAAGAAGTGCAAGACAATGTATGTTTATAATACTTTAGACTCAACTTTATCTTTATAATTTAATATATATAAAGCTTTAAAAATTAAATAGCCAATTAATACTCCAATGACATTTAAAATTATATCATTAACATCACTTTGTCTAGTTTGTATCGAAGGCAATAAAATACCTTGTATATACTGTAGTATCTCTGTTAATAGTGAAACTACTAATCCAAAAACAGTTACTGTTGAAATCTTTTTAAACTTTTGATTCCATAATAAAGTTAAAAACACCCCAAAAGGTATAGTAAGTATTATGTTACCAAAAGTGTTTATTACTATTAGCCTTATCGGAACATGGGATAGTACGGCATCAAATATAGGTTTAAAGGGTATAAGTTGAATAGTGGGTTTCATAAAATATTGTTGCTTTACCCAAAATATAGTTATTGGGAATAAAGTGATTCCAATATAGCTAAATACATATACGGCAAAAATATTAATTATTAACTCCCTTTTTAAATCTATCTGCTTATTATTTTTCTTTTTAACAAGAAGTATTATAGTTCTTAATAATAACCATATGGGTATTATACCCATAATCCAATATCTCCTTGAAATATAAAATCCTTGAGGCATAAAATAGTATCCTTCCTTTAACTGTGATCATGCATGGTACCAGAGACACTATAAATTCTATATGTACATGGTGAAACTCCGGATGCAGATAAGAAGTAGTTGGTGGAATCAGCATTTACAGACCAGGCATAAGAACCTGTATCAGATATCGTTTGCGTACCGTAATGACTAGTTCCTTTAACTAAGTCAACATAGCATGCGCCCGTTTCAATAGATTGATTAGTCCTTGAATCTTTAACGGAGTAACTAGTTATCTGTAAGCTTACACTACCAGGAGTTAAAGAATAGTACACCCCTGTTTCGTCCCCAGATACATAACCATTTCCAGTAGCAAACGTATTAAATGTAAAGCTTGAACTCTGGTCAGAATAAGCAAATACAACATTTCCTAGAAGACAAATAGCTATAAAACAAATAGAAATTACTTTAAACACCTTTTTCATAAAAAATCCTCCTAATTAAAATTTTAACTTCATTAACATGAGACTACGTTAAAATAAAATAAATTGTCATGTACTCATAAAATTTTCTAATGGTGAGTAGTAATGGACAGAAAGTCATAACAGGTATCCAATTACTTACAATCACAAAATGCCGAATAAGTAAAGTAGTCTTTAAAAAAAACTACTTTGGGGAATATTTTTTTCAGGGGTGTCGCCAACTAAACAGACAAATACCACTTTAAGGCTATAAGCCACAATATCCCTACTTTTTTAGATATTAGTTTTTCGTAGCGCACAAGTAGCTTCTAAATATTTTGTGCTGTCACAAAAGCAGTACAGGACTTTAAGTGTTATAAGCTAACTCCTTAGCGTGGGTGAAATAGCCGCTAATTAACCAATCATCTCCTTAACGTGGTTTTTGTCGGTTGGCGACACACCCTAACAGAATGTAATTATCGGGTGATCTTATATATAACATAGATTGTCCACCTCCCTTAATAATTTTTAAAAGGAATAAAATTTATCCTCTTACTTATATAGACAATATAAATGTCGAAAACGTCACACTTTTGATGAAAATATATTTTTAAAAAATGATGTGACGTTTTTGTCATTTAGGTTGTCTTATACAGTAGGAAGAAATTTTTAAAAAATGAGAGGGGAATTTCAATATGAACAAATTATTTAAAATGGTTGTTCTTGCTCTGTTAGTAATTTTATCTGTCCAACAAACAGCTTTTGCAGTAGAGAAAGAAGAACGGCCACCAAAACCAAGCATAGGGGTTGAATCTTCTAATCCAAAACTTGGCAGCAGCACAAATATTCAATTAGTATCTCCCCTAATTGTAAGCGGACTTCTTACTGATTGGGGATGTACCATTCAAAATACTAGCGGTACAAATTTAGGACTCAACGGGAGTAGTACTGCCAACACAATAGCAGATTTGATGGGACTTACGATATACCTTCAAAAATGGAATGGCTCACTGTGGGTGGATATAAATAACTGGACCTTTAATGATAGTTCAACAGTATCTATAAATAAAGGTGTTAGCACAACTTGCCAGTCAGGATATTACTATAGAACTCGAGGAGTTCATACAGCAATGAAAGGTTCACAAACTGAAACGCAAAATTCCACTTCAGCATACATATATGTGAGTTGAAAAATAAAGGGTGTACGCAGGTACACCCTTTATTCCATTGATTCAGCTACTTTAATTATAGATTTTTCATCGATAGTCCCGTCAATCTTATAACTCTTATTATCAATGTCCCATAGGATCTTATTAAGTGCATTATCATAATTTATTAAAGTTGCATCCATACCTCTAATTTTTAAATGTTTGATCTGTGTGTCTTTCTCTGTCTTTACATTAAGAGTACTTTTAGTCCCTTTTGGTATACACTTTTGTGTAATCAGTATGAATTTGCTTTTATCACCTGCATTCTTGGAATTATAGTATACAAATGTTACAGCCTCTTGCTCTTTAACTTCATTGGAAATGTCTACTTTGGTTAATTCATAATTGTCGGAAACATACTTGGGAATTAACAATTTAAAAGACACTTTATTTTGGGCATCATTTATTCTAGGATCTTGAATACTATCGTTAACTTCTTTTTGACCATTCTGTGCAGTCGTATCAACACTTTTACGAATTACAAAAGTATTCCCTGCAAATTCTTCAATGCTCTTTATAATTTTATCGGCAAAAGCCCCAACAGGAACATTGAACCCTATAATAGTACTTGTTATAACTGCTAGCAGCACACATGCGGCAATTGCTGGTTTTAATCGCCTTAACATGTCTCTTTTTCGCTGTTTCCTTATTATTTTTATAACATTCTCCCATACTTCCTGTGAAGGAGGATATTCAGTCTCTTCATACCTTATTTTAAAGGCTTTCTTAATCAACAGATCTAAATCTTTACGCATTAATACTCCCCAATCCCTTCATATCGGTTTTTTCTTTTAGAATATTCTTCTGTAGGTTTATTGTAATTTTATCTTTTGCCCTATGTGCCCTCATTCGGACAGTGCTTTCTTTTAAATTCATTTGCTCGGCAATTTGGGTATAAGAAAAACCATCATAATATTTCAAGCTTAATATCCTCTGCTCCTCTAATCCCAATTCTTCGATATAACGGAGAACTTCTTTTGAATCTTCCTTTAATTCATATAGCTGTTCCGGATTATTTGAGTCACAAAACCGAATGATATTATCAGGTATATTTTTATCTTCATCTTCTAAAGGTACATTTCTGTTATTATGTTTAATTTTTTTCTTTAACATATTTTTACCTGTATTTTCTGCAATAGTACAAATCCACGAACTGAATTTATCTATTTCCTTTAATGTATTGATTTTTAAAAACGCACTCACAAAAACTTCTTGTGTTACATCTTTTGCAATTTCTCTATTGATTACTATTGATAGTGCTATTTTATATACTTTATCATAATTACTGCTATACAATAATTGCCAAGCTCCTTCATACCACTTGTCATTGCTCTTATTTGTAGTAAAAAACATATTATTGACTCCTATACTATATAGACAATTAAAGTCTATAAAACGTCACATAATTTTAAATAATTTCCCACTTTATTATACCGCGTTTAGCAAATATTTACATGAGTTAATAGTAGATTTTTAATAGGAGTATAACACTATTTTGTAAACTCAAGTGCCATAAAACGTAATATTTCATCTTTTCTGTAAAGAGTTGATTTATTAACTCCGCTCAATTTATACCATACAAATACGCAAAACTCCCCTTCTTTCCGAGCATTTGTTTGTTTCTGCGTTAAAGTACGACCCCCTTACAAAAAGTTCCCTCAAACATTTAGTCCAAGAGAGCAATAAAAAATACTTCACTTATTGCATAAAATACTCTAAGTCTTTAATATTAAGCTACTTTCGTTCTTTACTTTTACATGTCAGAAGTTAATTGATGTAAAGTTAAATTTATAAAATAATGTCTTGTTGGTATTGGTTACACGAATCGTTGGCGACACCCCTAATCAAATTTCCGTTATTTTTGAAAGAAAAAGTCGCAGGTTATCATTTTGATATCCCTACGACTTTTAGTTAAGTTGCTTATATCAGCTTCATCAATATCTCATTGCTTCTTTCAATGAATTTAGACATCGCATCAGGCTCTAGTGGCTGATGGCTCATCATTGCTAAATCATAGATATGCTCGCTTATCAGCTTTACATCGTCCTTCTTTGCCTCATTATCTTTTAAATCTATCACTGCTTTAACAAGCCTGTTTGATGAATTTAGTACAAGTGTCTGCTCCTTAGGGAACATGTGGCTCATATCCATTCCTCCAAACATTGCGCTCATTTCCTGCATCCTTCTTGATTGCTCAGACAAAAGTATCATGGCAGGAATAGTTTCATTTTTTAATGCTTCCACCTGAACCTTGAGCTTTTCATCATTAATTGTTTCCTTAAACAGCTTTTCTAGATAGCTTACATCTGCTTGCGCAATTACAGTATCACCATTTTTCATGTTATCAGAGATATCAGCATCAATTCTGTTAAAGTGAACGCCTGTCATTTTGCTCTCTAGCATCTGCATATAATGATTATCAATCATAGCAGAAAGAATTACTGCCTCCATGCCATTCTCATTAAACAACTTGATATATTGCGCTTGCTGCTTTTCATTTGATACATAGAACACCTTATTCTCATGCTTTTCCTTGTTGTTTTCAAGGTATTCCTTTAGTGTGGTATATCCACCCTTTGTTGACTTATAGATTATGCTGTCTTTCACTCTATCAAAGAATTTTTCTTCTCTGATACAGCCATACTTAACAAATGGATTTATATCATCCCAATATTTATTGTAGTTTTCACGCTCATTCTCAAATATTGAGGTTAACTTGTCTGCTACTTTTTTTGTAATATGAGTAGAAATCTTTTTAACATATCCATCGTTTTGTAGGAAGCTCCTTGAAACATTTAATGGCAAATCAGGGCAGTCCAGCACACCTTTTAATAGTAAAAGGAATTCAGGTATTACCTCTTTTATATTATCAGCAACGAAAACTTGATTATAATACAGCTTAATTTGACCTTCCATCGTCTCAAACTCATGCTTTAGCTTAGGGAAGTATAATATACCCTTTAAATTAAATGGATACTCCATATTTAAATGGATCCAGAAAAGTGGTTCATTAAAATCATGAAATACTTTTGTATAGAACTGCTTGTACTCTTCATCTGTACAGTCCTTTGGGTTCTTGAGCCACAGAGGCGTAGTGTCATTTAATGGTTTTGGAAGCTTTGGTTCAACTTTTTCTTCAACTTTTTCCTCAGCTTTATCTTCAGTTTTTCCTTCAACATTGTCTATTTCAGTTTTTGTCACCTCTTGCTTTTCAGGTTCTTTTGCAGCATCCTCTAAGTAAATCTCATAAGGGAGGAAGCTAAAATATTTCTCAAGGGTAGTTCTCATCGTGTTTTCATCAGTAAATTCAAGACTGTCATCGGTAAGATTCAAGGTTATCGTTGTACCGTTTTCAGTTCTATCAGAATCTGTCATTTCAAATTCAGTACCGCCTTCGCTTTGCCATCTAACCGCAGTTGCACCCTGCTGATAGGACAATGTGTCGATTTGTACGTGCTGTGATACCATGAAGCATGAATAGAAGCCTAGTCCAAAGTGGCCTATTATTTGTCCATCGTCAGACTTGTCCTTATATTTTTCAAGGAAGTCCACTGCACCTGAGAAAGCTATCTGATTAATATATTTTTTAACCTCTTCCTCAGTCATTCCCAAACCATTATCCAAAACTTTTATAGTTTTATCATTTTTGTTCACAATGACCTTAATTTCATATTTGTTACCTTCTGGCAGTTCTGCTTCGCCCATCGCATCTAGCTTCTTGAGCTTGCTTATTGCGTCGCTGGCATTAGATACAAGCTCTCTTATAAATATATCCTTTTCAGAATATAACCATTTTTTGATTATTGGAAAAATGTTCTCTGTACTTATTGAAATACTTCCACTTTCGTGTTTCATAATATTTGCCTCCACTTAAAAATTTTACGTTACTAATAATATAACTCTATTAGCACAAATTTTCAAGTATTTTTTAGCACTCAATCAGCAAGAGTGCTAACAAGCCATAAAAAGCATTAAAACAGCTTAACCATTTAATGATATTCTTTTTAACTCATCACAGGTTATGTTCTTCTGCTTCCCATCAATCTGCGTAGCTAATATAATCTTTCCATTCCATAAATCTACTATATGCTTTAATGTCTCATAGGCGTAGCTGAGATCCAGCTCTCGTCCGTCAAATTCATGCTTAAGCACAAGTGAGTTATCCTTTTGATTCCAATCACTTACAGAGATTGTTGGGATGCTTCCTATACCAACTGTATTACATAATGTGTCCCTTACTATTTTCCATCCGTCTTCATCAGAAACCTCAGAAACCATAAAGTCATTTCCTGCTGATACAAACTCAAAGAGATTCATTTCACTGCACAGCTCTTTGGTTAGGAACCTTCTGATAAAGGATTGGTCTCGTTCAGTTTGCCTGACCTCAAATATTTTATCAGCTCCAAATTCATTATAAAGATTTTCAAATATCTTAAATCCTATATAATATGGATTAATACTTGACTTTAAAGGACGTATTACTTCATTATGCTTTCTCAGAAATTCTAAATGCATGTTTTGAGGTAACTCAAGTTTGTTCAATATTTTGTAATGCCAAAAGCTAGCCCAGCCTTCATTCATTATTTTTGTTTCAATTTGTGGAATGAAGTATTGCGCCTCATCTCTAACAATAGACAATATATCTTTCTCCCAATCTTGTAGCCGTCCGTTTGCCGTAATAAATTTCAGAATATCTTCTTCCGGTTTTTCAAGAATCTTCACTTCTTGTTGTTCTAATTTTGTCTTATCTTCTAATTCGCTTTGAGCATATCTTTCAAGGTAAGGGAATTCTCGTTTTTTATCTGTTAGAGCAGACTTGGATTTCTCCTTATCCTCAACTCTATTTTGGAATCCAACTACTCTCTCAGTTTGAAACTTCACGGTATGTGCAGCATTTAGTATCTTTTCTACCCTTGAATAGCCTATACTTGGATCAGAAATATACTCTCTAATACGATTTGCATGGTTTTTGAACATTTCAACAGTGTACTCAGCTCTGGTTCCTATTTTAAAAAGTCTATTATTTTTGAAAAAGTCATTATGTGCATATACATGCGCAATAGTCAGAACTTGAATAAGCAGTGAATTATCCTTCATAAGATATGCTATGCAAGGATCGGAGTTAATAACCATTTCATATGGCAGGCCTGTCAAATTGTACTTGTGCAAAGTCTTTATTCTTTCATAGGATTTTCCATAGCTCCAATGAGGGTAATGTGACGGCATACCAACATAAGATTCATAGCCAATCATATCTTCATAATTTATTATTTCAAACTCTTGATTATAGTAATTAAGTCCAAAATTCTTAGCCAACTTTTCAATATTTTCATTCCAGTATTCCAAATCTTTTATGCTAAAGTCTGCCATTATTTTTTCTCCCCCTGTTCCGCGTCCTTATCACTAACTTTCTCAAGAAGTTTCTTTAATGCAGGAAGAACATCTTCCTTTTTGTTTATGGTTATTGCTGCAAAGTTTTTGCTATTTACTTTGCTTTGCAGCTCAGATTTTATTGTGCTACCTACGTTATAGTAACCTGGCACTATTTCGCCATAACCAAATAAGTTGCAAACCTTGCAAAGCTTATTCGCACTATCAATAGCTTTCTTGTTGTCTTCTGTCCAATTATCTCCATCACTGCAATGAAAGGCATACACATTCCAATTTGAAGGACTATATCTTTCGGAAATTATATCTAGAGCTTTTTCATAGCCGCTGCTAATGTATGTGCCTCCAGATTCTCCCCTATGGAAGAACTCCTTTTCGTTTACCTCTTTTGCAGTTGTTGTATGAGCAATAAAAACCACATCCACATTCGCATATTTCAAATGTAAAAATTGATAAAGAAGAAAATAGAAGCTTCTTGCTAAGTATTTCTTTGTTTGATCCATAGAACCAGACACGTCCATAATGCACAGCACCACTGCATTGTAGTCCCTTTTATTATCCGCTTTTATCCTGTAGTATCGCAAATCTTCTTCTATAAATGGAAACCTTTCATTATTTTCAGATTCATCCATTGCTCTTTTAAGAGACTGCTTTCGCTTAATTTTTTCTATTACAGAGCGTTTTTTTGCTAGCCTTGGAGGAATTCCTTTATGCTGATACCCAAGCTTCCTATAGCTTTTTTCTTCTAATTGGGACAATTGCTTTTTATCAATATCAGGAAGGTTCAAATCATCAAACAGATATTTAATAACTTCTTCGATAGTTATTTCTGTTTCAAACACCTCTTCGCCTTCTTGATTGCCAGCCTTCCCTTTATCTGAGCCATTTTGGGCTTCGCCAGAGAACTTATCCCCTCTTTTTTCGTCACCATTTCCTGCACCAACTCCAGGTTTATTTTTGCCATAGATAAACTGGAATTCCTTGATGCCTTTAATAGGGATTTTAATTTTTTTGTCGTTGCTTTTACCAATGATACTTTCCTCGGAAATAATACTGCCAAGATTTTTTTTAATTGAGTCCTCAACTAATTCTCTATGCCTTCTCCTATCTTCAGCAGATCTATCTCTTCCACCACTGTTGTTCTCTCTAAATATTGCCATATCTATTAACCTCCAGATCCACTATTAGTCTTTCCAAAGATTATTGGCAGAAAATTTCAATATAACATTACAGCAATGGTCACAGTAGCCATTTTTCTTCATTTCGTCAACCATAGTATTATATTTTTCAGTTTGATCCTTGTCTCTGACCTTAGTTTGAGTAATTATTCTGCTTAAATCTCTTACTGATGCTGTCAGTTTCTTTTCAATAGCCTCCTTTAAAGGCTCATAGCTGGTATAGTCGAGATTTCCGCCATTTCTCATTACAAAAAACATATATGCTGTGACATCTGAGCGGAATCCCTTTACTGCTGTATCAGATATGCCAATTTGCTCTTCAATGGATCTCATGAACTTCTCATCAGGCTCAAGCTCCTCACCAGTGTTTATATCCTTGATCTTAGTTTTATTAACAAATGCCTCTGCATGGTCTAAATAGTTGTTAAACAAGCTCTCTGCCTGTTCCCTGTACCCATGTATAAAGGCTTTAGTAACCTCTTTTTCAAGAATCTTGTTATACTCTTTTTTCACTGAATCATATATAAGCCTCAAGTATCTTTCTTTCTCTTCGTCACCAATTCCAAGCTCTTTTACTGCTTTAATCAAGGTCTCCATCACAGCGATAGGATTTATGCAATTATTTTCAGATTCTGATAAAGCAGTGTCTAGCGCCTTCATAATAAATCTTGTGGATATACCTGTCATACCCTCTCTTTGAGTTTCCTCACGTAGTTCAAATATATCTATCTTTCTTGTCATTCCTTTTTCTAAAATTTCTTCTCCATTATATATCTTGAGCTTTGTAATTGGGTCAACCTTACTAGATGGACTTAGCCTTGTGAGTATCGCGAACATTGATGCAATCTCAATTGTATGCGGTGCGATATGTGCTTTAAAATTACTCTTTGATAACATTTTTTCATATATTTTTATTTCTTCATTGAGCTCCATACAGTAGGGCACCTCTATCCTAACTATTCTGTCTAGGATGGCCTCATTTGTATGATCTGATTTGAATTTATTCCACTCTGCTTCGTTTGAATGTGCTAGAATTACTCCATCGAAATATATCATAGCGCCCTTACCCGGAGATGGTATAGACTTTTCTTGTGTAGCAGTTATCATTGTATGTAAATATTCTGTCTCATTTTTAAATACCTCAATAAACTCAACGACTCCTCTATTGCCTACATTAAAAGCCCCATTTAACGATAGCACTCTGGGGTCATCCTCAGGGTATAAGTCTATTTTAGATATATCTACACTACCTGTAAGTACTGAGGTATCCTGGTTATTTGGATCAACTGGAGGCACTACTCCTATGCCCTTCCTTGACCTGATTGAAAAGTTAGTGTATTCTACTGGAAATCTTTCATACTCTCCATTATATTCGTTTTTCAGCCTATATCTGCATATCGGGCACAGATCTCCTTCAATTTTAACCTTAAGTGTATTCTCAAAGTCCTTCCTTAGGTGCTTCGGAATTAGATGTAATGGTTCTTCTCTCATAGGGCAGCCTTTAAGTGAATATACAGGATCTGAGCCTTCAAGTGCCCGTTTGAGTGATTCCATAAGCGAGGACTTACCTGCACCTACTGGGCCAACCAAATATAGCACCTGTCTTGATTCCTCACCTGCCATAGCTGCAGAATGAAAGTATCTTGCGATTTTCATTATAGTTTTATCAATGCCAAAAAAGTCATCCGCAAAAAAAGGATACTTTTTAATAATATCATTACCATGAATTCTTCTTAGCCTTGGATTTTCATCTGTTCTCACAGCCTCTACGCCTTGCGAAAATATTAGGTCATATAGTCTTTGATGAGCCAGAATTGCAACCTCTGGAATTGATTTTACTAATTTTAGATAATCTAGAAACGTACCCTCAAACTGCTTTTTTACATTTTCTGCCCTATCCTTTTGAATCATTGCTTTAAAATCAAACTCCGGTTTGGTCATTTAAAAAGCCTCCCTTTTGTTGCCTAGTTGTATATGTTTATTCATAAAAATATTTCACTTTAAAATATATGTGCTCATTTTCATAATATTATCAAATGAACCTCTTAATACCTAAAACAAAATATTTAAACAAGGGAAACTAAATAATAAACACAATTTTGAAGGAAGAAATTTTCTGTCAAGACAAGCAGCAAGGAGGCATAATAATCATTCTATCTCAGCGGCGCTGCTATTACTCCCACTTCAATAAGCGGAAGTAAGTGCCACCAAGCTTCGAAATAAGGGCGACTAGAGTTCAGAAAACTTCATCTGAACTAAGTCTTCTTTAATACAACTGACAATAAAATAGCTAAGTGAATTAAGAAATTTCATTTTGACGTATTAATTTGTTTTTTAATGCAATTTTTAAAACTATATATCTGTAAATCAAAAATCCAATTATACACCCAGTAAAATTAAGAATTGCAATATCAACATTTACGAGTCCTACAGGAAATATCATTCTAATAAATTGAATAGCAACAACGCAGAGTAAGTAATATTTAAAAATATAAAAATTATTAAAATATTTATTGATTCCAAAAGGTATAAAAACACCGAGAGGAATAAATAATAAAATATATACGAATAAAGGAACATATGGTGAATTTCTCGTTAACATAAGCCCCATTGTCCTAAACGGTATTAATTTTATTGAATACATATATCCAAAAGATCTAATAGTTTTTGCCGCCCCTCCCTCTTTTGTTACAGGATTTAGAAAACATACTGCTATTAAAACAATACTTAAAATTAATAGTACTAACATAACTTTTTTAAAAATATTATTAACATAAACATCCTGTTTTGACTGCATTTTTTTATTATTTCCAAAGTCTGTTATTGCTTTTGTTACAGCAGCAGCATCATCAAGTCCATTTTCCATGTATTCACACTTCAAGTTACTTATGTGGTCAATATATTGCATTTTTAAATCCTGTCTGGTGATTTTGTCATAGTCAAAATCTTTAACTAACTTCGAAGACCTCTTTTGTATACTAGTCACTACTTAACATCTCCTTTTTATCTAAAAATTTATTAATTAAAATGTTAATTGCTTGCCAGCTTTCAAGCTTTGATTTGAGTTCCTCCTCTCCTTCCTTAGTTATTTCATAGTACTTTCTTTTCATATTTTTTTGTAATATTTTTTCCCAATAAGAACTTATATACCCTTTATCTTCAAGCCTCTTTAGAGCAAGATACATAGTACCTTCGCCAAGTTCATAATATTCACCTGTTGTTGTTTTTATTTCTTTCCCAAGCTCATAACCATACATGGCCTTATAAGATATCAAAATAAGTAGAATGATATCAATGTTGCCTTTCAATAATTCTTTATCCATAAATATCACCTTCAATGCAAATAATTATTTTACACTATTAGAATACATCATTATACTCTGTAATGCAAGGTATATGTTTATTAAAATACATGGTAAATTCACGAAGCGAAATAATGTAAAATAAAAGAAACCTCTTTAAAATAAGAGGAAGATATATTAAATATACTAATGTAAAGTTCAAGCAGCCTAATTTCAACGGTTCGTTACAGTTTTTTGAGAGCTTTAGCATAATGGAGTATAGGAGTGAGCAAGGAAAAGTTAGACGTAAACTTGTTGATATTATTTTTATTGTAATTTCAGCTGTTATTTGTGGCTGTAATTAGAATGGAAGGAAATACAGTGGCGGTCATCGGCTCGAACCAACACAACTTGGCTAATAAAATATATTGAGCTTCCTAATGGTATACCCTCATTATCAACTAGGAAGACTCTTTAACATTATTTATCCAAAACAATTTGAGAAATGTTTTGATTGCTTTATTTGTTCGGATTTAGATAACATTTTGCCTTTGCTCATTTTTTTGCTTCAACATTTAAATATACATCCATATATAATCGTCTTGATAAGGCTCCTAATATAACCTAATATAAGCTAATATAATCTATTGGTAAAAGGGTTGTCCGTATTACTAGTTTGAGGAAATGTTGTTCAAAAATAATAAAATCTTGATCTTGTACATGGTATGACAAAATGTATCTTGTAATTGTTATACAGTATCAAGTTCTTCTATTTTATGGTATATTGTGATAAAATAGGATAGTATTTTATAGTATTTTATATTTATTAAAAATGGACTTAATAATGCATTTCGCATAAGATATTAGCCCAAATTTTATTATAAGGACATATAATATATGAAAATAAATAACGAAATAATAGAGAAAACTAGTGATTTATATACAAGAAATAAGATAAACTGGACAGAATTTTATGTTCAGATAGATGGTTGCCAAAATGATTCACCGATTGAATTTAATATAATGCCAAAAGATTATTTGATGTTTGCCAAGAATAATATTAAAGAAAAAGTGACACAGACACAAAACTGTATAGATGCAATGAGTAACACTAAAAGAGCAATTGAATGTCAAATTGACCTATTAATAAATACACTGGGTTATGATTATAAAACATTTGACAAGAGAAATATGTATCCAGTGACAAAAGCATTTATTAAAAGCAATTTTCAAGAAGAGCAATGTGATGGATTAACTGATAGATTAAAATTATTAAATATATTAGGATTAGCTCCTACATTAATCTTATCTAATATTCGGAAATTGAGAAATCAAATGGAACATGAATACATAGAACTCTCATACCAAGATGTTAAGGGTTCTATAGAAGTTGCTGAGCTGTTTATAAATTCTAGTAATGGTAAATTGTATAATTTACCTACATTAATTGATGTTGGTAATACCTTAATAGATAAAGATGAAAATTCTTACTCATATTATAATATTCAATTCCCATTTTTGAGATTGGAGTTTGACACTCAGAATTCCACAGACACAGTAAAAATATTTATAAAAGATAATGATGATAGCCATATCGGACTCATTCTGAAGCCAAATGATAAATTCTATATCGAAGTTATTTATTGCTTGTTAAGTAGTGACTATTCAAAGTTACCATTTATTTTTGAATGTGATGTTAAACAAGAATTTATAAAATTTGAAGAAGTTTAGAGGGACTGTATATATTAATTGATTCTTATTAAGGAAAGCCACAAACGAGCCATATATTTCATTTATTAAACGTTTGGCTGTTAGTGAGAAATTAGATTTTGATACTGCTAAAATTTTAATTACGGAATATAAAAGAATCAAAAAGGAGATAGATTGATATGTTTGAGATTACATTTCTTATGCTAATAGTTGCAGTCCCTTTGCAGTTTTATTTATCCAAAAAGTATAACAAATGGTTAGGCCTAATTCTACCTATTATTTATTTTACTATTTCAATATTTGCAGTACTTAGCGCATTTCAATTTGTATTATTCCCCCCACTTCCTTCAGTACACGAAGTATATGAAAATGGTGTGCTAATTTCAAGCGAAAGTATTGAACAAACAAAAGTAGCAGATAACATAATCCCTTTTATGTTATTAACTTTTCTGTATTATAACTTACCAACTATTATTTTATGCGTCATTTATGCTGTCTACAGAAAAAAGAGGATAAAATCTATCGATATAGAAAAAATGAACATTCAGGATTTATAATATGTCATGTAGAAGCTTGGTTTAATAAGATGTCAGCAAGGATATACATACCCTATTTGGGGTTATTTATTCATCCTCTCACTAATGGTTTAATCAAGATTAATGGATGCTTTATATTTTTCAAGATTCCATAGTACATAAAGAGGAACATTCAAGAGCCCTTCATCATATTTAAGATTCGATAGTGATGTCCGAATAGCCAGATGAGTATCATACTTCTCTCTATAAATCTTCAAACTTCGGGCTTGCAAATTCTTTCCAGCTTTCACTTCCATAGGAATAACCCTTTGTCCGTCAGAAAAAATAAAGTCAACTTCCGCAGTCGCTTCAGACGTCCAATAATAAGTGTTTCTAATTTCTGGTATGGAAGATAGTTCCTGAAGTACATATTGTTCAGTCAGCGCGCCTTTAAATTCCTCAAATATTCTAATGTTCTGTGTTATTGCCTGCGGTGAAAGTTCGCTCATCACTCGTAAAAGTCCAACGTCGAGGTGATATAATTTAAACGACTTTAAATCTTCATATGCCTTTAATGGCAATGCACCTTTTGTTATTCTGCCTACACGCCTTATTAGTCCACTATCTAAAAGCCAAAGAAGTGCATCCTCATATTCTCTTGCCCTTGCACCTTCCTTTACCAGACCATAAATAAACTTTTTATTCTCTTTAGCAAGTTGTGATGGAATACTATTCCACAGATATCTTAGCTTGGGCACAATGGAAGATGGAGCATGTTTAGAGAAATCTTGAGTATAAGTATCAAGTATGGCAAGCTGTTTTTGCTCAACCTTGTTGAAATCACGTTCTTCAATCCAGGTATTTACAGCAGAAGGCATACCTCCAATAATAAAGTACAACTTTAAATAATCAGAAAGTTTGTCCATGAAAGCTTGTGGTAAAGCATTCAAATTTGATTTTATTATAAATTCACATAAAGCTTCTTCACCATTTGCAATCAAAAACTCCTTGAATGTCAAAGGCTGCAAAGTTAAAAAATCCACCTTTCCCACAGGAAATGATGTTCCCTTGTGAAGTGCTACACCAAGCAATGAACCAGCACAGCAAATATGGTATTCGGGTGCGTTTTCAGCAAAGTATTTAAGTGATGTTAATGCCCTTGGAATTTCCTGCACTTCATCAAATATCATTAAAGTATTTCCGGGCATGATTTTTCTGCCGTGTAAAGCTCCTAACATGTCAATAATTCTTTGGGGTTCAATGACTCCGTTAAATAATTCTTCAAGGTTTGAAGCATTTTCGAAGTTTATATATAAAATATCTTCAAAGCATGTTTTTCCAAATTCTTTTAGCAGCCATGTTTTGCCAACTTGTCTGGCCCCTTTTAAAATTAAAGGCAATCTATCTTTCTTATTTTTCCACTCTTTTAGATCATCAATTAATTTTCTATACATAATTTCACTTCTTCCACATTTATGTAATCATATTTTATATCAAATATCACAATTATTCAATTAAAATACAATATATTCCCCACATTTATTGAACTAAGCATTTGAATAGCATTGTACTCTTGGAAAGCCACTATAAATAATTTATTAAAGGTATCTATTTATAACGTCAATATTTGATCAATATAAATATTATAGTTCTAGCGACTCCTCAGGTTTCCACGGTAAATAATATTTATCAAAACCAATCATTTTGAGCATCTGAGCAACTTCCTCAAAACCTCTTAAAACATGTGAAGCACAGTGTGCATCGCTTCCAATACTTATTTTTCTTCCCCCTGCGGCATAATACATTTTGAGAAAATCAGTTCCCGGCAAAGTTTGTCCATATGGAGCGAAAACGCCTGAAGTATTTACTTCAATAATCTTGCCTGATTTATAACATTCATATGCTAAATCTTTTTGCATCTCAACAATGAATTTCATTGTAGCTTCATTGGTAAAAAAAGTAGCATCCAAAGACCTTGCATATATGTCGATATGTGCAATTACATTAAATTCTCTGACTTTTAAGCTTTTGGCAACTTCTTTGTAGTATTTCTCTGCAATATCTTTTAATATTTCTGGTTCTCTTAATTTGTCAATGTTTCTCCCATCAGAAATTGAAAAGCCATTTAACATGTGTACAGACGCAATAGTATATTCATAATGGTGCACCTTTAAATGCTCTAAAATTTCGTTTTCAATCGAGCTAGCGTAGTCTATTTCAGCCCCCGCATGAAATTTATACCCAATTTCATTGAAATGGGTTATGTCATAAATATATGATTTATAATCAAAAAAACCGTACGCTCCGCATTCAGGAAGAAAATCAACGTGTTCAGCAAAGCCTATTTCCTCTACTATTCTTCTATCTACCAACTTGGTATATTCAATCATTGGTGATAATGAATCCGGAGAAAAAGAAGTGTGTACATGGGTATCAGCTTTCAAAATATTAAACCATCCCTTCACAGTGAAACTATAAATGAAACTTGCTTTTTGCAATGACTTAATAATAAATTAAATTTAGCTAAATATCAAGATTTTATCTCGATACTTCTTGGCAAGAGTTATTAAATAATTCTAAGAAGGAGCTAGTTTCTTATAACAACACTCCTGTATTTTTCATTTAACAAATCTCTTTGTGAATAGTCAAACATAATTATTTTGCCATCTATAATACGGTCATTCAATACAATAAAGAAAACCTTTTTCAATATGTTTTTTGGTTGAAATCCAAAAAATTTAGGCAAATATGCTTTAATAAACTCATCCTCCTGCAATAGCTGATGAATAACATTAGTAGGGAGCATATCTCCCTCATTTTTTAAGCACTCCGGTATTGCACAAGAACTGTCAGAGCTCAGAAAATCAAATACCATTTTCTGTCTGAACATTTCGAGAATATTCTCTTGATTATTTATACTTTTGAAGAAGGAATATAGTATAGAAATGTTCTCTCTATAAGATATTGGCCTATCAAGATGCCCCTTCTCTCTACAAAAAACAGAAAGCTTGTAATACAGCTCGAATGAATTTGTAAATAACTCATTTTTTAGAAATTCCAAAGAGTTTACAAACTTTGTAGAATTAAAATACCTTTCAAGAACCTCTTCTACATCCTTTAGAAGCAGAATATCTACGTACGAAACATAGTTATTGCTCAGCACCTCGTAAGGCGTATAGTTTCTATAGGTAAAGCCATGTTTTTCTGCCTCATTTCTTACTCTTGAACCCTTTAATAGCTTCAAAAAGCCAAGTTGGAGCTGATGTGGCTTCATATCATAAACTTCATTAAACGAGTTTTTGAAGGATTCCAAATCTTCAAAGGGTAATCCTGCAATCAAATCAAGATGCACATGTATATTCTCATTATTAAGTATATTACTAACATTCATCATCAGCCTATCTACGTCGGTCACTCTGTCAATTTCTTCAAGAGTATGTATGTTTGTAGTCTGGATTCCTATTTCGAGCTGTATCAAGCCTTTTTTTGCCTTACTCAGTATCTCAAGCAATTCATCATCAAACAGATCTGCTGCTGCCTCAAAATGAAATAGTGTATTACAATTTAAAGAAATAATATATCTGAATATATCCTTTGCCCTCTGCTTATTGCAGTTAAAGGTTCTATCTACAAATTTAATGAGCTTGGGCTTGTACGCTAATAAAGTATTTAAATCGCGCTTTACCCTATCCAAAGAAAAAAATCGAACGCCATTGAAGGTTGAAGATATGCAATAGGAGCAAGAAAACGGACAGCCCCGTGATGATTCATAGTACACTATCCTATTTGCAACAGATTCCAGTAATTCTGGAGTATAAGGAGATTCTATTTCGTCAAGATTATGAACAAGATTGAAGCCTTCTCTGCAGACTATAGAGTTTTCAGTTCTATAGGCAATACCACTAAGTTCCTTATAATTCTCGCAGTGTTTTAATAGAGAATCATATAGCCTAGAAAATATTTCTTCTCCTTCACCACATAAAACAAAATCTATAGCACTGTTATCTTCTAATACCATTTGCGAGCTGTAGGAGACCTCAGGTCCACCTAGAATTATGATGCAATTCGGTAATAGCTTCTTTAGCTCTTTTGACAACAATAGTATTATTTCTATGTTCCATATATAACAGGAAAAAGCCAGAACATCTGGCTTTTCTTTGTATATTTCAGATAGTATGTTATCTCTATTATCATTTATTGTAAATTCCCTTGTTATAACATTTTCACTAGCATTGTTAAGATCTGTATTTTTTATAACACTTGCCTTTAGATACCATATAGCTAAGCATGTGTGAATGTATTTTGAATTGATGCCTACTAAAACTGTTTTCATTTGTACTCCCTTTTAACTTTAAACTTTTAACTAATCCTTTGACCTTATAATTCCAGTCGGCATAAGCCGACTTTCCACAACTATTGTCGAGTAGGTGCACCTCGCGGTACTTACCCCTCACAGATCCGGACGTGCCCAATTAAGGCATCCGGCTCTTCACTCCGCCATTCACATAAATCTTAGCCATATATGTTTACATAGATTTTAGGTC
>Ga0209430_1001074_pt1 | contig 21809 bp, 19 predicted proteins | sample BarGraIncub1133A_FD_184504 | JGI IMG/M metagenome (GOLD analysis project Ga0209430, IMG submission 184504) | Arctic peat soil microbial communities from Barrow, Alaska - Barrow Graham LP Incubations 11-33A (SPAdes) (version 2) | ecosystem: Environmental > Terrestrial > Soil > Wetlands > Peat... | reverse complement strand
CTGACGGCGTCATAGGCGTGGGCGCTCGCCGTATTACAGGCAATAACGATCATTTTTACATTTTGGCTCAACAGGAACCGCATATTCTGCAGCGAATAATTCACAATCGTGTCATGGGATTTTGTGCCGTAAGGCGTACGTCCGCTGTCACCAAAATACACAGTGCTTTCACCCGGCAGTGCGCTCCAGATTTCCTTAAGCACTGTCAGTCCTCCGATACCGGAGTCAAAAACTCCGATCGGCCGATTATCGGAAACTGTGGAATCCCTGCCGTCCTGATTCATATTCATCCGATACTCTCCACACGTTTTTTGTTTTCAGATTCGGTAAGGGCATAGGTGACCAGCTTTTTCATAAGCTTATCAAGCGGGACACCGGATACCTCCCAGGCCTTTGGGAAAAGGCTGATCGTTGTAAATCCGGGAAGCGTATTAATCTCGTTCAGATACAGGCTGCCGTTATCCCTGTCAAGGAAAAAATCGACACGGGAAAGACCGCTCGCACCGGCCATCTTATATGCTTTCACTGCAAGTTTTCTGACACGCTGCATCATTTGCGGGTCGATCTGCGCCGGAAGATATACATCCGCCCCGGTGGAACTGAAGTATTTGGTCTGATAATCGTAGAAAGGCACGGTCTCATCCGTAGCAATTTCACCGGCCAGGGAAGCAACCGGCTTCTCATTACCCATAACAGCAACTTCAATCTCCCGCGCATGAATATATTCTTCTATAAGAACAGTCCGGTCATATTCAGCGACTTCGAGAAGAGCTTTCCCGAGGGATACAAGATCATCCACGCGCATAGTCCCGACCGAGGAACCTCCGTTGGAAGGTTTGAGGAAACAGGGAAAGCCAATCTGATCGGCCACTTTGGATGCGACCCCTGTGACATTCTTCCGGATCTCCTGCCGTGTGACGGATGTATACCGGCACTGCGGAATCCGGGCTCTGGCAAAAAGCTGCTTTGTATAGACTTTATCCATCAGCACGGCTGAAGCCAGAACCCCGCTGCCCACATAGGGAAAACTGGATAATTCCAGGAGCCCCTGAAGGGAACCGTCTTCACAGTTGATGCCGTGTACTGCAGGGAAAATCACATCCGGTACTTCGCCGCCTGCAGCTGCAAGAATAAAATCACGGACCGAAGCCGGGCCATTGCCCGATATTGATGAAAAGGTCAGTCGATCAGCCCACTTCATATCACGGATATCCTCATCCGTGCCATCAAATCGTCCCCACCGTCCGTCCTTTGTAATACCGACACGTATAACCGAATAGCCTGCCTGACGCAGACCGCTTAGTATATTACAGGCGGAACGGCACGAAATGAGATGCTCGGTCGACACGCCCCCGAAAAGAACCAGAACTTTTTTTGCCATTAACTTGGCCTCCCTTGTATGGAATAGAAATGCAGAAATATGCAAAAAAGAACGGTCTTTTCTGCGATAAGTGTGCAAATCAGTCCTCATTTTACCACGAATCCGCAAATCAGGTGCAATATACCCTCCCGTTCCGGCAGAATTCTTTGTCAAAATGCAACTTGGGTATCGACCCGACCCATGATGCTCTGATACTATATAGGGTACATAATAGTATCAGGTCACTTTATCCGCAGCCTCAGTCGCGAGGCAGAAAGCATCAGGGAATAATGAAAAGTTTTATCGTGTCCGCCGACAAAGACGGAAAACACGTTGTCCGGGTCGCAATAAGCGAATTTGAAATGCTCACTCCTGCCATCCTGCAGAAGGCACTGCGCCATAAAGATATTCGAATCAACGGCAAAAAGATCGGCGAAGATTGTCCGGTAATGACAGGCGATCACGTCGAGCTGTGGCTGCCTGACGAGGATTTCATTAAATCCGCACCGGCTGGAGGCTCCGTATCCGGCCTTGCAGATTACAAAATCGTATCCGAGACCGATCGCCTGCTTGTAGTCAATAAACGCCAGGGTCTTGCCGTCCACTCCGGCAAAGGAACCGAGGGTCCGGCCCTTATCGACATCATCCGGAAAGATCAGAGAAATCAGGACATCGACCTGTGCCACAGAATTGATATGAACACCGGCGGTCTTGTTCTTCTCGCCAAAGGCAAAGAAAATCTCGAACACGCAATTGAGCTATTCAAGCAAAATCTTATTACCAAGCGCTATCGCTGCCTTGTACGCGGTGTGCCCACGGTCGGCGATTCATGCGTCTGTGTTGATGAAGCCATCATGAAGGAAGTACATGCCTATCTCGAAAAGCCCGGCCATGGTGATGTCTATATCCATGATGAACCCAAAGAGGGTGATCTGCCCATCACATCCAGATACCGCGTACTTAAAGTCCTCAAAAATATCGGACCCGACAATGAGGATGTTTCTGAGATTGAAGTTGAGCTTGTCACCGGAAGAACCCATCAGATCCGCGCACAATTTGCTCATCTCGGCCATCCGATCTTAGGTGACGGCAATTATGGACGCAATCAGTACAATCGCTTTTTCACTTCGAAAAACGGCAGCAAAGTGCGCTATCAGCAGCTTTTTGCAACGACGCTGCTGTTTGCCCGTATTCCAAAGGAGAACAGGCACACAGGTCTTTCCAATAGAAAATTCACCATTGTACCAATGTATGATATTGATCTTCCTTTTACACCGGAAGAGGCAAGGTAAGAGAACGATTACCGACAAAATATTCTCATATTTCAGTATTGGGAGCGTGATATGTTCAGGAAGAAAAATGACCTGCGGACACCCATGGGACTCTTTGGTTCAACTCCGGGATTTATCGATATACTTTTAGTTGTCGTATTATGTATGGCAGCTTTTGTATTCTTTGATCAATGGTACGATATGAATGCAACCTCTCAGCAGGCTTCGGACCTTCTCGACTGTATCTTTACCGGAAAACCTCTCAATTTTTATACATATGTATTTAACAAAGCTGCTGCGGGCGGATACCTGCCACTTTATTATGAACCAGAATTAAGTCCTTCAGCTGCATACAACATTGTATTGTACCTTGCTCTGGCCATCTGGGAATTGCCTTTATATGCTATAAATCATATTTTCCCCATGTCAAATTATATTGTCGTTTTGGAGCTCTGGGCGCGTTTTCTAAGCATCCTGTTGTCCTGCATCTGCTGTTATCAGTTCAAAAAGCTTGCAGAAATCCTTATGGCAGATAAGATTAAAGCAAAATGGGCAGGGTACTATTTCATCAGTTCCCCTCTTATTGCATACTGCGTAATTATCAGAAACCAAACTGACATCATCCCCGTACTACTTATTGTTTTAGCACTCAAACAATATTTCAAGGGAAAGTTAACGGGGTTTTGCATGCTCATGGCAATTGCGTGCTGCTTCAAACTGATGCCGGTATTTATTGTCATACCCCTTCTATTACTTGTACAGAAGAACGTCATGAAGTTGATAGGTTACATATCGCTGTCTGTATCACTATGTGTTGTAACTTATATAGTGCCAATGCTGACGGATCCAGGATATAGTCTTACACAAAGCCTCATCATGAAGGATGATGCCTTTTCGCAGTATATCTTCAAAATCACAATACCAGGAGGAGTCTCAAATACCAGTGTTTTTCTACTTCTCTATTTTCTGATCTGTGTTATTGCGTATATAGCAAAACCCAAAGAAAATGATTTTCAGATATATGTCTTCCTGCTTGGTTTTGCTTCACTTTCATCCTTTTTTCTTTTTATCAAATGGCATCCCCAGTGGATGGTGTTGCTTCTGCCATTCATTACCATGATTGTTTTTTCGCTGTTTGATTTTGAATTCGGTATTCTGCTTGATATCGCACTGACACTAGGATTTTTAGTCACAAGCATATTGAACCATCTTACCGCAATGGTGTTTAATTCTTCTATTTTCTATACGATCACACAGGGACAATATTCGGGAAATAACAATTTTAATCCAATCTACACGTACTTTGTCGATCACAAATATACAGACATTATTCCATCCACACTATTATTCGCCGGCATCGTTTCTCTTCTATTCGTTGCTGTTTGGAATAACCGCAGCCGATCGTCAAAGATTGTCAATTCTTTTGACAATGATTACAAAATAATAAGAGGATTGTTATACACAAGATCCGCCCTCATCCTTATAGTAATTTTACCGCCGCTTATCAGTTATCTGAGCCATCCGATATAGAAGCGCGGCTGTATAGGATAGATCCTATATCGGGATTGGCATCAATGTACAATCTGTATCCACTCAGCTAGTCATATTCGAAATATTCTTTGATTGCCGTCAAGATCTTTGCCTTATATTCTTCATCCTGCAGATGAGAGATGTATTTGACAAGCCTTTTATGTGAGACGGTCCTGATTTGCTGAATCATGACAACATAGCCCAAACGCAAACCAGAAGCAGACGCTGGTATTTCAACCTCTGTCGGATAAATCGCGGCCCCCATTTTAACAGAAGAAAAAGGAATAATGGTTGCAACGAGAAGATTGCGGTTAACGGAGTCATTTGAAATGACAAGAACGGGGCGTGTACCCTTCTGCTCAGATCCGGCAGTCGGATCAAGAGAGCAGAGATAGATATCCCATTTCGTTACCATACTGACATTTCCCCCTCATCAACAGTCTGGAAATCTTCCTGGGCTGCCGTAAGTCTTTCCATAAAGTCCTTGTCTTTCGCGGCATTACGCATCTGCGTCTCATAGCGAATCTTCCTTTGCGCATCAAGATAAGCCTCAACAGCCTCTCGAATTCCCTGATTGACAGAGGGGATTATATATTCCTGCGACAATTCCTTCAATTCATGAACATAGGCTGCAGGAAGGACCGTGGTATATCGGATATTATCGTTTTCAGGAGTCTTTTTCATAGTCATCACCATCCCACCACATTATACAATTTGCGTGCACGTACTGCAATCACTATTGTACGCATTATCTGCGTGTTTGATCCGACATTCTGTTCTTTTAAAGGCACCCCTTCAAATGTCCTTTATCCTTTTACAGATCCTGACGACCGCCTCTTCAGCAGTCATCTCAATTACAACACCCGTTGCCCGCTCCTTATACTCTACAATACCTTCAGCAGCCTTACGACCGACTGTGACGCGAAGCGGAATGCCAATCAAGTCAGCATCTTTGAATTTGACACCCGGCCGCTCCTGACGATCGTCAAGGAGAACCTCAACTCCGGCTTTTTCAAGACGGAGGTGAATGTCTTCGCCCACGGCGTTAATTATTTCGTCTGATGTGTTGGTAGGGATGACAATAGCTTGATAGGGTGCTGTTGCAAGAGGCCATATGATTCCATTCTCATCATAATACTGCTCAATTATTGCAGCGAGTGTCCGGCCGACGCCGATGCCGTAGCAGCCCATAATCATGGACTTCTCCAGGCCTGCCTGATCCAGGAATTTGCAGTTAAGGGCATCGGAATATTTGGTCCCGAGCTTGAAAATATGGCCGACCTCAATACCGCGGCAGGTCTCAACCGGCAAACCGCAGACAGGACATGGATCACCGGCCTCAATTGTCCGTACATCAACAACTCTCGCAGGTTTGAAATCACGGGTGAAGTTGACATTCTTCAGGTGATAATCCGTCTCGTTTGCGCCAACGATAAAGTTCACCATTACAGCAACCTCCTGATCGGCAATCAGCTCAACCTCTTCCTTAAGGGCAACAGGGCCTGCAAAGCCCACAGCTGCACCGGTTACACGTTCTACGTCAGTAAAATTTGCGAGAGCGAGAGCGTTTGCATCAAAGAGATTCGAAAGCTTCGTCTCATTGATTTCGCGGTCGCCCCTGACCATAACGGCAACAATTTTTCCATCAATTGAATACAGGATTGTCTTCACGAATTCCTTCGGCGAGGCCTTCATGAAAGCCATCAATTCCTCAATAGTTTTAACATGGGGCGTATGAATTTTTACAATTTCTTGTAAATCAGCCTGGACTTGAGGCTCGCTTGCCTTGCAGACAGCTTTCTCTTCGTTGGCTGCATATCCACAGGAAGGACAGTATGCAATCGCGTCCTCACCAACCAGAGATTTAACCATAAATTCCTGTGAACCGGATCCGCCCATCGCTCCGGAATCAGCATCAACCAGAATATAGTCAAGTCCGCAGCGATCAAAAATCCGGCAGTATGCTTCATACATTGCCTTGTAAGAAATATCAAGACCTGCCTCATCGGCATCAAAGCTATATGCATCTTTCATAACAAATTCGCGGGCGCGCATCACACCAAAGCGCGGACGCTTCTCATCCCTGTATTTATGTTGAATCTGGTAAAGTGTGAATGGAAGCTGACGATATGATTTGATATTGTCGCGGACAGCTTCCGTAAAAGGCTCCTCGTGCGTCGGTCCCAGGCAGAACTGGCGCCCTCCCCTGTCCTGAAGCCGGAACATCTCCTGGCCGAATTTATCCCATCGTCCGGAAGCCATATAGACTTCAGCCGGCAAAATAGCAGGCATTATCAGTTCCTGTGCTCCCGCCCTGTCCATTTCCTCTCGGACAATATTTTCGACCTTGCGATACGCCCTGTAGCCCATTGGCAGGAATGAATATATTCCCGATGCGATTTTTTTCATCAATCCGGCACGCAGCATGAGCTGGTGACTGACAATTTCCGCGTCGGCAGGAATTTCTCTTTGAGTCGGCATAAACAGCTTGGAAACACGCATATTTTTTCTCCTAGATTTAAATTATGAACATAAGTGAGTATACTTTTTCGAACTTTCAATGTCAAACCGGATAAAACTTGCAGCGGCAAAAGAACCTGATTTACTGTGAACTATTTTTTTTTCTAATTTGGAAAATTATCTGCACCAAAGCTGCTGCAAAGAAGGCCAGACTGACATAAATACCTGCTTTAAGTCCATCCGGGAAAAAATTCATTGTAATAGAGTTATCTCCTGCCTCAAGCGATATTCCGGTAAAACCATCCGCGATACAGAGGACTTCTACCGGTTTTCCGTTAACATGCGCACTCCACCCGCTGTCATATGGAATAGAAATAAATAGAATACCGTTTTTTGTCGTTTTTTCCTCCAGGTTTATGGAGTTGGAGGAAGTCCATTCCATGCCAGACATAATTAAGCAGGGAAACATGGAAACATACAAAAACAAAAACCAGAAAAAGAGCTGTCGCTATTTTTTCCCGCTTTTTGATTCCCGTGACAAGAAAATATACCGGAGCAACAACGACGGCTAACAGACCCGAATATATCCTCGGAAGGCCTGACTGCGAAATATTATCCTGTCTTCCTGCAAAAAGGCCTCCTAATGTTTTTATCGGATTGCCGTCAAACCAATTGGTTGGAATCTTCTGTCCGATAAGATCCATCTGGTTCCGCAATAGAAAATAGACAGGAATCAATACAAAAGCTGCCATCCCAATCCCCAGCAAAGAATTCCATCCGATTTTCAAAAGAAATTTCTGTTTACTGCCGGGAAAGTCCTGCTTGTTTTCCCTTGCTGAAATATAGATGGAATAGAGGAGACAGAACACGCCCACCGGAATAGATATGTAGAAATTAGAAATGACAAGAACGGCTACAGCAAACGCGTAATATAACGCGTGTCCCTTCCTGTAAATTGTCTCAATACCCATGATTACTATAGGCAGCCAAATCACACCGTCGAGCCACTGCACATTATCTGAATAGGACACAAGAAATCCGCACAGAGCATACGATGTGGAAAACAAAAGCGCCTTCCATCGTTCCGAAGCAAGCACCTTACGGGCATATATAAAAAAAGTAGTGCCGCACAATCCGGTCTTAACCAACAGAACGACAAACATACCGTCAAGAATGTATAACTTCGGAAAGAGCAATAAAATATGATTTACCGGACTGGCCAGATAATAGGCCCAAGTTCCGTAAAAATTCATGCCGGGTCCGAAAAAACGAGAAAAGAGAGGCAGCTCAAAAGATCTTAGGTGACGTAAGTATTCCGAAAAGAATGCAACATACTGCAGCTTGCCGTCAACAAGAAGAATGCTCATATCTCCAAACGGGTGGATTCCGATCATCATATACGCAATAGCCATAAGAAAGACCGGCAACAGAAAAGAAAGGCCGCCCGTCAAATGTCCTGAAGACAAGCTTCTCTTATTTTCGTTTTGTATTATAGAAGCTTTTCTCTAATAGATCTACGCTGTTTTTCCAAAATCGCAGTAAGAATCATGCCCATCAAAATACCAACAGCTGCCTGCCCAAGATTCGGGATTACCGATCCTGCTGCAGCGGCCGGTCCGTACATGAACGGCAGGGACTCATATCCAAAATATCCGGTAACCATAATCAACTCAGCCAGAGTAAAAGCGATGATCTTCCTGCTGATTGTCACCTTTTCATTCTTCAGCAGAAATCCTGCAGCAAGCCCCATCATACCTTTTATGACAAAAGTTGCCGGAATATAGATCGGGTAACCTGCCAGCAAATCAGCCAGTGCAGATCCTATCGCGGCCGGGAAAAAAGCTGCCGGCCCGAGAAGATATGCTCCGACGAGTATGAATCCATCTCCGAGATTGGCATATCCGATACCGGTAGGGATTTTAAACAATTGTGTTGCAATAAGAATAAGTGCAGAAAATACACCCGCAAAAGTTATCCTTAAAATAATCTTTAAAGCTGATCGGGATTGAGGCTCCACTTTTTTCTTTATATCATTTTTTTCATCAATAGCATTAAATTTCATATCGCTAGCCATCTTCTGTCCCTCAGTTTCATTTGATGTTGCTATTTTATAGCGATTTTGATACCATTGAAAGTGTCAATTTTTAATATATCACAGGTATCAGATCACCGGAAAGGAATCAATATGTATATTCCTGTCCTGAACCCATCAACTGCAGCCTCTTTATACATGCAGGTTTACGAGAGTATTAAGCTGGACTTGATTTCGAACCGGTTACACACCGGCGCACGTCTTCCCTCAAAACGGCTTCTTGCCTCCCAGCTTGGCATCAGTGTCAACACGGTTGACTCTGCTTATCAGCAGCTGGTTTCGGAGGGATATCTTGAGGCCCGCGCAAAAAGCGGCTATTACGTCTGCGATTTGGGGGCATACATCTCGCGTGCAGACAGCTCTTTGCCCCGTATTGATGAACGCAGCGCATCCGGCACAATCACAGATCCCGGTGTACGGACAGAAATTGCTCTCGACTCAAAGGCCCGTACTCCTGTTATAGATTTCTCCCCCAACGGTGTTGACATATCTGTCCTTCCGCTTGCCAAGATAAGAAAAGCCATACGGGAAGTGTTTGAAGAAGACGGGGTAACAGCCTTTTCGAGTTGTGATCCGCAGGGAGCGGCAAGTCTGCGGAAATCCTTGTGCAAATACCTGCGGGAATCCCGCGGACTGCTCTGCAGTCCGGATCAGATCATCCTCGGAGCGGGAACCGATTATATTCTTCAGCTGCTTGTGCAGATCCTCCGGTCCGTCCATGATATCCATTCTGTCGCTATGGAAAATCCCGTCTACAACAAGGCTTATCAGATTTTTACCGGCCTGCAGGTCCCCGTCGACCTGATTCCCCTGGACAAATACGGAATTCACATGGAAAGTCTTTCTTTGAGCAGGTCAAATCTCGTATATGCGACACCATCCCATCAGTTTCCTCTCGGCATCATTATGCCGGTCAGCCGCCGTACCGAGCTCATGGCCTGGGCCTCGGCCGCACCGGACCGCTACATCATTGAGGATGATTATGACAGCGAGTTCCGCTATGCAGGTCGTCCTATTCCTGCAATCAGCGGTCTGGATACGCAAAACAGAGTCATATATCTGGGGACATTTTCAAAATCCCTTGCTCCATCCGTACGTATAAGTTATCTGGTAGTACCACCCGATCTTCTTTTGGCATTCAAAAAAAACCTCTCATACTACAACACCACCATCACACATCCCGACCAGTTGGTTTTGGCGCGATTCATTGACAGCGGGGATTTTGAACGCCACATCAACCGCATGCGGACACTCTACCGCAGGAAGAGGGATCTATTCGTGCAGGCACTGTTACCATATAAGCAAAAGCTGCAGATCAGCGGAACAGATGCAGGGCTTCATCTTTTGTGCCATGTAAAAAACGGTATGACGGAGGAAGAATTAGTTGAAAACGCAAAAAATGCCGCGACAAAAGTCTACGGCATTTCTTCATATTATTTATTCGATAAAACGTCTGATGCAGCATCCTGGCCGGTCCCGCCAAAAAGCACAGTGCTTCTTGGATATGCAAGCCTCTCAGATGATCAGATCATCCGGGGAGTCTCTGCACTTGCAGAGGCATGGCAGCTATAGGATTCAAACTTTTTTTGTGAGTTTTTCGGTTTCCTTGGCAATCGCAAGCTCTTCATTGGTTGGGATTACCAGTACCTGGGCTTTAGAACCGGCTGCAGACACATTCTTCTCCACTCCCCTGGTTCCCTTATTCATTTCCCTGTCTATCTCAATACCCATAAAGCCGAGTCCTTCGACGGCGTCCTCACGAATCTGGTAGGTGTTCTCGCCGATTCCTGCCGTGAATACGACTGCATCGACGCCGCCCATGGCAGCTGCATAGGAACCGATAAACTTCTTGCACTGATAAATGAACATATCAAGCGCAAGTCTGGCTCTCTTGTTGCCTTCGCCGGCGGCAGTATAAAGATCACGGAAGTCGGAAGATACACCGGACACGCCCATGACACCGGACTTCTTATTCATCAGATTGTTGATACCCTTCATGTCGAGGCCTTCTTTTTGCATAAGGAAGGTCACGATGGCAGGATCAATATCTCCGCATCTTGTGCCCATGCAGATACCGGCAAGAGGAGTAAGACCCATCGATGTATCGACACTTTCCCCGTTCTTGACAGCGGCGATCGATGAACCATTTCCGAGATGGCAGGTTATTATTTTGAGTTCTTCTATCGGTCTTCCCAACATGGCGGCTGCACGCATCGCAACATATCCGTGTGATGTGCCGTGGAAGCCATAACGACGGACTCGATATTCTTCATACAGCTCGTAAGGAAGTGCATACATATAGGCGGCAGCAGGCATTGTCTGATGGAAAGCCGTGTCAAACACAGCAACCTGCGGGACCCCGGGCATTGCGGCTTCGCATGCCTCAATACCGGTCATGTTGGGCGGATTATGAAGCGGGGCAAGATCAAAGCAGGCACGGATGGCACCTTTCACGGAAGGTGTGATAATGACGGAGTGGGCGAACTTCTCACCGCCGTGAACGACACGGTGGCCGACTGCATCAATCTCCATCATGGAGCTGATAACGCCAAGGTCCGGGCTTGTAAGAATCTCCAGCACTTTCTCAACAGCTTCCTTATGGTCCGGAAGATCTTCCATGATTGTGACCTTTGGCTGATCTCCCTTGACATGAATAATACAGGCATTATCGAGACCGATTCTTTCGGCTCCGCCTTTTGCAAGAACTGCACCTGTATCGGATTCAAAAAACGAATATTTGAGGGAAGAGCTTCCTGCGTTGATTACCAGAACTTTCATTTGTGACTCCTTTTGTCAGGCATTCCGGCACAAAAGCCGCTCTCACGGCTTTTGTCGGTTCAGCCCATATTATATTAGCTTCAACTTATTATTACTTAATTGCCTGAACAGCTGTAATTGCTGCAACACCAACAATGTCATCAGCAGAACAGCCGCGGGAAAGATCATTCACCGGAGCTGCAATCCCCTGTGTGACAGGTCCATATGCCTCAGCTTTTGCCAGACGCTGTGCGAGCTTGTACCCGATGTTTCCTGAATCAAGATCCGGGAAAACCAGAACGTTGGCTTTGCCTGCAACCGGGCTGCCGGGAGCTTTGCTGCTGCCGACGGAAGGAACGATCGCGGCATCAAGCTGAAGTTCGCCGTCAAGGTTCAGTTCCGGAGCCTTCTCTTTGGCCAGACGGGTTGCTTCAACAACCTTCTCTGTCAGGACGGAGTGTGCGGAACCATAAGTCGAGTAAGAGAGCATGGCAACATTCGGCTCAATTTCCGTCAGCTGTTTAAAGCTCCTTGCGGAGGAAAGTGCAATCTCGGAAAGATCATCAGCACTCGGGTTCTCAACAAGTCCGGAATCAGCAAAAAGGAATACACCGTCCGCTCCGTATTCACAGTTGGGAACGATAATCATGAAAAAAGCCGACACGAGCTTTGTGCCCGGAGCCGTCTTTAAAATCTGCAGGGAAGGTCTCAGGGTATCAGCTGTGCTGTGACATGCGCCGGAGACCATGCCATCTGCAAGACCCATCTTTACCATCATAACGCCGAGGTACACTTCGTCCCTCATGAGCTGCTTCGCTTTTTCCCGTGCCTCTTCAATTGTTGCAAATTTCTTTTTTCTAAGCTGTGCAAATGCTTCCACATATTCTTCATATTGCAGATAGTTTTGCTGATCAACAAAAACAGCCCCTGAAATATCCCATTTCCCGGCGCTGCTGATTAATTTTTCTTTGTTTCCAATCAGGATTACTTTTACTATTCCGCGTTCGAGCAGCTTTGCAGCTGCCTCAAGGGTACGCGGATCCTCACCCTCGGGAAGTACAATCGTCTTATTGGCGGCTTTGGCCTTTTTAATAATTGTGTCAATAAATGCCATGAAAATTCCTTCTTTCTTTCTTTGAACTTAAATAATACGATCTTAGTATAAAGAAAAAGCGCAGTCTAGACAATGGAAAAACAGGCGTGTTTACAAATTGCTTTTCATTTTTTAAGCAGATATGTGATTTTTAAGCCGGATTTCACATGGAACCATGAAACTAAACACCAAGCAGTGCTTCGAGGTTATCTTTGGCATAAACTACCACTCTGGAATTGTCGAGCTGTCGGAAGATTGTACTTCTGGCAGCACTTGTCGAATTTGTCGCAAGATGCCACTCCAGACGGGCCAGTGATTTGCTGTAGAGATCCGGATCATCCACCGCACGTGCAATTTGCAGAATGATGCCGTATGCTTCCACCGATTCCGCATCTGTCGTTGCCTGACCCGATATCAGGTCATAACTCCGGTACAGCAGCCCCTGGTTATACAGTTGTTCTTTGATCCACAAAATTGTTTTTTGCGGTGCTTTGCCCTCTTCTGCCAGATGCAGCGTGACTTCGAGCGATGACACCAGATCGGCCTGAATTTGATCTCCGTTATAATACACATATCCTGCCGAAGCCTGTGTAAAACCAATGGCGAAAAGCGGAAGATCATCTGAAATCATAGCTCCCGAAAGAATGGTGAGAGCCTTATCATAAAGAGGCTGATATTTACTGTCAGCGCTGCTTAGCATCCGGAAGACTTCAAGATCCAGTGAAGCGAGTGTCAGCGTCGAAAAACTGCCTCCGGTTGATACCTGCCCTTCAACCGTTGAAACGATATCCTGACCTGGACCGGTGGGCACCAGCGAGGGTTGTGCAGCTAAAACAGTCAGATCCTCAAAAAACGTTCCATCCTCCGAATACAAAAGTGCTGCCAGCTTCTCAATCCGGGCCCAGTCCGAAGCCTGCCCCCACTTTTGATAGTACTCCAGCAGCGCCCTTAAATATTCCACGGTTGACTCCATGGAACAAGCAGACAATGCCGGTAATTCTTCGTATGCAGGATTCGCAGGAAAAATCGGCTGTGCCGTTCCTGCGGAAGCGAGTTCCGATACTTTTCTGACAGGAACAAGATATCCGCCCTCCCCGGTGAAATCATCCGTTATTGCTTTTGCAAGACCTTTTGCTGCATCTTTATTCCCGTTTTTCACATAACAGCGGAGTAAATTGACCTGATCCGCTGAAGTAATGTATTCGGAAGCAAGACTTGTGATACTGCTGATACTGCCGGGAAGAGCATACCAGCTCACTAAGTAAGGAGAAGTATTCATCTGTTTTGACAGAAGGGAAAGTGAATGGGACAGCATATCGGACGTCACGATTTTTGCATTTCGGGAAAGTGATGTTATGTCTTCACCGGGAGAAACCGTCTTGACCTGTACATCCCTGCGGTTATAGAAAAACCCGTTCAAATACAGGCTTAACAGCACAATGCCGGCGATAAGGATCAGTCCGCCCGGAATCAGGTAATAGACTTTTCGCGGTCTTTTTTGTATTGATGCAGATCTATTTGAACTTTTTTTCATGATAATCCTCCAAAGGGACCCGTTACTGCGCCCTTTACACGGGGTATCATAATGAATCCAATCCGTGTAAAATGAAAACACTTATTCGTACTTGTATTGTCTGTCAGGGCAATAAACACTCTCATTTTATCACACTCATCCGAAAAGGCAGGTGTATTCAATCATGAAGGTTATCGGAATTATTGCTGAATATAATCCATTCCATTTGGGGCATGCTTATCAGCTTCAAAAAGCACATGCGCTTTTCGGTGAAGACACGGCTATAGTAGCTGTAATGAGCGGCAGCTTCGTACAACGGGGAGAGCCTGCGATTACCAGCAAATGGACCCGCACGCAGGCTGCACTGCAATGCGGCGTTGATCTTGTCATTGAGATCCCGTTCACATTTGCGTGCGCCTCAGCTGAGCGTTTTGCGCAAGGAGCGGTAAGCCTTCTGCAGGCGACCGGAATTGTAACCGATCTCTATTTTGGAAGCGAATGCATTGACCTTTCCCTCCTTACCACCCTGGCCGGAATTCTCAGCGAAGAAAGCCTTCCCTATACATTAATATTAAAGGCCAACCTAAAAGACGGCCACTCATATGCCAAAGCGAGGGAACTTGCTCTGACCTCCTATCTTGTCACTATCGGGAGTTCAGAATTAGCCGGAAAATGCGGAGATTTACTTAAAATGCCAAATACGATTCTCGCACTTGAGTACCTGATTGCCCTCAGAAAAAGTGGTTCCAGGATAAAACCGTCCGTTCTTCTCCGTTCCGGTGCCGGCTATCACGATATATCCATGGCAAGCGAAAATGCAAGTGCCTCAGCAATCCGTAACACTGTTACAAAGTCAGTCGGCAAAGGTGTTTTCAGTGTTTCGCAGCTTGCCGGACAATTGGCGGGCAAGATGCCGTCCGAGTCGCTTTCCCCTCTGTTAGCCGAGTGGTCAAATGGCATCCGGCCGGTACTTGCAGCCGACTTTATACCGGAGACCATCCTCGCGCTGCGTTCCCGTACAACCGCACAGCTTGACGAACTGGCCTATATGGGAGATCAGGTCTCGCACAGACTCAAAAATGCTGTCGCCGGTCTGAGGAACTGCTCAAAAGAAAATTTGCCGGAATCATTCCGTGCCTTGTCCGATACAAAACGGTATGCAGGGACTCGAATCAACCGCGCACTGATCTCGCTTCTTCTGGGGCAGACAGCAGCTGACCTCACTTCCCTTTCCTCCCCTGAATATCTTCGAATCCTGGGATTCTCCGAGCGCGGAAGATACCTGCTTCGCCTGATGAAAAAGACGGCCGTCCTTCCGCAGATTGATAAAGCGTCGGACTTTCTGGAGTACGGGCAGAATGAAAAACTCACTCGTATGGCGGATCTTGATCTTCTAAGCACCGATCTTTGGGGTCTCAAGGCCGGATATATTTATGGTGACGAATACGAAAGGTCCGTGATTCGAATCAAGGGCAAAAAGATCATTGCGGGTGTCAGTGATAATTAGTTTTTTACAGCTGGGATAAAGGGGCTTTCTCCTATACGACATGAATATGCAGCAGGTATTCTACCGGCAATACTTGCGCAATTCCCCACACTTGAGGTAAAATAGTTCGATGCTTCGGGAATTCCCGGCATAATTTTTCAGGAAATGGGGGATCATATGATGTCGAGCAATGTTTTTGATACTTTGGAAGCCCGCGGATACATTTCACAGGCTACACACAGAGACGAAATCTACGAAAAATTGTCTAAGCCGGGTGTTTCTTTTTATATCGGCTTTGATCCCACCGCAGATAGTCTTCATGTAGGACATTTTGTTCAGATGATGGTTATGAGTCATATGCAGCAGGCCGGTCATCACCCGATTGCACTTATGGGCGCCGGAACAGCTATGGTCGGCGATCCAAGCGGCCGCACCGACATGCGCCAGATGCTGACGGTTGAGACGATTCAATATAATGTGTCGCGTTTTGTGGAACAGATGGGTACCGTGGTTGATTTTACCAACGGCCGTGCGTCGATTGTTAATAATGCAGATTGGCTCTTAAAGCTCAATTACATTGAGTTCCTGCGTGATATCGGCCCGCATTTTTCCGTTAACCGCATGCTAACTTTTGACTGTTACAAGAATCGCCTTGAGAAGGGTCTTTCTTTTCTCGAGTTTAACTATATGCTGATGCAGAGCTATGATTTCTTATACCTATATAAGAATTACGGCTGCACGCTGCAGTTTGGCGGCGATGATCAGTGGTCCAATATACTGGGCGGCGTTGAACTGATCCGACGTAAGGAGCAGGGCGAGGCTTTTGGGCTTACCTTCACACTTCTCACAAACAGCGAAGGCAAAAAAATGGGAAAGACCGCCAAAGGCGCTGTCTGGCTGGATCCTAATAAAACAACTCCGTTCGAGTTCTACCAGTATTGGAGAAATGTTGATGATGCCGACGTCATCAAGTGCATGAAGCTGCTTACATTTATCCCGCTTGATGATATCGCCGAATATGCAAAACTTTCTGAAGCCGCAACCAATGAAGCCAAGAAACGCCTGGCCTATGAGGTTACAAAGATCGTCCATGGTGAAGCACTGGCTGAAGCGGTAAAGAAGCAGACGGAAGACCTTTTCGAAAAAGGCGGACGTTCTGATGATATGGCTACGACAATTGTTACAGCTGATGAAATTGCAGCCGGTCTCTCTTTACTCGATTTCCTTTGCAGGGCCAAACTTACGGCTTCCAAAGGTGAGGCCAAACGTCTGATCGCCGGAAATGGTATTTCCCTGAATGATGCAGTCGTTGAGGATCCTTTCTATATACTTACTGCCAGGGACTTCGCCGCCGAAGAGGCAATTATTCGAAAAGGCAAAAAGATTTATCACCGCGTTAAACTCGGCTGATTATGACAATGCACTAATCAACAAGTTGAATTCATTCAATATTTTTTAAATAGACTTACACAAAAATATCCCGGCAGATCTTAACGATCGGCCGGGACTTTTGTTTTGCAAATCAGGATGATATTTGTCTTAGCTTACGCTCCGGCATTAATAGCTTTTGCAATACGGGACTTTTTTCTTGCGGCAGTATTCTTGTGGATATATCCCTTGGCAGCAGCCTTATCAAGAGTAATCTGAGCTTCCTTAACAGATACAGATACGTCTGCATCTGCAAGTGCGATGGAGGCCTTCGCCTTCTTTACCACCGTGCGAATTTCGCTTTTCTTCATCTTGTTCGCAGCCGTCTTCTTCTCAGTTACCTTCACACGCTTGATTGCGGATTTAATATTCGGCATTTCCTTCACCTCCATCTGGTTAATCAATTTAGACACCAAGAAATTCTACCATGATTCCCTCTGATGTGCAAGAGTCAAAAATTTCGTGCTGTCCATTTTCAAGCCGTTTTTGTGCCATTTTTTGTAAGAATCCCGACTTCCACAGGCCGATATAGATGTTATTCCCTTATTAGTCCAATCCTTCATTCACGAATTGAATTTTCTGCTGCTTTATTTTCCGGTTCAGCCAGTGAAGTTCACGTGAAATGACTGCGACTGTAATCAAAATGGAAGCGGCATCTGAAATCGGACTGGCGAGCCAGACTCCCTGAAGCCCCATAAAATGAGGAAGAATGAAGTACAGCGGGATCAGCAGTATAATTTGGCGCAGAAGTGTCATGACAAGGGAGACGAATGATTTTCCAATGAACTGGAAAAGGTTGGCAGACACAATCTGAAACCCAAGTAAAGGCAGCATAAACAATACTAACCGCATTGCTTTGGATGTAAGTGCGACAAGCCCGGGATCATCGTTGAACATGGCGACTAACTGACCCGGAAAGCTCTGTAATATGGCGCTTGCCGTTATCGTAAGGCAGGAAGTAAGGATGACGGCAAAGAAGAATGTCTGCCGGACGCGCAGGTAATTTTTGGCCCCGTAATTGTAACCGATAATCGGCTGAATGCCCTGGACGATTCCGATAATCGGCAAAATGCAGAACATAGCGACTGAGTTGACGAGCGTCATAGCAGAGATTGCCAGATCGCCGCCATGTCTGGCAAGCTGGAGATTTGCAATAATCTGAACGAGGGAGGCCGCACACTGCAGCGCAAAGGAAGAACTTCCAATCGCAGAGATTTTCGCCAGGACAAAGACCCTTGGCCGCAGGTTTCGAAGATGAAGGCGTACAGGTGATTTGCCGCGCGAATAGTAGAAAAGAACAATTCCAAATGAAATCAGCTGTGCGATGGCCGTCGCTACGGCCGCTCCCCGGACGCCCATATTCAATCCAAACGGCATATAGAGCTGCATGCCAGCGAACTTAATGTTCCCTGCTTTAAAAATGAAAAACGGATCCAGCACCATATTGGCAACTGCACCTGTAACCTGCGTCATGACAGACCAAGTTGGGTGCCCCACACCGCGCATAACGCTCGACATGGCAAACTGCAGGGTATTAAAAGTATTTACGGCAAGAAGCACATAGACATAATCGAGGGCAAACGGAAGTGTCTTGTCACTGGCACCGAAAAGCCGCAGCAGCGGTTCCGCGAACATGAGTCCGAGAATTGTAATGATTGTCCCCAATATAAAAGAAAATGAGGCGCAGTTGCCCAGGACAAGTTCGGCTTCCTGCCGCTTTTTCTCACCGAGGCGGATTGAAATGAGTGCCGTTGAACCTATGCCTATAAGGGCCATGAAGGAAAAGGCGATCGTTGTCAGGGGCATCGTAAGTCCAACACCGGCCATCGCGACCGCGCCATTTTCCATTTTTCCTATCCAGAATCGGTCTACAACATTATAAACCGCATTGACCATCATACCAATCATCGTAGGAATGGCAAAAGACAGAACCAGTGACGGTATTTTCTTCTCTGCCAGAACTTTTTCGCGCTGATGGGCGCTGGCTCCGTGCGGATCCAACTCCTTGATTTCGGGACATTCATTCCCTGAAGCAGCTTTCTGCCCTTTGTTTTTTGGCTTGCTAAAAAACATATTCCTTCTTCCTGCAGCGATACAAAAAGCATCGTCAGCATTTCCCATAGACCATATACAATACACGATTAAAAATAAATGTAAATGCCTGCGTGATTTTACAAAAAAAGCTTACTTATTTGTATTCACAAGCTTTTAGATATGATAAAATAGTGACAACATTAATCCTTAAAAGGAGGGCTTTTTCATGGATAATAATAACAAACTCTACAATGTTCTTTGCTATTTTTCACTTTGGCTGATTGGTTTACTGGTTGCCCCTAACGAGCCAGATGTAAGGTTTCATGTCAACCAGGGAATTGTTCTTACGATTTTGGTTGCAGCAGTCACGATTCTTGGCTCTGTGATTCCTTTCCTTGGCTGGTTCATTATTTTACCTATTGGCGGAATCTTTTGCTGTGTTCTTGCCATCATGGGTATCATCAATGCTGTTAACGGAGTACAGAAAGAACTTCCTCTTATCGGAAAGATTAAGATCCTTAAGTAATATCTTTTCTACTCCTACTAATGGCTTAGGGGTGGATCACTCTGTCGGCCTTGAGTAAATCGCGCGTGATTTCGCTCATCGGGACCGGTTGTATTTTTAATACAGCCGGTTCTTTTTTGTAGAAATCAAGGCTCTCACGGCACGCTTTGAGTACAACATCCTGTGAACATAGATTGAACAGGATGGTCAGAGCTGGATGGTCTTTGTCCAGGACAAATACACCCCGGTGATAGAATACGATTTCATCCGGCAGGGTGACACGCTCGCAAAGACCCTGCAGAAAAATCAAAAGGAGCTCAGCGCCGTGTTTTTCGTCACACACGCCGAGCTGATCATCCGATATAGCCACAACAACACGTCCGGGATTCCCGGATGCTGCAAGAAGCGCAAATGCGGGATCGGGTTCCCTTTCCTTATCGATGCAAAGAGCTTTCTGAAGTTCTGTAAGTGTCCCCGCCTCTGCCGACCTGCCGTTTGCCGGCCTGTGACTAACGTTCGTACCTTTTCCTTTTTTAGTTTCCATCAACTATGCCCCCCTCATCCGACAGAAGTGAAATGGCTCTGGGAATTGCTGTTTTGCTATTGCCCCAGGACTTATCCTTGTTTCTATAGTCAAATTTGAGTGTGAACCATTCAATGTCCGCGATCATTTCATCGAGTCCTTTGTTCTCCTGCCCGGAAAGTGCCAGGACAAATTCATTTGCCTGGGTCTGTGACAGATACCTGGCAGCGCCGCGAAGGAGAAATGCTGTGTGGTGAAGACAGTGGTTGGTTTTGGATGTAAACAAATTTCTGAATCCTGCGTCCTCGAAAAACATCCACAGCAGAACATCGAGATACCGGTCCATTGTGCAGCTGATTTTATCGCAGATGATGCAGGAATCAGCACGGCGTTCGATCCGGTCTGCAAGAGTCTCAAGATTTTTCTTATAATCCCGGTCGCGGCCCTTGAGGAAAGTCCCGGGTGACGGGGCAGCATGCGAGAGGGCATCTCCGACATCTTTTCTCAGGTCGAGCAAATGTGTATGAAGCATGAGACCAAGTCCCAGCCGGTTTTTCTCGGTGTTGTACATTCTGGTCAGATGATGTCCGCAAAATCCAATTGTATTGGTGGATTTCCGGACATCGGGCTCCATGAGGGACGCTCCGAGATAATAATCAACCGAACTGTTTTCAACTTGCGCGGCAAGATCGCAGAGGGGACAGGCAGAGGTGGAGCGATATGCGTCATTAACAGGAATTGTATAAATTTTTTCCTTCATACTGAGACTTCTCCGATGCTGGGATTCTGTGAAGATACATGTACGAGACGTTTGGCGCGAACATCTACGGCAACCATATTAATGGAGGAATATTCTTCGACATATCTGCCTATCCGCTCCTGCGAGGCCCGCAGAACCTCCTGGGCATTGTAACCGTATATCAGGGCGAGATCGATGCTCAGCGCCACGCCGTAGACTCGTTTTTCAGTCTGAAATTTGATGACGTCATATACGCCGGGGACTTTGCGCAGAATTATGCGGACCAGATCCAGAAGAGCCTCATCCGAAATGGAGTAGGACCCGAGACTTGAAAAAGTCGGGCGAACGACAGTCCTTTCTGTATCCGGGGCAATTGTCTGTACACCGCGCTCTTTGTCCAGACGGCGGCGAAGACGATTGAGCGGATCGGAAAATTTGCCGGAAAACTCGTGTTTGATCTCCATGCTCGGCACGGGAATCGTATGCATCCCCTCTGTGATCCGAGTATGTTTGGCCTGCTGCATCTCCTCTTCGGAGCTGATGTCTTCTATTTTAATCAGCATTGCGGGCTGGTTCAGCCACAGGTTTCCGCAGATTTTCTCAAGCATTGCATCCGATGTGCCCAAAATCATTAGCGTAGTGGGCAAATGTTCGGCAAGCGCCCTTCTCATTACACCGGACCGGCTTGGATCGGCAAAAAGAGCCTGTCTTACGGATTCAAGTTTTGTGGGTGCTTTTTTGGCGGATGTTCCGGCTACAATACGGCTTCCGTTAATCAGAAGACCGTCGTCAATTATGTAGTAAATCGCATTGTTTTTGGCGACCTGAATGGCACGGGTACTCTTACCGGTACCGGACGAGCCGATGAATGAAACCACAGTTATCTGAGACAGCATTTCCCGCATGATCTTCTCATTGTTGGCGGCCTCTTCAATGTGACGCTCAACGCGTGCGTGGGTAAGACCGTCTCCGATCCTCTCAAAGCGTTTGAGCGTTGCCATCAGTTCCGGACTGCCGA
>Ga0209430_1001068_pt1 | contig 21908 bp, 10 predicted proteins | sample BarGraIncub1133A_FD_184504 | JGI IMG/M metagenome (GOLD analysis project Ga0209430, IMG submission 184504) | Arctic peat soil microbial communities from Barrow, Alaska - Barrow Graham LP Incubations 11-33A (SPAdes) (version 2) | ecosystem: Environmental > Terrestrial > Soil > Wetlands > Peat... | reverse complement strand
TCTTTCGTAGCCATAGTGGTACTCAGGTTGATTATTATTTTGTTTATGGGGGAAGTTTCGAAGGTACAATTTCCTGTTACCGTGACTTAACCGGCCAGGCTCCTCTTTTTGGCAAATGGGCTTATGGATTCTGGCAATGCCGTGAACGCTACCATTCGCAGGCCGAATTGCTCGAGAATGCAAAGGAATACCGCGAACGTCACATTCCTGTTGATAATATTGTTCAAGATTGGAATTATTGGCCAGAAAAAACCTGGGGTCCCGAATGGAACAGGAAGTTGTATCCTGATCCGAAATTGATGTGTCAGGAGTTGAAGGACCTGAATTTTCACCTGATGGTTTCGGTTTGGCCTTGTTTACGAAATAAAAAGCTGGAAGAAAAGTATGGACTTGGAGCATTTAAACTGGATACAGTTACCGGAAACCTTGATTTCTACAACCCAAAAGTTCGTGCCAGCTACTATCAAATGCTGAAAGATTCCATGTTCTCGCTGGGTGTAAACAGTATCTGGCTCGACGGAACCGAACCTGAAATCTATCCGCTGAATGCGACTACAGCGCTCGGGTCATACGATAATTATGCACTAACTTATTCACTCCCTGTAACTCAGTCGGTTTACGAAGGACACCGCAAAGATTATCCGGAACAACGTGTATTTAACCTCACCCGATCGGCTTTTGCAGGTCAGCAGCGATATGCGGCAGCTTGCTGGTCGGGCGATGTGAAGGCAACCTGGGAACAATTTTCCGAGCAAATTCCGGCAGGCCTGAATTTTTCAATGGCCGGTTTGCCCTACTGGACAACCGATATTGGCGGTTTTTTTCGTGATAGTAAATCGCTGAACCCAAAATTTGATAACCAATACACCAATCTAGCATACAAGGAATTGCTGACCCGCTGGTTTCAGTTTGGCACATTCTGCCCGTTATTCCGGATTCATGGATATGTTTCCAATACCGAAATTTGGCGATATGGAAAGACTTTTGAAAATATGGCCAGGAATTTCATCAACATCAGGTATCAGTTGATGCCTTATATTTATTCTGTGGCTAATGATGTGACTAGCAATGGTGCCATTGTGATGAAGCCTCTGGTATACGACTATCCACATGATAAAAACTGTTGGGGCATCAAAGATCAGTTTCTGTTTGGATCCTCAATTATGGTTTGTCCGGTGATCCGTAAAAGTGAGCGGACAAGGAATGTTTATTTGCCTGAAGGCCAATGGTTCGATTTCTGGAGCGGGGAAAAATTTGCCGGAAGTGCATCAATCAGTGCTTCGGCTCCTTTGGATAGAATGCCTATATATATTAAAGCCGGATCAATTATTCCGGTAGGACCCAAGGTTCAATATGCTATGCAAAAAAGTGAGGACCCGTTGCGAATTTTCGTATATCCTGGAGCCAACGGAGATTTCGGATTATATGAGGATGAAGGTGAAAACTATAACTATGAAAAAGGCTTTTACTCACTTATTTCATTTCATTGGAATGACAAAGTGAAAGAATTGACAATAGAAAAACGGAAGGGGGCTTTTAAAGGCATGCAGGATAACAAGAAAATACATATAATATTAGTTGCAAGAGGAGTAAAGGGTTTTGAAACAGTAAAATCAAACAATACAATTTATTACAATGGTGAAAAGCAAATAATAAAATTGTGATCATTTAAACTATTGTTTATGATTAATTCTTTTCTGTTGATCTCAACTTTAGGTTGAAATCAACAATATTGTAAAAACATCAAATTTTAATCCATGTAATTTCTTGAAATTCATTGATTGGAAAATCTATAGTATTTAAATCCCTCATATTGTAGAGATATTGTATTAATTTATGATTTACTATATAACTCTTTACTCGGAAGATAATAAATCATAATTATTAGCATACGAACACATTAAAATCAAACATTATGGATAAAAGAATTACTAGTCTTATCGAAGATTACCAGTGTGGAAAGATTGGCCGTCGCAACTTTCTGAAGAAATTGATCCTCTATGCAGGAAGCGCTACTGCAGCAATATCATTCTTTCCTTCACTGAAAGTGAGTGCATCTAGCATGTCCGAGGCTGGGCTTGCTGCTCAGGCTCAACCCTTGGTGGAAATGCAACAGGTAATTCCTGTACGGGTGGTACTGTCTACGTCGTACAAATTCGAACAACTACTTGCAGGACCTGAGAAGCCAGAGGACTTCCCCGCCTGGCTGGCTGGCATGAGGGCTTACAGGCAGGAAATGCAGGCTATTCTCAGGGAGGCGATTGGAGCCATGCCGGATCCCTACGCCGAGCCCTCGCTGCAATGGGCGCGGTGGAGTTTCATCCAGCCGCAGATGATGATGCATGATCGGTATTTTTATGACCCTATCGCCCGCCGCTATACCGTGCGGCGTTATCTCAAGGATCTGAACACCCGGTATGGTGGAATTGACAGCGTATTGATCTGGCCGCCGATGTACACCAATCTCGGAGTGGACAATCGCAACCAGTTCGATATCTGGCGCGACTTGCCGGGCGGATTCGCTGCTATTCGAAAGATGGTGGAGGAGTTCCATGAACAGGGAGTGCGGGTTCTCATACCAATTATGCATTGGGACAACGGAACACGAGATGAAGGGGTATCGATGGCGGAGGGTCTTGCCAAACTGGCCAAGGAACTGGGAGTGGATGGTTTGAACGGTGACACAATGTACCCGGTGAATCGTAATTTCTACGATGAGGCGCTCAAACTCGGCCATCCGCTTGCTCTCGAGCCGGAAGCGGGAATGGGAAATACAATAAACGGCTTGGCATGGAATGTTTTGAGTTGGGGCTATTGGTGGCCCGACCCGTCCGGGCCATACCCGTCCGTACCTGCGGTGGACCGCTACAAGTTCATCGAACCACGGCATTTGACTCACGTCTGTGATCGCTGGGCTCACGACCGCACCGACATGCTTCAATACGCGTTCTTCAATGGTGACGGCTACGAGAGCTGGGAGAATATCTTTGGTGTCTGGAACCAAATCACACCTCGGGATGCTGAAGCGTTGCGACGAATCTCAGCCATCTACAGGGCCTTGCCCGAGTTGCTGATCAGTCCGGATTACGAGCCGTTCACACCTAATCTGCAAAAAGACATCTATGTAACCAAGTTCCCCGGTAAGAGCACAACGCTATGGACATTCATTAACCGCGCCTCAACTACAGCTATTGGCGCCCAAATCCAGGTCCCATTCTCTCCAGGCATGCGCTTCTTCGATTTATGGCGCGGTTCAGAGTTAAATCCGCAAGTCTCTGGAGACAAGGCCACTTTATCTTTCGAACTCGAGTCCCGCGGTTATGGTGCTATATTAGCCACGGAGGCTTCGCCCGTACGGCCTGTGAAAGCGCTACTGGCCGCCATGCAGCAGCGGTCGCGAATCAAACTTAACGACCTTTCAAACGAATGGAAAGTGTTGCCCCAGCAGATTGTCGAGATTACGAGCACCACGCCGGTCTCCAACCCGCCGAAGGGAATGATCCAGATTCCAGCCGGCAAATTCAAGTTCGAGGTCGAAGGAATGTTAAACTGGAACAACGAAGGCGTGGACGTGCAGTATCCCTGGGAAGACAAACCCAGCCTGAAACATTCACACGACATGTCCATAAAATCCTTTTACATCGACACGACGCCTGTTACTTGTGACGAGTTCAAGCGGTTCATGGACGCGACCCACTACCGGCCTAAGGATAGCCACAACTTTCTGCGTAACTGGGTCAACGGCTCTCTTCCTCAGGACTGGGCTAAAAAGCCAGTGACCTGGGTATCTCTGGAGGATGCACGGGTCTATGCGAAATGGGCGCATAAACGCCTGCCCAACGAATGGGAATGGCAGTACGCTGCCCAAGGTACCGATGGGCGGCTTTATCCGTGGGGCAATGAAAAGGACGACACCCGCATGCCGCCCTTTGAGCAAACCCGCGACCAACGTCCGCCTACTGACGTTGATGCCTATCCCCAAGGTGCTAGTCCCTTCGGTGTCATCGACATGGTTGGCAATGTCTGGCAGTGGACCAATGAATATAGGGACGAACACAATCGGGCCGCAGTGCTGCGAGGTGGAAGCTATTACCGGCCTGCCGGGTCTGAGTATTACTTTCCGCAAGCACTCCAGTTGAATCAGCACGGCAAGTATTGGTTGCTGACGGACTCTACGGACCGCTCTGCCACAATTGGTTTCCGATGTGCAGTCGATGCAGAATAGAGGATCTGGTGGACTGGGAATAAATAGTAAACAATAATACATAAAATTGGAATATGAAAAATTATAATCGTCGCGACTTTATTAAATCGACTACATTGAGTTTTGGAACATTAAGTCTTATTCCTATTGGCAGTATGGGATATTCTTCTCCAAAAACATTTTCATCAGATCAAAAAATTGTAGGAACTAGTAACCGCCCTTTCGACCCATGGTTAGATAAAAACTGTAAAATCGTCTTTCCTCCAGAGGCAAAGAAAAGTGATGCCCTGTGGATGTGGTATCCAGGCCAAAAGACTGCTCATATCAATTCAAGAAGGGTACATGATGCCATGGAAAGATGCAACAACATGGGCTATCCGGGAAATTTCTGTCAACCTGAGTATTATGTATATTTTCGAAAACAGGTAAATGTTGATATTGACTCTGAAATACGATGGAACGGGCCATTAAGCAGGATAAGAATGGATATTGATGGAAAGGAAGGAGATATAACTTCTCGTCAAATCAAATTAATTGCTGGAACACATTTGATTGAAGTGGCGGTTGATTTTTCAAAAAGCCTTCCATGTATTTTGATTGAAGGAATTGGTTTATCATCACACATAGGGTGGCAAGCAAGTATGGACCAGCAAACATGGGTTGAACCTGAGTTTGAAGAAATATTCAATAGCCCGGAGATCTTACCTGATAACAAACAGGAAGTAGTGATTGAAATTCCTGTCAATTCCGTGGTTTCAGCGAATAATGTAACTCAAATAGAGAATGGATTTGTTTTTTCAGCAGGAGGCAGTTTGATTGTCGATTTCTGGCACGACGAATTGGGAAAACTTGCATTCAAAGCAAAAGGAGAAGGACAATTGAGGATTAATACCGGAGAATCACCAGCCGAAGTTCAGGATACTGATCCCAGCCATTCTGAGCAAAAGCCAATACCAACCATAGAATTGGCCATGGTTTCCAAATCCGTTTTGACACCCGAAAGATGTACAAGGTTTGTTCATATAAGGAGCAGTGGCTTATGTTCAATTGAATGCCTGCATTTAAAGGCCAATGTAACGCCGGTAGAATATAGAGGCAGTTTTTCTTGTAGTGATGATGAACTGAACAAAATATGGGAAGCAGGAGCCGCTACTATCCATAGTTGTATGCATGATCTTTATCTTGATGGAATTAAACGTGATGCCATGTCGTGGGCGGATGCCATAATGGGAATGATCGCTGGTGATTGTATCTTTTTTGATACGACAATCGCACGTAATAGCATTATTTCGCAACTACTTCCAGTCAAAACCAGACCACGAGATTTTGGCATTGTCGATTTTCCAGCCTTCACTTATCTGGGTTTCAAACATGATTATTTGCTCAGGGGAGAATTAGATTTTATCAACCGTTATAAACAAAACATCTTTGATCTTTTGGATTTGTATAACAGCCTACAGAATGAAAAAGGATTTATAAGTGGAAAGGATTTTAAGAGTTGGGGGTTTTTCCCCGACTGGTCCTTAACCCTTGGAACAGGTCCTGATAGGTTTGGCATTCCGTGTTATTCACAAATGTTAATTATGAAGAGCTTTGAAATTGGAGCTGAATTTGCCAAACTTTTAAACGATTCAAGTAAAGCCGCAAAATATTCTAAAATTGCGGTGAAGCTACGACAAAACATTCGTGATATTTTCTGGGATAAAACTCTTGGCGTATTTTTGAACGGTATTGACTCCAATGGTAATTTAGATAAAAGAATTACTTCATTTGCACAGGTGTGGGCCATTCTTTTTGATCTGGTCAAACCAGAGGAATACAAGACAATATTCGACAGAGTACTTGATAATCACGACAGGGGAAAGCTCAGTGTCAGTCTTAATCAGCTTTTCGAAGGACAGGCTTATGCGAAAGCCGGAAGAATAAGTACCTTCCTTGATCGGCTTAAAACGGTTTGGGGTGGCATGTTACAACTAGGATACAGCCGCTTTGCCGAGGATATACGACCTTGGCAAAATCCAACTGAAAGGTTAGAACTTTATGGTAGGCCTTTTGCAAACAGTCTTTGTCATGTATGGGCAGGAGCTACACCTATTGTGGTTTTGAGCCAATGCGTACTTGGGATTCATCCAGCTAAACCAGCTTTTTCAGAGTGTATCATAAGTCCAAAACTAGCAGGACTTGAGTGGATTAAAGGTTCAATTCCTATACCTTCTGGTAATATTTCAATTGAATTGCATAAAGTAAAAGGGGGTAGACTTATCCTTCCGACAAACGTGAAAGCTACTTTGGTCGGCATAATAGATGAAACTGGGAAAACTAAATTGAATGGACCAGGAGTATTCAATGTAAAATTGATTTATTAAATGCAAACACGTCGTCTTAATATTTATTAGTAATGAGATGATAAAACAAAATTCATATAATAGAAATCACATAAATCTGTGCGATTTGATTGCATACATTTTGTTAAATATAAAAATCACACTATGAAAAAAAGAAAAATTGCTAAAACTTTCCTCAATAAATCAATTGGTCTAATTGGATGTATCTTGGGAATAAGTATACTCCTATTTAATGCTCAATGTCAAAAATCCAAAAGTTCTGATATTTCGGTTTATGTTTCATCACAAGATGGCGACAGGTTAACAAAGAAGGCTGATGGACGATTTACAGCGGATAAAGAATCTCTATTACCAGTAATTAATATTGACGAAGACGTTCGTTTTCAAAAGATAGATGGTTTTGGGGCAACCTTTAACGAAGCGGGCATGATTTGTTTAAATTCACTATCTCCTGAAGTAAAGGAAAACGTTTTAAAAATGCTGTTCGAACCTGATTCAGGAGCCGGGTTTACTGCAATGAAGTCCCCCATTGCAGCTTGTGATTTTGCCTCGGCCGGACCTTGGTATACTTACGATGATAAACCTAGCGATACAATAATGAAATTCTTTAGCATCGAAAGGGACTTAGCTCCAAACGGGCTGATTCCATTTATTAAAGCAGCGTCAAAATACGGTAAATTTGAAATTGAATCTCCAATGGATTTTGCACCCGATTGGATGTATGTTAGCCTAAAAAAAGGAGAAAGAAATATCAAGCCAGAATATTATAATGCTTTGGCAAAGTATTATTTAAAATATATACAGGCATATGCGGCAAACGGAGTTACTATAAACTATCTTAACCTATTCAACGAATCCGGTGTATATTCCGATGTTCCTTACAAAGTCATTGGAGAATTGATAAAAAAACACGTTGGTCCGCTTTTTCAATCCGAAGGATTAAATACAAAAATTCAATTGGGCGAAACTCCAAATAGCGCCCAAACCCTCACCAATTATCCTCCATTACTTGAGGATAAGGACATCAAAAACTATATCCATTCGCTTACATTTCATGGGTACAGTTGGGGTACTTCTAATAATCTTACTTTGCTACATAATAAATATCCCAAATTTCCGATTTGGCAAACTGAAATTTGTTATGCAAAGGTTGGAGATCCAATAGTTTGGAACAATTTCCCTCCGGGAGGTCCGGAAAAAATGCCAGTGTATGAGTTTTCTGATGGAGAATTCTGGGGAAATCAAATTATGAATGATATGAATAACTGGGTTTCAGCCTGGATCTATTGGAACATGATTCTGGATCAGGATGGAGGTCCATGCCTGGTCTCTGTTGAGCATGATGATCCCCCTTTAAACACTCAACATCCCGTAGTTATAATAAACCGCAAATCAGGAGAAGTCACATACACAGGATTGTATTATTACCTGACACACTTCAGTAGATTTGTAAGACCCGGAGCATACAGGATTAACAGCAAAGGAGGAAGCAAAGATCTCAATTTTTCCGCCTTCCAGAATACTGATGGCAGTATTGCACTCAATATTATTAATAATGGCGGCGAAACAGATTGTAAAGTATTGTGGAAGAACAAAATGATAATTCAAAAATTTAAAGCCCATTCCATTACAACATTGAAATGGAATGGTTTCGTTAAAGAAGAGTAATTTAAAATAGGTTCCAGTCATTACTAATGATTTCTATAATTATTCCATTCTTCCAAAATAACTTTTACCAGAGTCCTTTTCTCAATACAAATCCAGATATAATCGATTTTATCTTCGAAATAATAAATAATGGGAGGTTCTATCATTTAAATATGGTTCGCCATGGAAATGCGTTCCTGAATGAATAAGTTAAAAAAAAATGAAGTAAAGAACAAAGTAGATGGTAAGGTTATTAAGAGTTAAAATTCAAATCTCATTTTTTATTTTTCTTTTTCTGAAAAAGATATTATCGTAATAGAGAAATTAAAACTATGTTTGTCGATTGAAATCGACTTGGTCAATGAATTTTCCTATAATTAGATTTCTTTGTATATTCGCAATAATTATTCTTAGGTAACAATCAATTGAAAGAAAAATTAAGCCATACCCTATTGTTTCAATCTCTTGCCAAAGGGGATGAACTGGCTTTTGGGAAACTCTATAAGCTTTATTTTCCCCGATTGCATGCTTTTTCATTCAAGATGATTAACGATAGTGGTTTGGCTAAAGATGTGGTTCAAAATGTGTTTATTAAAATTTGGGAAACGCGTACTTCATTCTGCTTTGATAATCCAGAGGCTTTTATTTATCAAATGGTTCGAAATGCCAGTCTCAATTACATACGGCATCTTAAAGTAGTTGACAACCTGAAATCGAAGGTTAAGGATCAATATTTAGGTGAAGAATTATATTATATTGACATGGTAGGAAATGAACCATATATTCTGATTGAGAAAGAACTGGAAGAAAAAATTTTGGAAGTTATGAATTCACTGCCTGATAAGTGCCTTGCTGTTTTTCGCCTGAGCCGGATTGATGGTCTAAAGAACTGGGAAATAGCTGACCAATTGGGAATCAGTATCAAAGCTGTTGAGAAACATATCTCAAAAGCAATTCAAATCTACAGATACAACTTTGCTGACTATCTTCCTCTACCTATTATCCTTCTCGTTTTAGCAGGATTAAAATAATCCATTTAGTTGATCAAAAGCAAGGAAAAACTGGGATCCAATTGTTTACAATCGATTCTGTATAATTTTCCCTTGTTTTCCAATCAATTCCCATTTTTTCATAAGTTTCAACTGATTAGAAATTTTATCCATTTTTCAATGTGGCTAAGGTAGGGTAAACCCTAGTTGCAAGTGTTACATTATTGAAAACATGATCCATGAATTGAACGGTTTGATTCGAAACACATGTTCCGCGAAGTGAAAAGTCACAACTGCCGCTTCCTTATGATTCCAAAGTTTTGGTGAATCCAGAATCAAATATTTCTTATCCAAGTAATTTTATAGATGGAAACCGCGAAGTAAAATTGACTGGAGAAGCCTATTTTGAAGTTGCAAAACTTGAAAGTAAGCCATTTACAGTTGAGACCAATGATTACAACATCCGAGTATTGGGGATCAAATTTAACGTAATGACATATGCTGATTTTTCACCGTTCGGAAACCTCACTGATTGAAGGCAAGATTGAAAAACAAATAAACTTTTTGTTAGCTTCTGGGCAAACTCAATTTTCAAATTAGTGAATATGAAAAATATAAACTAATACAATACCATGACAACCAATTTCCTGACTTATTTTTTCGTTTCAAAAAAACATGTGTTTGCGATACTTGTATTTTTGGGAATAAGCTTCTTTCCTGTCCGGGCCCAGATAAAATATGTTCCTTCTGATGAATATAGAGATGCAGGCATGGAAGTAGAACGTGTGGCAATGCTTTTTACTGCTACTTATGAATCTAAAGTGGCACAAACAAATGATGACATCCGTTGGGTTCAGTTGGATTTGGGAGAAAAGAAAAAAATTGACGGTATTAAGCTTTTGCCAAAGTTGAATCTGGTGGGTAGCTACGTTAACTCTTTGGGATTCCCATTACGCTTTAAAATTGAAGTGTCAAACGATCCAGAGTTCAAAGTTCCTATAGTGTATGAGGACCAGACAAGACAAGATTTTAAAGATCCTTATGACGAAGTCTCTACGTTTTCCGGGAAGGAAGTCAATGCCAGATACGTGCGTTTGACTGCAATTCAGCTCAGGCAACAGCGGTTGGCACTAACGAAATTCATAGTACTGTCGGATGGAAAAGACATTGCTGAAGGGTGCCCGGCCTCTGATTCTGAAGGGGATTCGAAAGCAAATATTTTGACCCGACCCCCACGTCCACAAGGAGAGGGTGTTGTTACTGACAATCCCGACAATATTATACCTGTTGAGAAATGGAATCCGGTTGCCTATAAAGCACAGACTCCCAAGGAAGGCGTGCAATTAGTCGATGGTCTCTTCAAGAAAACCATGGAAAACAATATCCATTACCTGATGTCATCTTTCACTTTCGATGAACTGGGAAGAAATTTCTTAGTCAAGGCAGGAAAACCAGTGAAGCCATTGGAAGAAAGATTGAATAATTTTTGGCTGGTTGATATACCCGGGCAGGAAGCAGGTCGATTCCTTATGGGTGCAGGCAATACCTTACGCTGGATGGAAAATGCTGAACTCAGGGAAAGGATGAACCAGATCGTGGATGTAATAGACGAATGCAAAGAGCCAGATGGCTATATCATGGCCTATCCTAAAGATAAGATTTTTGCAGGGGAATATGGCGCCTATACCAGGTCGTGGGTTACGCATGGATTAATAGAAGCCGGATATGCAGGCAACAAGAAGGCTTTTCCGCTGCTACGCGGTTTTTATGACTGGCTTAACACTTCCTGCTACCTTCCGGAATTACTCAGGCGGGGAGGTCAGGGAACCCAGGGATTAATTCCCAGTACCCGGATGTATTTTACGCCAGTTGGAAAATCCAAAGATATTGAGGTTGTCCAGCAATATTTTCAGGAGAACTATTGGCTGGAGCAATTGACTAATAGAGATTCCAAGGCAATCTGGCTATATCCATACGATCGTCCTCATTGTTATCTCATTACAGGAATTGAGCCTTATCTTGATATGTATCATGCAACAGGAGCTAAAAAATATTTGGATGCCGCGTTGGGTGGCTGGGATTTATATCACAATAATTGGGAACATATTGGTGGATCAATTGCAATATGCGAGGGTTACGACCTCTACCCTCCAAAGTCATATTTTTTGCATCGTGGAACCGGTGAGTTATGTGGAAGTGTTTTTTGGGCTTTTCTGAACCAGCGTTTCCATTTATTAAATCCGGAAGAAGAAAAGTACGTTACAGAAATAGAGAAATCCATATATAATGTATTAATTGCTAACCAGGTTGGTTCAAAAGGTATTCGCTACACTGCAACACTAGTGGATCATAAAGGATTAGGTGATCAATGTATGAGTACTTGCTGTGAAGGTCAGGGGACTCGAATGATGGGTGCATTACCCGAATTCATATACTCTGTCGCAAGTGATGGAGTGTACGTTGATTTATTTGCTCCATCAACTATTAAGTTTGAAACAAAGGGCGTTACAATGTCTTTGAAAATGGTTACCCAATTCCCCTATGATCCAAAAGTACAGTTAAAAGTAAGTATTGAAAAACCTGCCAATTCCAAAATAAGGATTCGTATTCCTTCATGGGCGACACATAAAATGCCTGTTATGGTTAATGGTAAAAAGATTGTAAGCGGTAATCCTGGCACATATGTAACTTTAGATCGGCAATGGAAGACTGGAGATATGATTTCTTTCACGCTGCCCATGAATTTCAGGATGACCGAATATGAGGGAGCAGAGGAGAAGTACAATGATGGTCAGCATTATGCGCTGGAATATGGTCCGATATTAATGGCGTATGTAAACATGAAAGGACAGAAGGAGAACCTGATGCTGCCAATAAGACCGGAGAAGCTGATAAAAAGCCTTAAAATAGTCGAGGGTAAACCACTGCATTTTACTGTGAATGGTAAAAGCGACTTTGAATATATGCCTTATCTGGAAGTTCAGGATGAGCCATTTACATGCTTCCCGTAAACTAATTTACAAAGACTTTTTAATTAACACTACAGCTTAATTTGTTTTTAATTTTTTCTCGTTTTTTGGAGCCATAAATCCGTTTATACCGAGATTCTATGCTTATTGCCTTAAAATAATTCGGATCATGTTGAGACCGATTCTGCGGAATATATCTAATGCAATTAATTCCTTTCTTTTTGTCTTAATTTTCAACAAAAAGAAATTTAAACCAGTTTTCAATATGCCTGAGGTAGGGTAAAACCTCGTTACACGTGTTACATATATGAATACATCATCCATGAATGTGAACGATACTATAGAAAGAAAAATTAGGGACTATTTTAATGGTCAATTGCCGGCTCCTGAGGAAGCTAAATTAATACAATGGTTGAAACTCGATGAAAAGAACAAGACATACTTCTTCAGTTTCAAAGAAAACCTTGATCCTCAAGAAATGCAGCATACTCTTCTGCAAAGTTCATATACCGAACTTAAAAGCAAATTGTTGATTAATCAGGAATTTAACTCAAAACTTACAGGCAGGGTACAAAGACTACAACTTTCCTTTTTGCGGATTGCAGCAATGTTGCTGATAGCAGCAATTGGCGGATTCTCGGTTGCTTATCTTATGATTGAAAACAACGCACCAAAAGCAGCGGTGGTTTGGTTCGAAATGCATGTTCCGCGAGGAGAAAAGTCACAATTGCTGCTTCCTGATGGTTCCAAAGTTTGGGTGAATTCAGAATCGGATATTTCTTATCCAAGTAATTTTATGGATGGAAATCGCGAAGTAAAATTGATTGGAGAAGCCTATTTTGAAGTTGCAAAGTTTGAAAGTAAGCCATTTACAGTTAAGACCAATGATTATAATATCCAAGTATTGGGTACCAAATTTAACGTAATGACATATGCTGATTTTCACCGTTCGGAAACCTCACTGATTGAAGGGAAGATCGAAATCCAAAAAGGAGAGCAAACCATTTCGGTTTTACCAGGGGAAACTATTACATATACCGACAACCAATTTTCCATCAAGGAACTTAATGTCAGTCATACAACCAGGTGGAAAGATAACATCTTTGATTTTGACCGGATTACCTTTAAGGAATTGACGACCAAACTGGAACGGTGGTATGATGTGGATATTGAAATCAAAAATCCTGAATTAAATAAAATTGTGTATTCAGGTGCATTCAAAAATGAGGAAACGATCTGGCAAGTATTAAATACTATTCAGCTGACTCTTCCAATTCGATATACTAGAGAAGGTTTTCGAAAATTTGTAATTGAAAAGAAATAAAAATAGTGCGCCTATGGAATGGAAAATAATGTAAAAAACAAAAAAATGAGGAATGCCCACCATCCCCCATTTAATCCCCCATGTTAACAGTCTTTTATTAATCACTAACAAAACAAAAGTATGAAACAAAACTATTGGATCAATGGTAGGACTACATCTTTCCAACGATGGAAAGCATTTTTGATTATGAAACTAATATCAGTGTTTATCTTAGGGTTTATGATGCAGTCGTATGCTATTGATTCACAATCGAAAGACAAACATTTGACCCTTCAATTTGAAAATAATACCTTAAAGGAAGTACTTCAGAAACTGGAGTCTCAAACTGAATTCTCTTTTATTTATAAAGACGAGTTGATTAATTCCGTCAATAAAGTTTCAGGGAACTTCAGGGACGAAAAAGTGACCGATCTGCTGAATGAAATTCTTAAGAATACAGGTTTGACTTACACTATTAAAGGTCGTACGATTATCATCATATCCAATGATACTGGAACAGTCATGGAACAACAAAAATCCATTACAGGAAAAGTGACCGATTCAGCTGGGTCTTCACTACCAGGGGTAACTGTAGTTGTGAAAGGAACATCGATCGGAATCATTAGTGATGCCAATGGAAATTATTCAATTTCCAATCTTCCGGAAAATGCGACTTTGCAGTTTTCGTTTGTAGGGATGAAAACTCAGGAAATTGCTGTTGGAGGCAGAACAACAATTAATGTTACACTTTCTGAGGAAGCTATCGCGATTGACGAAGTCGTGGCAATCGGCTACGGCGTGCAGAAGAAAACCGAAGTTACTACTGCCATTGCAAACGTAAAATCAGAGAATTTTGTGAAAGGAGCTGTTAATGATGCGGGGCAATTGCTACAGGGAAAGGTAGCCGGACTCACTATTGTTAATAACAGCGGTGATCCTACATCCAACTCGCAGATTTTGCTTCGAGGAACTGCCACTTTGAGTACAAGTACACAACCTTATGTTCTGATTGATGGAATTCCGGGTGATTTAAATACAGTAGCACCCGAAGATATAGAATCTATTGACGTTTTAAAAGACGGTTCATCAGCTGCAATTTATGGAACCCGTGGCACCAATGGTGTGATATTGATTACGACCCGCAGGGCAAAAGGGAATGATGTATCATCTATTGAATACAATGCCTATGTAAGTACCCAACAGATTTCGAAAAAACCTGATTTGCTTAGCGCATCAGATTATCGAAATCTTATTGCCCAGGGGGTTAATTTTCAGGATATGGGAGCATCGACCGATTGGATTGATGCAATTACCAGAAGTCCCTTTTCGCATGTGCATAATCTGACAATTAGAGGCGGCAATTCCAAAACCAATTTCATTGCGTCAGGAGTATATCGTTCTGTGGAAGGACTTATTCGAAAAACTGATAATCAGACTATGAATGGGCGATTTGATTTGAACCATAATATGTATGATGGCAAACTATTATTCAATTTCGGTTTTCTTTCATCAAACAACAAGTATACTGCAACAACCAATGGTTCTGGTTTTGATGGTACTACCTATCGTCAGGCATTAAACCGTAATCCTACCGAACCTATTAAGAACGCCGATGGTAGTTGGTACGAAAGACCAAGTCTTTATTTTTACGACAATCCTTTAGCCCGATTATATGAAACGGATGGTGAAAATACTTCTTCAACAACCCGGTTAAATGGAAGTGTTACCTGGCGTCCAGTGGAAGGTCTTGTTTTCAAAGCTTTAGTCTCACAACAAAAATATAATCAGTTAAGAGGCTATTCTGAGAATTTTAACAACATGTCAAATATTAGAGATAAAAAACATGGTTTTGCTTCCAGAGGGACGAGTCAGACTTTAGAAAAGATGTTGGATTTAACTATAGATTATAGTAAATCCATCGGAGATCATAATTTTACCGCATTGGCTGGTTATAGTTATCTGGGAGATATAGGAGAAGGATTCTATGCCGATAACTATAATTTTCCCACTGATGCGTTTACTTACAATAATCTTGGAATTGGACAGGCTTTGCAAAAAGGATTTGCAAATATGAGCAGTTACAAGTATACAAATAATCTGATCGCTTTCTTTGGCCGTATTAACTATAACTATAAGGAACGCTACCTTTTTATGGCCAGCCTTCGGAGAGAAGCATCATCCAAGTTTCTTGGAGCCAAACAACCTTGGGGTAATTTTCCTGCGGCATCAATCGGCTGGAGGATAAACAAGGAAGAATTTATGAGCAACCTTACCTTTATAAATGATCTGAAGTTTAGGGCCGGATATGGCGTAACCGGTACAGCTCCTGATCAATCTTTCCTGGGCGTAAGCCGTTTGGGTTATCAAGGTTCTTTTATGAATAATGGGGCTTGGTCTCCTACACTTGTTCCTGTTAGTAATCCTAATCCCTATCTGAAATGGGAAGAAAAACACGAAGCGAATATAGGTATCGACTTTTCGCTCTTTAACGGACGTGTAGGTGGTAGTATTGATTATTACAACCGACGCACCAAAGGCCTGTTGTACGATTATCCTGTTCCTTCTCCTCCGAACCTTTACAACACTACTACTGCAAATGTAGGCACCATGGAAAACAAAGGATTGGAAGTAATGGTTAACCTTATACCTATTAAAACGAAAGACTTTACCTGGAGTTCAAGCCTCAGCTTCTCAACTAACAATAATAAGTTAATAAGTTTGTCGAATGATTTATACAAACTATCCAATGACTATTTCGATGTTGGTTATCTCAATGATGGCGGTGGTTGGACTAATCGGGTACAGGTTGGACAAAAGATTGGAAATTTCTACGGATTTAAAGTTGTAGATGTTACTACCGATGGAAAATGGATTTATCAACTCCCTGATGGAAGCCGGGTGAACTATGATGATTTTACTAAAACAGATGAAAATAAAATGATTTTAGGTAATGGTTTACCTAAGTATTATGCCGGATGGAACAACACCTTCCGTTACAAGAAATTCGATCTGGGCATTACTATGCGAGGCGCCTTTGCATTTCAGATTCTGAACGCAATGCGAGTTTATTATGAAAATCCCCAAATAACTGCTTATAACCAGCTGAAAACGGCCCACAATAAAGTATTTGGCAAAGCAGTACTTAATGTGCCTGAAGTCGAGTGGAACAGTTATTATCTCGAGAATGGGGATTATTGGAAGATTGATAACATTACCCTGGGATATAATTTCAAAACATCCTCCTTCAAGTATATAAAGGATATCAGGGTTTATGCTTCCTCCCTAAATACCATGGTTATTACCGGGTACACAGGAATGGACCCTGAGGTTAATAGTATGGGTCTTAATCCTGGTACTGATGAACGGGATAGATATCCCAGTACTCGTACTTTTACTGTTGGAATTAATGTGACTTTCTAATCCAAAAAAAAACTTGTAAAAATGGAATCGAAATATAAAATACATACAAAAATTGTGATCCTCACAGTTCTTGTTTTCTTCTCTGGAGCTTGCACAAAACTGGAGGATAAGAACTACAGTGAACTGGTGGCTAAACAGTTTAATCCAACTCAAGATGATATTTCTTCTTTGGTTGGTCCTGCCTACGTGAGTTGGCAATGGCTTTGGGAAACGGGAATGGAGTGGTATTCAGGATTACGGTATACCCAGGAAATATGTGGAGATGAACTGGTGATTCCGAGAAGACCTAATGGTTGGGTAGATGGAGGAATATACCGTAATATGTTTATGCATGACTGGACTGTTTTTGAACCATATTCAGGTGGTAATTGGATAACTGCCTATAAAGGTGTTACCAATACCAACCGCATTTTATACCAGATCGAATCAGGCGCCATTCCGGTTAAGGAGAATAAAGAAAATCTTATAGCGGAATTAAAAGTATTGAGAACTTCCTTTTATTGGGTGTTGTGCGATCTGTTCGGCAATGTGCCTGTTGTAACCCAGTTTGATGTAGCCGAAGGCTATTTGCCTAAACAAAATACCAGAAAAGAGGTGAATGACTTTATTATTTCGGAGATTACCAAATCGCTTCCACTTCTAAGCGAAGAAGTTAATGCTTCTACCTACGGACGTTTTACAAAGTGGGGTGCATATACCTTACTGGCAAAAATGTATTTGAATGCGGAAGTATACACCGGCATACCCGAATGGGATAAATGCATTGCTGCTTGTGATGCGGTTATTAATTCCGGAAAATATATATTGGAACCCATCCGAAAAGATGTTTTTAAAGCAAAAAATGAGAATTCTAAAGAAACTGTTTTTGCCATACCCTATGACGAAAAGTATGCACAGTCCTGGGGTGCCGCTATGAATTCTTTGCAGCCACAAAGCCAGGAAGTTTATAACATGCAGGGTACACCCTGGGGTGGTTCCTGTGCTGTTCCACAGTTCATCGACTCCTACGATCCCGAAGATCTCCGCCTGAAAGATTGGGTTCAGGGACCACAATATTCTTCCAGTGGTGAAAGACTAGTAGGCGCAATGGATTTGCCTGGAGTCCCTTTTTCTTATCTGAATGAGGTTCCCAGCATCGATTTTAGTACTGAAATGTCAGGTTATCGTGAAGGGAAACAAGAATACGAAATGGGATTGCAATCGTTCATGAATAATGATGCTGCTTTATTACGTTATGCAGATGTATTGATGATGAAAGCTGAAGCATTATTGAGGTCTGGTCATGCCGATGAAGCAGCAATAATTGTAAGTCAGGTAAGAGAGAGGTCTTTTCCAGGCAATCCTGAGAAGGCAGTGGTGACTGGCAGCGACCTTCAAAAAGGCAGTGGGTATAAATATGGATTGAAAGATTCAGTAAACGGATGGAATACAAACGAGGGAGGCACCGATATAAAATACGGAAGGTTCCTGGATGAACTGGGATGGGAATTTTCCCAGGAAGGCCATCGCCGACAGGATCTGATCAGGTTTGGTGTATTTACAACCAAATCATGGTTATCGCACAGCCCAAATGGCAATCATAGGACCATGTTCGCAATACCACAGGATGAAATCAATAGAAATCCAAACCTGAGCCAGAACCCTGGTTATTAGTAAATAATTTGTATTTTTGGATGGCCTTTTTCTAAGGTCATCCAAAAAATACTCTTAATAAATGGTTTAATGTCAAGACTGAACAGCAGCAATTCTCAATGTGACAAAATGCTCATTTTATGAAAGTAATTGAATTTCCTTCTTTTTGTAAAAGTTTATTACCGGTATTGCTGTTTTGGTTTGCCGTTTTTACATCCCAGGCTGAAACCTGGCATGTATCTTTAAATGGCAAGGATACAAACAACGGATCAGAAAAAAGCCCATTTAAAACAATTTCAAAAGGAGATGAAATGGCTCAGCCGGGCGATACCATACTTGTTAAGGAAGGTATTTATCGTGAGCGTGTTGCTCCTCCCCGTAGTGGAGAACTCGGAAAACCAATTGTTTATATGGCCGAGCCTGGCCAAAAAGTATATATCAAAGGGTCTGATATTTGGAAACCGGAATGGCAAAAGGAAGGGGAAGGGATTCTCTATGCAAAACCTGCTGATTCCCTGTTTACTGATGATGTTTATTTTGACAGTGCAAATCCCTTTAAAGTAGATGTTTCTTCAACACCATGGGGTAGAAATGGGTTCAGGGAATTTCCTGACAAACTTGGATCGGTAAAATATACTTTGGGACAAGTATTTGTGGATGGCAAAATGTGGAAACAGGTTCCCTTAAAAGAAGAGTTGCAAACTGAACAGAATACCTGGTGGTACGAAAGGATCAGCGGAAATATTTATTTAAATACAGGGGCAAACACTGATTTATCAGGACGTACGGTTGAAATTACCACCCGGCGCAGAGTATTCGCTCCTCATAAAAGAGGGCTGGGATATATTCATCTTATTGGATTTATAATCGAACATTGCGGGAACCAGTTTCCTGAGGGTTTCTGGAGCAAACCTGAAAATGCCCAGGCCGGTGCGGTAGGAACCCGGCAGGGACATCATTGGGTAATTAAAAACAATGTAATTCGTTTTGCCAATAGCATCGGTATTGATTGTGGAAGCGAAGGAGCCGATAATGAACGAATTACCGGGATTACACCTGAGCTTGGATCTACTATCATCACTGCATTTAAGTCTATTACAGGAACAATTATTGAGGATAATTTTATAGTTGATAATGGTTCCAACGGGATAATGGCTCATGGTGTATTTAATCTCATTATCCGGGGAAATGTGATCCTTCGCAATAACAACCTTCATTTCATGGGTAATAACCGGTATGAACAGGGAGCGATTAAACTGCATTTTGCTGAGAAAGCCCTGATTATGAACAATTATATCGTTAATAATTATGCTTTTGGAATATGGTTAGATAACCAATGGCCCGACTCCCGTGTCACAGGGAACTTCATTGCTAATAATGAGCGGAGTGGTATATTTCTGGAACTTACGGATTACCCATTTGATAAAGCAATAATCGATAACAATATTCTGGTAGGTAACATTGAAAATGCCCTTTATGCACACGATGCATCAGGTGGCACTTTTGTAAATAACCTGTTTGCCAACACACCGGGCAACACGGATTTTCCGGAATATGGACCAACATTTTTCATCAGGCAGACAGGTCCCCGAAATGGCCTAGCCAAATCATATCATTTTTCGTTTTATAACAACATTCAAATCGGAAGCAGGGACATTTACACCATTAATTATCCGGATTATCTCAGCGGTGAACAGCATTTCGACGGAAATGTATATGATGCCCGTGAAAAAAGCAGAGTTTTCCTGATTAACCCAGCATCCGGTACCGATGATCTATTCAAAAACAATACCTTGTTCACCCGTGTAATGGCTGATATTGGAGACACCAGGTTACAGGTTTCCGATATAAAAAGAGATCAAATGGCACAACTGACTTTCAGCGAATGGAAAATATTCTGGAAAAAACATTCCACTTACTATGACCAGAACAGCATTCTTTCTTCCGGGAATATTGCTTCCTACAACCCTGAAAATTTTGAATTGAAACTCTATATTGATTTTGATCCCTTATCCCTGAAAACATTAAACTATCCTGTACTGGATTACGATTATCTCGGTAATAAAATCATGGGAACAATAATACCGGGACCATTACAGAATTTGAAAAAGGGATTGAATAGTATCATTGTCTGGGATGGCCGGGAATCTATTATAAAGAATATCTATTCTGCTCCGGATTCTTCCGATAGGCAGCTCAACGAGTTTTAAAGATTGAGAATGAGCATAAATTATCGTGACAATTTATGCTCCCTGGGTTCTTCCTGGCTTTTAATAATTTGATAAGTTTCCTGGCTAATCAATTGAATAATACAAATTAAGTTAATGAATATTTCTTGCATCAATTAATAATATAATAACAAAGTGATATGAAAAAGTATGTAATTTATCTTCTTACGGTATTAAGGATCCTGGTTGGTTGGCATTTTTTGTATGAAGGGATTTCAAAGCTTTTTATCCACGGCTGGAGTGCAAAAATGTACTTGTTAGGATCGAAGTGGCTCTTTTCAGGTTTTTTCCATTGGATGGCTTCATCTCCTGATATAATGAAGATTGTTGACTTCTTAAATATCTGGGGACTAATTTTGATTGGACTGTCCTTATTTGTAGGACTGTTTGTGCGTTGGTCTTCAGCTTTGGGGGCTATGCTGCTTCTTTTTTATTTTGTAGCTTATCCCTCAATTTCTGGTTATACCTTTGGCACTATTTCCGAAGGCAGCTACCTCTGGGTGAATAAAACAATGATTGAATTATTTATACTGATTGTTTTCACTGGTCTTCCTTCAGAATTTTACTTTGGTGCTGATCGTCTTATAAAGCGCTGGCATGAAGAGAAAGCCCATGTTCCAATCCCCACACTTAAAGATGAAACAACCTCATTCAACCGTCGTGAACTACTTCGAGACATGATCAGTTTACCTTTTGTAGGTGCATTTGCATATGGATTGTACAAAAAAAGAAAATGGGACAGCTTTGAAGAAAAAATTCTTAATACAAATCCCGGGGGCATCGTTCCGAATAGCCATATAGATGCATCATCAGGAGCAACGGCTAGAAGTTTACAATTTTCCTCACTTCAAGACTTGAAGGGTATTATGCCCAAAGGCAAAATAGGAAGCATGGAGGTAAGTCGTTTGTATCTTGGAGGGAACCTTCTTAATGGATTTGCGCACGCACGAGATCTGATTTATGTAAATAAGTTAGTGAAATCTTATCATTCCGAAGAACGAATAATGATGACCCTTCAATTGGCAGAAAAATGTGGAATCAATACGCTAATGGCCATTCCTGGGAATTTGCCCTTTATGGAAAAATACAGAAGAGAAACAGGAGGGAAAATGCAATTTATCTCAGATTGTGGCTGGGGCGATTTTGTCGAAGGGGCCAAACTTTCTATTGA
>Ga0209430_1001062_pt1 | contig 22023 bp, 21 predicted proteins | sample BarGraIncub1133A_FD_184504 | JGI IMG/M metagenome (GOLD analysis project Ga0209430, IMG submission 184504) | Arctic peat soil microbial communities from Barrow, Alaska - Barrow Graham LP Incubations 11-33A (SPAdes) (version 2) | ecosystem: Environmental > Terrestrial > Soil > Wetlands > Peat... | reverse complement strand
TCCGTTCCTCCGCCGCCCTTGACAAAACCCAAAATCTATCTTAAAAAGCATTTAAGGATTGAGAAAAGATAAATTTTGTAGATTTGTATTAGGCTTAATTTTAATCAGACAGACTTCAAATTACACTCCCATCGTGATTTGTTACACTTTTGCAATGTGCCTGAACACCATTGTGATTTGCCTTAAATCTTTAACTAAGTGCCTGAACACCACTGTGATTTGTCTGAACACTTTAACCAAGTGCCTAAACACTATCGTGATTTGCCTGAACACTTTAACCAAGTGCCTGAACACTATCATGATTTGCCTGAACACCTTAACCAAGTGCCTGAACACTTACGTTATTTTCCTGAACACTTTAATAAAGTGCCTTAACACTATCATGATTTGCCTGAACACTTTAACCAAGTGCCTGAGAACTATCATAAAATGCCTGAACACTTTAACCAAGTGCCTGAACACTATCGTGATTTGCCTGAACACTTTATCCAAGCGCCTTAGCACTATCATGATTTGCCTGAACACTTTAAACAAATGCCTGAACACCATCGTGATTTGCCTCATCACCATTGAGAAATGCCTGAACATCATCGTCAATTGCCTTACTGCCAATGAAAATTTGCAGAACACCTTTGAAAGATTTTCCAACACACATTGGAAGTTACTGAACACGATTGCTGTTGGACAATTGCAACCTTTTCAAAACAAAATTCCCTGTCAGGATGGATCATCACCAACAGGGAATTTTCAAAAATCAGATCGCATAAACAGGTAATTTTCTGCAAGTTTTTTCTGCACCGATGATCCTTTATTTTATTTTTGTAAATAAAATACCGCTGATAGATTTGTATTGCGTACTCGTTGCGCCATATGCCGATTTAACGTACAGTTTCGAAGCTAAGGCAATGTCTACCAGACCGTTTTTAGCGGAATATATTACATTGTAACGTTCGCTGCGTAACAATTCGGCGTTGGCATCTTTACGAATACAGTTACTATTGGCCAGTTTTAAGGCTGCATGTTTCTTATTGAGCGCATCAACAGTAAGATCTTTTTCATTTGGTTTGTAGGCAGGCTGTGTTTTCAGCAATACAATCAGTTTTCCGAAATTTTCGATTTTTGTGCCGAATGAACCGTTGCGTCTTTTATTCCGTTTACCGGGCTCCTCATTCTCCTCACCTTCTGCTTTTTCGGCAGGGGTGTCATCCTCCGACGCTTTTTTATTGTGCAGTTTGCGTACGATCGATTCGCACTGCACGATTGTTTGTTCTGCTACATCCGAAATCCGGAACGCATTAATAACGCGTGTAACAAACCCGTCGAAGCCACCGAAAACAGCTGTACGGGCAGCTACGGCAAGACCGCAGGCAATTTCTGCCTCTTTCAGGCGCAGCAGAACCGCATCGCCCTTGGCTTCTGTCAGTTTCAGGTTCGGAATTGAAAGCCGCACCTCCGAAGGATCATAGGCAGGTTCAAAGGTGGCCACCATTGCGATGATTAGTTCCAGGTTGTCAACATTTTGCTGGTGACTTTTTTTGATGAAATTCATAAGCCGGATTTTTGTTAGTGACGGATGACGGTTTCAAAACTAAATTCGTTTGTTTAAGATCTGAGACAGACTGCTAAGATTTACACCGGAAAACATTGTACAAGCAACTGTATCTGAACGGCTCTGCATCTGAAAATTATACAAACAAAAATGATGAACACAAATATATACAATTTCCTTCGGATTGTAAATACGCACAGCTGTGCAGATAAAACAGCAATTGAATTTCCGCGCTGTAGAGACGGACGGCCGTCCGTCTCTACAAAATCCATCCATACCTGTCAATTTTTCAAAACCTGTATACCTATTTCGATTGCATCCCGGCAAACATCCCAACCTATCGGGTCTTTGGAGCGCCTTGATGACCTGGTTGATTTTGTCATTTGAGCCGTTTTAGGAAATGTGTGTTTGCAAATATGACAGGCAGGGTTTACAATACGGATCGCCGAATATGTTTGTGCGACGTCATTTTTTTTCTGAATCTTCCGGAATTGACAGCTAATAACTTCCTGGAAAAATGGAACAGTCTGTAGTGAAAGTGGTTGTTTAGACTTTCACCTGGGATAGCAAGTCTAAACGATCGAAAAGATAATCTGCTATTTCATCCAAATCATTTTGTACCTGTTCATACCCCTCAGGTGATAAAATGGCAAGTTCGAAAGGGGCAGTATCTTCGATGAATTTTTGCATTTCAGTAATTATAAATTCACAACCTGTTTTCATAAAGGCTGAAAATCCGATGTGAAGGTTGATCATTTTGTCGACATTTTCGCCCAGCTCTTTTGCGATCTTTTGTTCTTCAGTCAATTCCGATTCGGGAATACCTTCTAAAAATTCATCATTGTCATCAATCACATATTCTCTGTCGTACCATGGAGGTGTTTTTTGCCAGGCAAACTTCGCATCATTCCGGTTAAAATTAGCAAAGGCTTTTTCCCAAAGGCCCTCATCTTTTATCGTACGATGAATAAGTAAATGATTGGCAATATCACAGCCAAATGTAAATGCATCCTTGATAATTTCGTCGATCTCGCGGTAAGTCTCCGATTCGAGGTTATACATTCGCACACCGAAATAATCAACCAGAAACTTTCTGATTATTGGCGCCATCGCCCGATGCATCTGCTTACCATAGCAAATACGTTCTTCGTTCTCCTTATCTTCCAGTTCATCTGCCGGTATCGTCTTTTCTGGTTTCATCTTAGGTTTTATACGATGGATTATACGCTTTCAATTCTATAATGTTTCTTGGTTTTTATTGTATTGGGCAATTAGTTGTAATGATAAAAAGAGTTGTGTTGAATTTTCAAATTTAGATATGAGTTGTAAATAAAAAATGCCACCAATGCACAAAAACACCAAAGTCCACCAAAGTAAAAAGCAGTAAATATTTGTTTTTGGTGGATTTTGGTGCCCTGGAGTTTTGGTGGCCAAGAATTCCGCACAGCAAATTGTTTGTAACGATGGAAAGTCTGATTCTGACCTTTTAAAGTTGAGGACGAGTTACAAACTCAAAACAACTAATTATTAGGTTATTCAATTATAATTTAGCAGATACTGAAATCAATTTAAAGTAGTAAACACCATATTTAAGCAGCCACAACAGGCATAATAGCCACACCAGTGTAATTCCTATTATTATCAGCCAATTTTTTTTCCATTTGATTTCAGGTTCGGAATTTACACGTCTGGAAGCATCGGCCCATACAATATTGGGGATTAATTTAATTGTAAGGGCAATAAGCAATGGCACAATAATCAGATCATCAAGGTAACCAATCACAGGAACAAAGTCCGGGATTAAGTCAATTGGACTAAACAGGTAACCTAAAGTAATCCAGATTAAAATTTTGGCTTTAAGCGGAGTTCGTTCGTCTTTGTAGACAACCTGTAAAATCCGGGATTGAAGTTTTAATTTTTTAGCCCATTCTTTCACTTTTACCAGGATTCTCATTTCTGTTTATTTGTCAGTTCCATGCTAGCCCTCGCTTGTAACAGGTGTTGTTGGTTTGAGTTAATTTGCTAAAAGTGAATCATTCTCACAAACGTACTTATTTTGGTTGATTTTTAACATTATTCCGGCAACTCATATATTATAATGATGAACGCAATCCGGAAAGTGTGAAAATCAAAATTGCCACCAATTCACAAAAACACGAACGTCCACCAAAGTAAAAATAGTAAATAGCTGCTTTTGGTGTCCCGAAATTTCGGGATTGGTGCCCTGGAGTTTTGGTGGCAAAGAATACCGTTCTGCAAATCGTTATGCAACGATAACAAGTTCCTGGATGATATTTTAAATTTGAAGATGAGTTGCCAACTTAAAACAATAAATCCCTCTTTGCAAACTTGGGGGAGCCTGACAGAAAAAGTTCTGTTTATTTCTTTAACTGATCATTGGCAAGTACTTTGCACGATTCTCGATAATGACCCAAAGGTTGATTGCCAGCAATACGAGCGCCATGGGAAGTCCTGATGGTGCGATAAACAGGTGCGTTAAAAGTATTCCGATCATAATTGGAAATATAATGATGGCACCAAGCGCCCGGTATTTAGGGATCATAAACAGTATTCCGCCAATAATTTCGGCAACTGCAATAAGCGGCAGCAACCACCCTAATTCCATCATTGCTTTCATCGCATTCATCATTTTTTCGGGCATATCTGCGGGCACAGGTATGTAATTGAAAAATTTATTGAGACCTGCATTAATGAACATCAGTCCAAAAAGAATGCTTACAACAAAAAGTATTTTCTTCTTCATCTTATTTGTAGGATTGGTTTCTAAATTCGTGTTATACAATTTCGTGTTTTATTTCGTAAACTTATGTGGTATATAACAAAACTCATCTTAAAAAGTTGAGTTCTATAAAATGAATAAGGCCACGTACCATTTTATAATGGATCAAAACACAAAGAAACTGTTAAAATTTTTTCTGTAGTGAAAATAGCCCTGAAGAAATAATGTTTATTTAGAATTGTTTTGTGCCGCAGGTGACAACCAATCTGCTTTTCTGTATTAATTCTACCGACCTTTTGTTCCTGACTGAGCTGAAAAATTTATTTTAAACAGTTTTTAAGTTTCGCAAAGCATTAATTATTACTATACATACGTTGTGAAATTAATTTACTTTCCATTTGTAATAATCGGGATTGGATGTGCAGCATCAAACAATATACCACTTACGGACTATTTAGAAAATTGTTTTTTTTACAGTAAAAAATAAAATCTTTGTTTAATGGTTTGGAGTAATGAAAAAGATGTAATTTTGCTTAAATCAAAATGCTAAAATTATGAAAAATGTAATTATGTTGGTTATCATTTCTCTGTTAGTGTTTAGTTGTAAAAAGGATAACCACGATCCTGAGAATACGGATAACCAGGGCGGAAACCAGGGAATTGTTATAAAAGGGAAAATTGCTTTAACTGCTGCATTGAACAACAATGGTCTAAAATCAGGGAATACCTTATCACTGTCGGATGCTAAAAAAGTACTTGTTTTCAGCGGGCAAGGTTATACGCTTGCGGATATCGTAAATGGATCTTTTTCAGCAAGTGCAGATATGGGAACAGCTACAGCATTGGTTTTTCTCGATGTGAACAATAAATACATTGGTAACCTTTTCGCCGGAGGCTTGAATGTATTGCCACTCGACAGTCTGAAAAACGGCAAGAATACCACGATCGACTTAACAACGCTAACATTGTCAGGTACCAGTGTTATTCCGGCACATAATCCGCTTGGGAATGAAATTATTATCACGCAAGCCGAAATCAATTGTCTGAAAGAAGTTGGCGGATATTATGAATCGTTATCCAAAAATATCGATGCAAATAATGACGGCGTTCCGGATATCTTAAGTAATAAGCAAATTAATGTCTATACCCTTTATGCGATATGTGTCGGGAAGTGGGGAATGAATAATACGGCACCTACTATTGCGAATATTGAAAATTCTTACATTAACTATACGTTGAATATAATTGGAGGATCCGGATTATCAGTTACAGACGGTAATATTGTATTATCAGGTCCAACAGGTAATGTTTATAACGATATTTTGCTTCACTGGTATATGATGACGCCAAATACAAGCAATAGTTTTATTGCGACGTTTAAGCGTGTAACACCTGCTCCGATGGATGCTCCATGGGGATCGACCTTTTTGCCATTTATGGCTGGCTCTTATACTTTAATTCTTGATGGTAATCAACTGTATACGTTGAATTATACCAATATCGGGGTAAAAGCCAATTTGTTACTGGTTATTCCTACCTTACATACCAATAGTGATGGCAAGTTGACTTCGGTCTCTTTCGAATACAAGCTGCCGAATGGAAGCACTGTTAAACCTTCCAATATATTGACAGAAGTTAGCATGCAGCTAAATGATAAGAACCATGTATATCTTTTTGACGGTTCCAATGATCCTTTGACAAGCAAAACAGGATATGGCACCTATACTTTCAAAACTCCGGTAGACATTTCATCACTTTGGCAGTTAGATATATTCTATGTTGATATCTTAGGAAATAAGTATGATATCATATGGAATTAAGCAACAGAAAGGCGAAATGTTGCATTTAATTATTTCAGATTTGAGATGATAAAAAGGCTTTTTTGTCTTGGTTGAGGTTGTCTCAAAATTTCTTTTAACGCAGTGTTTAACTTCGTTGATCTTAGATTCGCAGAGAATGCACAGAGAGACGCAAAGTGATAATTTGAATTTTAATTCTCTGCGGTACTTTGCGTTTTTCCTTTGCGGTTCTTTGCGTTAATATTTTTTGTTTTGAGTCAGCCTCTGCGCACTTTGTGAAACTAAGTAATGAGAACAATTTAATGTCATATTAAGAATATATCAATCTAATATGCTGCCACCTCAGACCAGAATTCTTTCTACCACAGATTTAGCTTCGCTGATCTTCGATTCTCAGATAAACACAGATTGAAAACTCACAAAGTGAGTTTATTAATCAGTGAAAATCAGTGTAATCGGTGGTGCTATCTTTTTTCTGAAAGCAGCATGATGACAAATATTTACCTATCACAATTGATTTATAAATACGACATTATATCTTACCTATTACTTAAGTGACATCGTGAAGAAGAAAAAGCCCTTTTGTTATAGATAAATGCTTTCTGTTTATGAAATTATTGTAGGTTGTTCGCTGATCAATTCGCCGGTCATTACATCAACAAATATCAGGTAATAAACCGGTCCCGGAATATTTATTTGCCAGGTAACACGGAGTTCAATCTGGTCATTAATTGTAGTTGGAAGCACAACCAGACGGATCGTACTTGCAGCTAAACTTGCAGCAGTAATTGTGGCACTGTAAGGAACTCCTGCAATTGTGGAGTGCCAGACAACTTTATTCAACAGTGAGGTTTTGGCATTCTCTGGGTTAATATTAAACTTATTCGGGATATATACATTGGGATAACAGTTGCCTGCACAATAAACCAATTCGCGGCTTTTAAGGTGAAAAATAATTTGTGTATACATCACTTCGAGTGTATCGATACGCTGGTTTGCTGTTTTCAGCACCAGTGAAGATGCGCCATCCCAATAGTCAGAACTTTCAAAGATGTCTGAAAAGGTGATTTCTGCCGGGTTTTTAATACCTGTAAAGGCTGAATTTTGCGATACAAAACTTTTTACAATTTCAATGGCTTCGGGTTGTGTTGGCATATTTAAAAGAGGGGGAGTATCAACTGTTGCATTTGCCTCACTATAACTGCAAAAGCCATATTCGTTGAGAGACGATGTGAGGTATTTATTCTTTTGAGCGTAAGAGTTTCGTAATTCGGCGAGTGTGCCGGAATTCAACTTCTTAATTACGGTCGGGTAATTGGGATCGTCGGGATAAGACAAATTGTTCTTGTCGCAACTTAAAAGTGTGAATGCGAAAAGAAGGAATATTAATAGATGCTTTGTCATAAGTTTGGATCTCATTTTTTAGTTGGTCAAATCATTCCTGATATTATTCGTGTGTTTACCGCTACTAAAAAGTTCAGGAATAGAAATCATGTAAACTTCACATGACTTCATTCTCATGACGGTTTAAACATGGTAAAAGTTGCGCATGAATACTTCAATGCGGGAAACATTTGTGGGTTTTTTCTTTTTTCACTTTCTTTCCATGAAGGTATCAAAAGCGTTTATTGATGCAACCGGCATCCAATTATTTTACCTCTTTTTCGAAGCATACGCTATTTTCCATTCCGGCATATTGTCCGTAGTTTGGAATAAGCCGGTAACCGTTCTTTTTATAGAGTCCGATTGCTTCCGGTTGTTTTAGTCCTGTTTCCAACAGGCACTTTTCGAAGGAGCGTTCTGCAGCCCATATTTCAAGTTCGGTTAGAACTTTGGTGGCAATTCCTTTTCCCCTGCTGGCCGGCGAAGTGTACATCCGTTTAATTTCCATCGTATTTGGGGAATATTCTTTCATTGCGCCGCAACCAACGGGCTGATCATTTTCGTAGGCAACGACTACAAATTTAATTTTATCAATTTTATTGAATTGGGCATAAAATGAGTGCTCATGGCCATCACGTATGACCAGATCTGCATCAAGCTCTTTTACGAGCTCTATAAAGTGGGGATTGTCAGCGTCGGTTCTGGTTATTTTTGTCATTGTTTGTTTTTAAAAGTGATTTACATTATTTTGAAGTGCCTGTCAACTAAACACCACGTGTTCATGTTATTGGGGAAATCCAGCCTGCGTGTCGTTGGCGGTTGTGCTAGTACTTATTTTTGTTGATGTCTTTTTTATAGTTCTTTAATAATTTCCCAAATTCTTTATCTTTTTTTCGTTTCTCGATCACTGTTGATTCAAAATGTGCTTTCTCTTTTTCCATTTTCAGGTAATTTTCGTAGGAAGCTTTGTCCATTTCTCCTTTTTCAATCGCTTCAAGTACATAACAGCCAATTTCATTTGTATGGGTGCAGTCTTTAAATTTGCAATTTTGAGAAAGGCTGACAATCAGATCGAAGGTGATTTCTAATCCGCTTGCTGAATCGGTGATGCCTACTTCCCGCATCCCGGGATTGTCGATCAGAATTCCGCCATCTTCAAGAACAATTAATTCTCTGTGACTTGTAACGTGTCTTCCTTTGTTTGTACTTTGGCTTATTACATCCGTTCGCATGATGGTCTTACCGGAAAGATTATTTATCAGTGTGGATTTCCCAACACCAGACGAACCAAGCATACAATAGGTTTTGCCAGCCTCAATGAACTTATTAATTTCTGCATACCCGTTCTGTGTCTCGTTACTGATTGCAATAACCGGAATATTTTTAATCCGGGCATTTATATTCTCTAAGATCTCAGCCATCTGAAGCTGGTCTATTAAATCGATCTTACTAAGTACGATGATGGGACTTACCTTTGATGAATTACAGATGGTCAGGTATCTTTCAAGCCGGTTGATATTAAAATCCCTGTCAATGGCCTGGACCACAAAAGCAGCATCAATGTTTGTTGCTATTATTTGAACCTCCCCGAATTGACCAACGGCCTGTCTTTTAATCGTTGAGAATCGTGGTAATAGTTGGTGAATGATACCAAAATCAGCATCATAAGTTGTCAGTGCCACCCAATCGCCAACAGCAGGAAAATCGATTCGACTTTTGGCAGTAAAACGCATATTGCCTGTTATCTCGGATTCATATTCACCTTTATCTGTTCTGACAATGTATCTTTCTTTATGCTCTGCTATAACTCTTCCTATCTCAAATTGATCAAGATGATTATCAATTCTGAATTTCTCAAGATCGATATTATAACCAAGGTCTTCTAATTTCATGATAGAGCATCTTATTTGCAATTCTTCAGCAATTCATTATAGGTCCATTCGTTGCCTTTTACAAAGAAATTGTAGGTTTTTTCCCAGTCACTGCTATTGCCCCAGCCAATCATCGAAGAAACGATTTTAGTATGACTGTCATCCACTTTTATAAATTGGATGAATTCCTGCAGGTTCTGATCTGTATTTCTCACTCCCTCGGGGAATTGGTTGTTTAGCAACACTTTCAAAACAAGGAGTTCTTTGTCGATAAAACCGATGATGGGTAAATGAATGGAACTGGAATCCAGCAGTGTTTTCGAACTGTCATAATTGGTGACAATTGAACCACCTGCTTTAAGTTCAATGTGTGCCACAGGGGCAATCCACTTTTTAAGTTTGTCGTCGGTTGTAAAAAGTTGCCAGGCCGATGTTAGGTCAACAGGCAGGGTAGTCTCGAGGCGCAAAACTTTTTCACCCGACTGGTTCTTGTACGATGTGTTTTCGACTGTTTGTGCTTGCAGCGAAAAAGTCAGTACAGAAAAGAAAACGATTGAAATGTATTTTTCCATATTCGTTGCTTAACAAGGTTGCAGATCAATTCTGTAAACTTACACAGTATTTGATAAAACCGCTTCAATGGAGTGCGATTTTTTTTATTTCGTTGTCTTTAAATTCAATAGCAAAACAATTGGAATTCATCCTATAAAACCTAATTTTGACATTCAATCAAACTTCCAGACAATGCAAAAATTAGGATGTATTCTGTTTTTCCTGGCGCTTCCATGGATCTCCATCGCCCAGCCGTTTGTTGCAAATTACGATGAAGCAAAAGTACCAGTCTTTACTTTGCCCGATGTGCTTGTTTTTAATGATGGTACGCCGGTAGCCAATAAAAAGGACTGGGACAAAAGGAGAAGCGAAATCTATTCAATCTTTGAAAAAGAGGTTTTTGGTGTTGTTCCTGAATGGAAAGGTCATGTAAAATCGACCCTTGTTTCGGAAAAAGCAGATGCGCTTGACGGGATTGCAAAACGGAAAGAGGTTCGTCTTGACTTTATTAACGGAGATCGAAGAGTATCGGTGATGGTGCTGATCTATTTGCCGCTGAATTCAAAAAACGCACCTGTTTTCCTGAGTTATAATTTTGACGGTAATCATACAACAACAATGGAGCCAGGAGTTTTACTCCCCGATTCGTGGGTGAGCAATAACAAAGCTTACGAAATAACGGATAACCGCGCAAATGAAAAGGGAAGGGGAAGTGCGGCATCCCGTTGGCCCATGAAAGAGATTGTCTCCCGCGGTTTTGGTGTGGCAACTGTTTATTATGGTGATGTTGATCCCGATTTTGATGATGGTTTTAAGAACGGAATTCAGCAGCTTTTCGATGCAAAAAGAGATAGTACATCGTGGGGATCGATTGCTGCCTGGTCGTGGGGATTGTCGCGGGTAATGGATTATTTAGAAACAGATAAGGATATTAATGCCAAAAAGGTGATCATGATGGGTCATTCACGGTTAGGCAAAACGGCGCTTTGGGCAGGGGCTTCCGATCTTCGGTTTGCGATGACTGTATCGAACAATTCAGGATGCGGTGGAGCGGCTCTTTCGAGGCGGAAGTTTGGTGAGACGGTTGGCAGAATCAACACTGCTTTTCCGCATTGGTTTTGTGATAATTTTAAGAAATACAACCTGAAGGAGGAGTCCATGCCAGTTGATCAGCATGAATTGCTTGCACTGATAGCGCCCCGTCCGGTTTATGTGGCGAGTGCAGCCGAAGATTTGTGGTCCGATCCAAGAGGTGAGTTTCTGTCGTGTGTATTCGCGTCACCCGTTTACGAACTCCTGGGAATGAAAGGCCTTCCTTCTAACGTGATGCCGGCATTAAACACCCCGCTAATTGGGACAATCGCGTATCATATTCGTCCGGGCAAACATGATGTCATGTTATACGACTGGCAACGTTATATGGACTTTGCAGCAGATTATTTTAAGCTGAAAAAATAGCAGCGAAATGATCTTTTGATGATCATTGATTTGTTGGATGTTAAGATATTAAGGGTGAGCAGGTTTTTAGTGTAGGTGCGTAATGAAGCGGCAATGTATTATAAATCAAAAAATATATTGCCCTTTCAGGGCGTTTAAACGATTTTTTATATACAAACCCAACGCGTTGGGTTTGTATATAATAGACTGGGCTTTCAACCCGGATTTTTAAATTATCCACCTAAATCTTTGCAGCATCCTTTACTTGATTTTGCCCTGGATAATTTTATGTTTATTTTTTTAGAGTGAAGCCCAAATTCGGGCAAGTGAAAATCCCGGGGCATTGATATTCAGATCGAGGAAATATCCAAAAGGTGTTTGTCCAGTTGTGTAACCTCCGTTTTGCAAACGTTGCTCCGCAAGGTCGAAGAGTGTTCTTGTATAGTCTACAGAAGCTTTTGAATCAGCGAGATGTGCAAATGAGTGCAGAATAATTATGTTTGTGTTGTTTTTACGTGCGGTCCATTTTAAGTGATTGACGAGCTTTTTTTCCCTTCCTGCAACGTCTTTCTCTTCGTCTTCTTCTTCTACCTGTATAAATGCAACGATACAGTCGTTATAAGTTTTACCCTGGTTAACTTCTTCAACCTCTTCCAGCGTTTTTGAGGCCGGCAGATAGGAAAACGCGGTGCAATAAATTACAAGTACCTTCATTTATATCTTTTATTTCTTCCTGCAAAGTAGTCAAATTACTGAAATATTGTCAAATAAAGCAAATATTTGAAGGGATCAATTATCTTTGTTCGAAATTTGAAAAATTAATGATTTTACGATACGCTACAATTCTGGTGCTGTTAATTGGAATGGCATTAAACAGTACCGGACAACTGTCATATGGTGGGATTCCTGCCTCTTTTAATCAGTTGAAAAAAGCTGTTTATACGATTCCTGTCATCGAAATGGCGCCGGTTGATAACGAGCAATTATTGATCGCTGAAAAAGCCGATCCCAATAATCTGAAGTCATTCTATTTTGCCAAAAGCTTCGATGTGAATATTTCGCCAGCATCTTCCGGAAGATGGGACGTAAATGGAGATATGAAGATCTGGAGGCTGGGTATTCGTTCGAAAGGTGCATGGTCACTAAACCTGATTTTCGATAAGATGATTATTCCGGAGGACGCTTCTTTATTTATCTATTCGAAGGATAAAAAAAAGGTTTTGGGAGCTTTTACTTCTGCGAATGAACAATCGTCCGGTTATTTTTCAACCTATCCGGTTGCGGGTGATGAAATAATAGTGGAATATAATGAACCTGTTAAATCGGTCTATCCTGGTGAACTACATATAAAGTCAGTCAATCACGATTATAAGAACGCCTTTGGAAACAGGCCTCTTGGGGAAGCCGAACCTTGCAATATGGATGTTTTGTGTCCTGAGGCTGTCCCATATGCCACTGAAAAACAAGCTGTCGTGAGCTTAATTGTTGCTGGCAGGGAGCTTTGTTCAGGGACATTGTTGAATAATACCCGCCAGGATAAAACACCCTATCTATTAACGGCCGGTCACTGCATTGAAAATGGCACTGATGCACAGCAAACTGTTTTTTGTTTTAATTACGAAAGCCCGTCATGTGGTAATGGTGAGAGTAGTTTGAACGGATTTGCCGATCAGTCGCTTTCAGGTGCTACCTTAAAGGCCCGATCTGACTCTCTTGACTTTGCGCTTTTACAACTTGGAACAGTGCCTCCAGCTGAATACCGTCCCTATTATGCCGGATGGAATAGAGCAGTTATTACGCCTTCCTCGACTTTTACCATACATCATCCGAAAGGGGATGTTAAAAAAGTGAGCAAGGATAACAATCCGCCAACAATTGGCAGTTATAATGCCGATTTCAGGAGCAATAGTTTTTGGGTAATCGGAAAATGGGAAGTTGGTACCACGGAAGCAGGTTCTTCAGGTGGTGGTCTCTTTAATCAGAATAAACTATTTGTTGGATCCTTAACAGGAGGTACTGCCACTTGCGATGACCCCACGAATGATCTGTTTTCAATGTTTAACAAGCAATGGGATACTTATACAACCAGTGATAAACAGTTGAAGATATGGCTCGATCCGACAGGTACGGGTGTAACTGAGCTCGCAGGGTTAAGTCCTTTCGATGCCAGCACCTCCTGCACACAATTTACAAATGGATTAGTGGGTGAGAATTATATACTGGGAAATGTGTCCAATTCATCCGGTGGATATAAAACGGGTCATAATATACTGAAAATTACCAGTTATGCCGAGCGCTTCGGACAAACCGAAAAGACACTTCTTTCTTCAGTAGCCATTGGCGTGGCTAAGCTTTCTTCCGATGTTTCTAATGCGAACAGCAAGATTACGCTGAAGGTTTATCAGGAAGATGAGACAAGTGGGGTTCCCGGAAGCGAATTGGTAACGATGGATTTACCTTATAGTTTATTGAGTGAGAGCAAGATGAATTACATTGCTCTCCAGAGTCCGATTGTTATTCTGAAAAACTTCTTTATAGGGTACGATATTAACTATACAAACGTAACAGATACTTTTGCTGTTTTTCATACTGCCGACCGGTTGAAATTAAACCTGAATGATGCTTTCGCAAAAACGGGTAACACCTGGAAACCATTTTATTGGATTCCGGAACTGGGGATTTCAACTTCATTGATGATTAATGCCAATGGTTGTCAGAATACATTGGCGACTGATGAGAATCCCGGAGGTACTGTAGGGCAGAAATTTGAGGTTCTTTATCCGCAATTGGCTGCTGCCAATTATATCCTGCTCCTTAACAAGGGTACTGAAGAGTATGGTGTCATCAGTTTATACGATATTCTTGGACATAAATTATTTACAGAAGAACGGATGCTCTCGGTTACTCCTAAGGAAGTTTACCTGGATCATTACCATACCGGCGTCTATTTTCTGACGATTGAAACTGTCAGTGAACGACAGGTGATCAAAATCAGGGTGAATTATACCAAATAATTGATCTTGTTAAGCTAACTTTGGACAAATTTTTAGTTCAAGATCGAAACACATGAGTAAATTTTCTTCTGTATTATCAATTGGTGAACAGTCAATAGCTGGCTACAGGTTACTTGTAACCCGTTTAAGCCAGTGGACCGATCGTAATTACAGTTCTAAAATTAAAGACGGGTTGCGGATTGAAATGACAGCCAGCCAGGTTACAAATACCAACAGCAATGCGTTACAAATTTTCCCATTAAAACATCCCGGAACCAGGTTCTTTTTATTGCTGCCATTTTTAATCTGGGGAGTGGTTTGTTGTGCTCCCGGTAAGAAAAAACCTTCTGACCTTTCCGGTTCAGGCGATAAACTATCTGTAACTTATGCCAAAGGGTTTACGATCAGTAATCATGGAAAATACCGGCAGGTAACTGTTTTAGATCCCTGGCAGCAATCTACCGGCGTTCAATTCGAGTATTATCTTGTTGATCGTGATAAAGAAATTCCTGCAGAACTGGCAGGGAAGGAGGTGATCCGGACTCCGGTCAAACGTGTAATTTGTCTTTCAACCTCACATATTGGTTTTTTAAGTGCACTCAATGAAATTCCATCGCTGAAGGCGCTTTCAGGGGCTGCGTTTGTGTCTGATCCGGAAGTACTTAGAGCAGTTGCTTCCAAAACGGTAGTTGATGTCGGTTACGATCAGGGCATTAATTATGAGTTGATTCTTAGTTTGAAACCCGATTTGATAATGGCTTACGGAGTAGGAGGTGAGGTAACCGGATTTATTAACAAACTTCGAGATCTTGGTTTGAATGTCATTCTAAACGGGGAATACCTCGAAGAGAATTCACTTGCCAAAGCTGAATGGATAAAGTTTGTGGGGGCATTCTATAATAAAGATCAGGAAGCTGCAGACTATTTTTCAACAATCGAAAAAAATTACAACGATATTAAGCAAAAGGTAGCTTCAGTTAAATCCCATCCTGTTATTCTGACTGGATTACCATATAAAGATGCATGGTGGATGGCAGGCGGTCATTCGAACCTGGCGGCAATGATCAGTGATGCCGGCGGTGAATTTCTGTGGCACGAAAATACTTCGCGTGAGGCTTTTGTGGTATCGCTTGAAGATGTAGTGATCCGGTCGGCAAAAGCTGATTTTTGGATCAACTGCGGTACGGTAAATACACTTAATGAACTGCTGTCAACTGACAACCGTTTCTCCGCTTTTCCGCAGGTTAGAAAAAAAGCTATATTTAACAACAATTTACAGTTGAGTCCGGGTGGAGGTAATGATTACTGGGAACGAGGGGTTGTAAGACCCGATTTGATTCTGTCGGATCTCGTGAAAATTTTTCATCCTGAATGTGACAGCGGAAAAGTATTTAATTTCTATAAAAAAATAGAGTAGTGGTTGCAGAAGCATTTACAAGTAAGAATAATAGTAGCCGGGCTTTAAGGACACTATTGCTTTTGACATTGCTCGTACCGATTTTTTTCCTTGCGGATCTGTTGGTCGGATCGTATTATATTTCAATACCTGAAATTCTGCAGGCCATCTTTCGTTCTGAAAATGCAGATTCACAGGTTGTGCTGATCATTAACCAATTTCGGATTCCAAAAGCATTTACAGCAATTTTGGCTGGCGCTGCATTGTCAGTTGCCGGATTGCAAATGCAGACCGTTTTTCGGAATCCGTTGGCAGGTCCCTATATTTTAGGCGTCAGTTCCGGTGCAAGCCTGGGTGTTGCTTTACTTGTACTTGGTACAGGCGGATTGCTGAGTGGAAGTATTGTTTCTGCGATAAGTTCATGGGGCATTGTATCTGCTGCATGGATTGGTTCAGGATTGGTTCTGTTGGTGATCGTGATGATCTCTGCCCGTATCAAAGATATCATGACCATTCTGATCCTCGGGATCCTGATCTCAAGCGCCATTTCATCGGTTGTAAATATTCTCCAGTATTTTAGTAACGAATCGATGTTGAAATCATTTGTTGTCTGGACGATGGGAAGTTTAGGAAGTGTAACGAATATTCAGTTATCGGTTTTATTTCCTTCAGTTCTGATTGGTATATCGATCGCTTTTTTCTCTTCGAAATTTCTCGATGCCTTTTTATTGGGTGAAAACTATGCACGGAGTATGGGGATGAACATAGGGTTTGCCCGGTTGATGGTATTTCTGTCGACTTGTATTCTTGCCGGAAGTATTACTGCATTTTGCGGTCCCATTGGGTTTATCGGGATTGCAGTTCCGCACATCGCACGGATGCTTTTACAGACTGCAAAACACAGTCTGCTCGTTCCGGGAACAATTCTAATCGGTGCCTTAATGATGCTCGTCAGCGATATCATCTCGCAGCTTCCTGGTTCCGAAAGTACGTTACCCGTCAATTCGGTGACTGCTTTGCTCGGTATTCCGATTGTGATCTGGATCATTGTTCGAAACAAAAAGAGCGGAATGGTATGATACATGAAGAGAAAATCATAGCGCTTAATAATGCTTCGATTGGTTACAAGTCGAAATCCCATTCTGTGAATGTGGTGAAATCTGATATTTCGCTTTATGCCCTTAAAGGTGAACTCGTCGCGCTGATTGGTGGAAATGGAGTTGGCAAAAGTACGCTTTTAAGAACGATTGCGGGATTTCAACCTTCGATGGGAGGTGATGTATTGATCATAGGAAAACAGGTGAATGCCTACCGTGAAAAGGAACTGGCACTGATTATGAGTTTTGTCTCGACTGAGATTATTCGTGTTCCAAATCTTTCAGTTTTCGATCTTGTTTCATTAGGTCGTTATCCGCACACTAACTGGTTTGGTAAACTGCTTGATGAAGATCGGTATATTGTGGAAGAGGCAATCAAATCTGTCGGATTGCAGGGTTACGAAAATCGGATGGTGAATTGCATTTCGGATGGTGAGCGACAAAAAGCAATGATTGCCCGTACTTTAGCTCAAAATACAGGTGTAATTGTATTGGACGAACCAACAGCTTTTCTCGACCTGTCGAATAAGTACGAGATTGTACATATCTTACATGAACTTGCCAGCGAAAAGGGGAAAACAATCCTATTTTCAACGCATGATCTTACAACAGCTATTGCAGAATCTGATCGTATATGGGTAATGCTGAATGATTCTGTCAAGCAGGGTTCGCCCGAAGATTTAATTTTGAATGGAGACTTTGCCGATTTGTTTCACAGTGAGCATCTCTTTTTCGATCAGGAGAAGGGTGATTTCCGGATCAGAAAACTAACGAAACGTCAGGCAGTTGTTCTCGGCCAGGGAATTGCTGCAGATTGGACAATTAAAGCACTCGAAAGAATCGGGTTTGAGATAGTTGATTCTGATATAACCGGTGATTTTGCGACATGTGTAACGATTGATGTTGCCTATCCGGAATGGACGGTTATACTGCAGGCACAAACAACTAAATTTGGTAATCTTCTTTCGGTTTGCAGGTATTTGAATGAGGTGTAGCGCTATTGTTGGAAAAGATTAAAACAGATCCGAATGGGTTCCGGTACCAATAAGGGTAATTGTTTTTTGATCTTCGTTTTTGATCCAAATCAGAAGCCAATCTGGTTTTATGTGACATTCCCAATATCCTTGTAGTTTTCCCGATAGGATATGTGGTTTATAAGTTAATGGTAATGAACCCTCCTCTTCAAGATATTGAACTGCCTTTTGTAACAAATCCAGGTTTAACCCCCTTTTTGCACATTTCACCGCATCTTTTTCAAAATTGTTTGTAGTAATTAGCCTATACATCAGCTTTTTTGTGGAGGTTTTCGAACAACTCTTTAGTGCTTTTATACTCTTTTGTTTTACCTGTTTTGGCCTCTTCAATTGATTTTAATAAAGAGGAATTAGGCGTTTTTTCGTCTACGATTTTGGCATAACGTTGAGTTCTTAGAAACTCAATCATTCTTTTGGCATCAGTCGTTTTATCGTTTATGATGATGGTTGTCATTTGTATTTTTTTTTACAAATATATAAAACCTGTTTGAAATATATTCCGACATTCATCACCGCTTCAAGGGTTATTAAAAAAAACGGAGCAATATCATTTTGCTGACATTGCTCCATTGATCAAATATATTGGATACTTCCGTTATTCAAACATATCCTTCACCTTATCAAAAAATCCTTTGTCCTGGTTTCCTTCCGGAGAAATAAAGTTGGGTGAAACCTGAAGTTTTTCAAGTGTCTTGCGTTCTTCAGCCGTTAATTTCTGTGGAACCCATGCATGGATCTTCACCAATAAATCACCTTTACCATAACCATTTACATCAGGTAATCCTTTCCCGCGAAGGCGAAGAATCTTTTCGGGTTGCGTTCCCGATTCGATTTTCACTTTCACTTTTCCGTCGATCGTTGGGATCTCGGTTGTGACACCCAATGAAATATCAGGGAATGAAAGGTAGAGATTATAGATCAGATCGTTTTCATCACGTGTAAGTTCCGGATGTTCTTCTTCCGAAATCAGGATCAGCAGATCGCCTGGTATTCCACCGCGACGGGCTCCGTTTCCTTTGCCTTCGAGTGAAAGCTGCATTCCCTCGGCAACTCCTGCAGGAATCTTAACTGTTATTACTTCTTCACCCTGAACAATTCCTTCACCATAACAGGTATCGCATTTGTGAGAGATGATTTTCCCGTCCCCTCCGCATGTTGGACACGTTGAGGTTGTTTGCATTTGGCCAAGGAAAGTGTTGCTTAAACGGGTTACCTGTCCAGATCCGCGGCAGGTTGAACAGGTTGTAAACCCACTGCTACCTTTTGCGCCACTTCCATGACAAGTATTACAGGTTACATATTTTTTAACCTTGAGTTTTTTTTCTGCGCCGTGTGCGATTTCGCTTAAATCAAGGCTTACTTTTACCCGAAGGTTAGAACCGCGATTAACACGTTGGCTTCTTCCGCCTCCGCCACTAAACCCGCCAAAACCTCCACCGCCGAAGATATCACCGAACATAGAGAAGATATCGTCCATTGAACGACCTCCTCCGCCGCTAAAACCTCCCTGGTTACCTAGTCCTGCAGGACCATACTGGTCGTATCGTTGCTTCTTTTCAGCGCTGCTTAAGACTTCGTAAGCCTCTGCCGCCTCTTTAAAGTTTTCTTCGGACTGCTTATTTCCCGGGTTTTTATCGGGATGATATTGCATCGCCTTTTTCCGGTAAGCTTTCTTTATTTCGTCGGCACTAGCGCTTTTGCTTACACCTAAAACTTCGTAGTAATCTCTTTTAGCCATTTTCAGTTTATTGTGAGGTTTATTAACCTGTTTTTGTTATTCGCCCACCACAACTTTGGCAAACCTGATAACCTTCTCGTTCAGATAATATCCTTTTTGAATCACATCAATTATCTTGCCTTTCAATTCTTCTGAAGGAGCAGGTATCTTTGTCAGCGCTTCGTGCAAATCGGTATCAAAGGGTTTTCCTATTGCTTCTATTTCTGTGATCCCGTTTTGCTTGTTAAATTCTTTGAATTTATTATATATCAATAAAATGCCTTCTTTTGTTGCTTCAAAATCCATTCCCTGTTCGATAGAATGCATGGCGCGCTCAAAGTCATCAGTTACCGGCAAAATATTCAACATGACCGATTCTGCTGCCGTTTTTGTCAGTTCCATCCGTTCTCTTAACGTCCGTTTGCGGTAGTTGTCAAATTCTGCTGACAGACGGAGATATTTATCATTTAGTTCTTTGTTGGCACTCTCAAGTTCAGCTACTTTTGCCTCCAATAACGCCTTTTCATCGAGTACAGGTAACTCTTCAATTGGTAACTCTTGTTCCATTTTTTCGGATTCGATTGCTGCTGCTTCATCAACTGATAGTTGATTATCAGCATTTAAATCAACAACCTTGTTTTTTTCAACTTTTGTGTTCTCTTTATGATCCTTCTTCTTCATCTGCGAATTCTTATCTTTAAAAAAATTGAATTTCATTATAGTATAAATGTTCCCGTCGGAGTATTCCGGGGACGTTTTACCCTTATTACGCCCTTGTTAAATTATTTACCAAATATCTTCTGGATAGTGTTCAAAAATTTTGCCAATAGTCAATTCATAGACAAAATGGCACAATGTCTGATACTTTTCTGTCAATTGGTGCAGACCAATAGGCAATCCGTCAATTCGCTTTGTGAAGTAATTTCTATTTCCTCAACGAAGCCAGTTTTTCGTCAAGCGCAGTGCCCCTGAGGTTCGTCGCCAGAATCACTCCGTTACCATCAATCAGGAAACTGGAAGGTATAGACCTTATCTGGTACGAATTAATATAATCTGCAGTACTCCCGGGTTTACAAACATGGTTTTCCCATGTTAAATGATCGGCTTGAATTGCTTTTTTCCAGGCATCAACATCCTTATCGAACGAAATGCTAAAAACAGTAAATCCTTTTCCCCCTTTAAATGTGGCATCCTTAAATTTTTCATATGCTGCCACAAGGGATGGATTCTCATTTCTGCATGGACGACACCATGAAGCCCAGAAATCGATCAATACCACTTTGCCGGCTAATGATGATAGTTTCAATGACTGACCATTAACTGAGTTTTCAATAATTTCAGGTGCTTTGTTGCCAATCTGAATTCCTTCCTGAACGGATTGACCATTTGCCAGAAATGTTGTCAGTACAAGCGAAAGAGCAAATATAACTGTTCTCATATGTTCCATAATTTGTAATTATAATTTTCCGGGATTACTCACGGATGATTTTAGCGCCGATAGCATTTAGCCGGAGATCTATATTTTCGTATCCACGGTCAATCTGTTCGATATGATCGATCGTTGATTTTCCGGTGGCCGATAGTGCTGCAATTAGCAAGGCTACTCCGGCCCTGATATCTGGTGAACTCATTCTCATTCCCCTGAGATTATGCGCTTTATCGAGACCAATCACTGTGGCACGGTGTGGATCGCAAAGGATGATTTTTGCACCCATTTCGATCAGACGATCTACAAAAAATAAACGGCTTTCGAACATCTTCTGGTGTATTAACACACTTCCCCTGGCTTGTGTTGCGATCACAAGGAAAATACTTAGTAAATCGGGGGTTAATCCAGGCCAGGGAGCATCTGCAACCGTAAGAATTGAACCATCAATAAAGGACTCAATTTCATAATGTTCCTGTGCGGGAATATGTAAATCGTCTCCCTGACGGATCATATTGATGCCAAAACGCCGGAAAGAATCAGGGATGATTCCCAGTTGATCGTATCCTACATTCTTAATTGTAATAGCTGAAGCCGTCATTGCTGCAAGACCGATGAAACTTCCAACCTCAATCATATCGGGTAACAACACATGGGAGCAACCTGTTAATGAAGTGACTCCCTTAATCGTTAGAAGATTGGAACCTACACCCTGGATGTTGGCTCCCATGGAGATCAGCATCTTGCACAACTGTTGCAAATATGGTTCGCAGGCTGCATTATAAATGGTTGTTGTTCCAATTGCCATCGTTGCTGCCATCACCAGATTGGCAGTTCCTGTTACCGATGCTTCGTCGAGTAGCATATAGCAACCTGTCAGTTGTTTTGCCTCAACACGGTAAGAGGATTCAGCATTGTTATAAGTAAATGTGGCTCCGAGAGCTTCGAAGCCACGGAAATGGGTATCGAGTCTTCTTCTTCCGATTTTATCTCCGCCGGGTTGGGGTACTACACAGACTCCAAACCGGG
>Ga0209430_1001061_pt1 | contig 22029 bp, 17 predicted proteins | sample BarGraIncub1133A_FD_184504 | JGI IMG/M metagenome (GOLD analysis project Ga0209430, IMG submission 184504) | Arctic peat soil microbial communities from Barrow, Alaska - Barrow Graham LP Incubations 11-33A (SPAdes) (version 2) | ecosystem: Environmental > Terrestrial > Soil > Wetlands > Peat... | reverse complement strand
TGGAGTATCTAGTAAGGTAATCTGAGTCTCACCTATTTCAAATATAGCCTGCTTGGAGAAAATGGTGATTCCTCTTGCCCTCTCTAGCTCATAGGTATCCAAATAAGCATCCTTATTATCCACCCTACCCAATTTTCCAATTTTACCACTCAGATAAAGTATGCCCTCTGATAATGTAGTCTTGCCCGCATCCACATGTGCTAATATTCCAATGACTAATTTCTCCATAATCTATTCCAAATCTTTCATTTTTTGTCTGTATTATAAAAGCACAGCCCATTTAGGCCTGTATGTCGCTTCTTTCATTATTATGATACCAGTAAGTTTGGAATTTGACAATTTTATTGTATTATTTGATTGAGTCAATTTACTGTAGGGAATTGACTCAATCTGTGTCGATCTACATCTTTACGAAACATACACTTAAGCTTATAATAATACAATCTTAATGATTTACTACAGGAGATGAATTCATGTGCGAACTGTATAACCTAATTATAGTTGATGATGAACTTTTTATACGCACAGGATTGGCATCATACAATTGGAAACAACTTGGTTATAAAGTAGCCGGTATTGCCTCCGATGGAAAAGAATGTCTTGATTTTATGGAGAACATCCAAGTTGATGCTATAATAAAATGCCTGTTATGAATGGGCTTGTACTCAGTAAGAAGGTGCAAGAAAAATATCCTGCCTGCAAAGTAGTACTTCTCACAGGGTATAAAGAATTTGAATATGCTAAAGCAGCTATAAAACTGGTGTATTTGATTATCTTACTAAGCCAGTTGACCTGAATGAACTTAAAGCTCTGATGATAAAATTAAAAGTAGCACTTGACGAAAAAAGATCCTTAAAATCAAAATTTCTCACCTTTGAACGCCAACTTCAGGAAAGTCTACCTCATGCTGTGGATAATTTTTTAAAGAGTCTTATTTGTGATAAGATGGCAGATTATAGCGAAACTGAAGAGAAATCGAACCTGCTGGAGCTTTCATTGAACAGCCCTTTTTATTCTTGTGCTGTTTTCCAATTCAATGAATTCATAAATTCCGAGCCACTAAAAAGCAGTATAGATACTTCAAAAGAAATAAATAAATACTTGACCGAATACCTTGTATCTCAAGGATTGGGGTATTCCTTTTATAGCAATCAATGTGAAACAGTTGCACTTTTAAACTTCGACATACCTTCACAATCTATAGCAAGTTATACCTACCTTTCTGAAGTAATTAAGAATATTCAAAGTATACTAATAAAAAAATTTGAATCTTTAAACTGTCTTTCTTTAACTGTGGGAGTAGGTAATATCTATCGGAATATATTATCTTATCCCATATCCTACCAGCAAGCCTGTACAGCACTAAAAAGAATTTTTTTTGATCCCGACAATACCTTATTCTATTCCTGGAATGAAAAATCTACTTTCGCAAGCTTTATTACAGAGTATCCTTATAATAAGGAAAATGATCTGATCAACGCAGTCCTTCAGAAATCTTTCCGACTTAAGGAAAGGTGTGAGAGATGTAGTTTTACATGCTGTCCACTCCATAAATAAAATAAACAATAGCGTAAAAACGCCTTCCTATATTGCAGTTCAACAAGCCATGAAATATATACTACAGCATTTCAGTGAAAGGATAACTCTTAATCAGATTGCTGAACATGTACATCTAAATTCCAGTTACTTTAGCATCCAGTTTAAAAAGGAAAACGGGAAGAATTTTATTGATTATCTTAAGGAATGCCGAATTGAAAAAGCAAAAGAACTATTAAAGGAAACAAATTCACCCTCCAGTTTCTAAAAACCATCTGTATATAATTTTTCCCTATCAGTTCAATTACACTGTTAAAACATCTTTAGGTCACTTACTGAACACATATTTCACTTGTCTTCTTAATATTCATTGAAAATCTAACAACACATTTGTAAAAATTCATGAACCTGAGCCGATTTCTCTGCTCCATACATTAATTCCCTCAAATAATAATATAATCAACTGCTCACTTCCAATACTTAAAATGCGCAAAAGCCTCATAACCGTTAAGTTATGAGGCTTTTGTGAGCTATCCGCGACTCGAACGCGGGAGCCTTTGATTAAAAGTCATGGGCTTAAAATCATATTATATTCATTCTATCTTTATTTCTGGTATCACCTTTAAAATCCATCCTTTTATTTCCTCTAGAATAGTCTCATCTTTAGCCTCAATTCTTAAAGTGATGCTTTCCTCAGTAACTGATTTACGCATCAAGAGCCATCCCTTTGGGAACTCCACTCGTACTCCATCCATCAGAGTTATCTTATACTGTTGTCCGGCCTCACTTACGCGATTTAACCAGTTATCCCTCTCGTTATATGAACAGTGAATTCTTATGTCAGGTGTTATTATTGTTTTCGGAATTTCATCTGCTAGTTTTGACAAATCACCTTTATTTCCTATAATCTCTGCTAACTTTAGCGCAGCAAATATACCGTCATCATACCCAAGCTCCTTAAAAAAGAAATGTCCACTAATTTCTCCTGCAAGAGCAGCCTCACTTTCAAGAAATCTTCTCTTGATAAAGGTATGCCCGCTTCTCTCCATAAGTGGAGTTCCTCCTAATTCCACTACAGTATCATGAACGACAGACGACGATTTAATGTCAAACACAATATTAGATGGTTCATACTTCAGATATTCCTTAATAAAAATTGCAAAAGTGCGCTCACTTTCAATAACTTTTCCCATATTATCAACAAAGACAACTCGGTCACCATCTCCGTCAAATGCTACACCAAAATCTGCTCTCGTTCTAACTACCTCTTTTTTTAAAGCACTAAGATTTTCATATACAGATGGGTTTGGATCTCGATTTGGAAATGAACCATCAAATTCAGTGTACATTCCAATAGTTTCATATCCTAACTTATTAAATAACAGTGGAGCTAGATATCCTGTTACGCCATTGCAGCAATCAAGCACTACTTTTAACTTACCTTTATTAAAGGTTTCAGTTATACTTTTAATGTAGTCTTCTTGGGTGCAAACCTCTCTCTGTTCTCCATCTCCTGTAGAATAGTTCTGTGCCTTCACCAATTTTTCAATGTTTTTTATTACATCAGCAGTTATCGGGGTTTCACCAAGCATAAGCTTAAAACCATTATATTTTGCAGGATTATGTGATGCAGTCACCATAACCCCTCCATCAGCAGATAATCTTTTTAGGGAAAAATAAAATACAGGAGTAGGCACTGTACCTATGTCAATTATATCTGCACCACTCTCTCGCAATCCGTTTTGCAACATCTTTTTTAAGCTTGGTGTAGATAATCTCACGTCTCCCCCAACAACAAGAGTTTTTCCCTTCATTAAGGTTCCAACAGCACGTCCAATATTATATGCCTGTTGTTCATCTAAATCACTTGGATAAATACCTCTAATATCACATTCCTTATAAATTCCCATTTAGTCCCACCTAATTCAACCAATCAATTTTATAGTGTAATTTACAGCTTTCTTTGAATTTAAGATATAAATCTCCATATATCTTACTCTTTTCTTTATCTGGTTCAATGACTTTGTTAAACTTTATCATATTTTCAGCTGCCTGCTCAAGATTACTGAAATACGTCTTAGATGCGGCAATCATTGCCGTTCCAATTGTTGCATCTACAACCTCAGGCACCTTCATCGCTCGGTTCATTATACTGGCTCTTATCTTAAGCCATTCATCAGACCTGCAGGCACCTCCAGTTGTAAATATTTCATCCTTAATTTCACAGCCCATTTTTATATTTAAATCATATGCCAGTCGTTCGACATATCCCACACCTTCGATAAGTGCAGTGTATAGAGTTTCATCATCTTTAGGTTGTCCTACGATAAATTCCTCTGCCTCACTATCTAAAAACGGATATCTCTCTCCTTTATTAACTAGAGGATATATTAGAATACCTGTTGGTGAAAGCAAGTCAACCTTCTGATCCATTTGTTTAAACACTGATTTTTCAAATCTATTATTTAGGCATCTCCCACCAACATTAGAAGCGCCTCCAACCATCCAAGCCCCACTTGGCAGTTTGTGTGAATAGCTGTTCCCAGAAGCATCTATTATCTTGTTCTGGGATACACCTTTAATAACAAGAGTAGTCCCAATTATAGTTGTCCAATCACCTACATGAACGGCGCCAGCAGCTAGCGCAGATGCATATCCATCTGTGGCACCGGCTACAACATATGTACTGGTAGATAGTCCGAGCTCGTCTGCAGCCTTCCTAGAAATCTTCCCTACAATCTCTCCGGGAGCAATTATTTTAGGAAGTTTTGATATATCCAGTCCTACTTCGTTAATTAGTTGTGGCCAGTTCTCATCGGTAAGATCATATCCTGTCTTAAGCGCATTAGAGTAATCAGATATTCCATATTCACCGCTAAGATTTCCAACAACGTAATCTGCTTGATGAACTATTCTATGTGTTTTTTCATAGATAGCAGGCATATTATTTTTTATCCAGAGTATTTTAGGCAAAGCAAAGGATGCATTAAATCTATATCCCTGATTTTTTTCATAATCTCTTCCTATTACATGCAGAGTAGCTGCTTCACTTTTACTGCGCACATCATTGTACATTATCCCATTAAATAATGGCTTATTATCCTTATCTAATGGCAAAATAGTTCCTGAGGTACCATCTACACTGATGGCAATAATATCCTCGGAACTAAATCCCAAATTTTTTATGTCATTAATAGCCTTAACAATTGTCTGGCATGCGCATCGCCACCACATCTCGGGATTTTGTTCACAATACCCTAGAGCTGTTGCTTGATTTATATTTTCAAAATTAACTGAATTAGATGTAATAACGTTACCAGTTTCAGTAACAACAATAGCTCTTACTCCTTGTGTACCAACATCTACACCCATAAATAGCATTTATTTTGTCCTCCATTTTGTTGATTATTTACTTGGCATAAGACTTTTGCGGTATTTAGAAAAGTATTCCTATTTAGCAAATAATTTGGCTGTATCAATTAGAGCCCTAACATTTTCATACGGAACATCAGTTTGTATTTCCTGAGATGGAGCAGTTATATATCCGCCATTGACGCTCATTGCTTTAATAATCTTTTTACTTTCCTCTACAACCTCTTCCGACGTGCCGTAAGGAAGTGTCCGCTGTGTGCTGATTCCGCCAAAGAATGTTAATTTATCTCCGAAGTTTTCCTTTATTTTATATATATCCATGCATTCAGGTTGAAGTGGGTTCAGAGCATCCAGACCCATCTCAACAAGATCTCCCAATATTTTTTGTACATTTCCACAGGAATGAACAAAAACATCTTTACCATGCTTTTTGATCAGGTCATACTCTTGCTTTTCACCATTTTTTATCATGTTTCTCCAACAGGTTGGTGACATAATAAGATCGTTCTGCGTACCCCAATCAGAGCCTAATAAAACACCATCTATTTCCTTGATGTTTATAAAATTCTCAAGCATTACGATGTTTTTTCTTATTATTAAATCCAATAGTTCTTGAGCCCATTCAGGACTGCCTGCTAAATCGCCTAAAAAGTTCTCTATACCTCTACAGAAGTTAGCCTTTTCCCAATGGCTTCCCCAAATGGTAGCAAGAAGATAGACATCATAATTTTCTTTGATGTATTTTATTTTTTTAAAGAACTCTTCATAGCTGCCATGTCCTATTGTCTCAGGAAGATGAGAGGGTGCATCATACTCTCTGAGAAAATAGTCCGGTACGTTACACCAATCCCACCATGGTGCATAGACATAAAGCATATGATTTCCTATTCCCAAGGAAACCGCCTCTGTCAAATTCAAAATTCCGCTTTTATAATCATTGATAACTTGTTCACTTGCATAGTCCTGTAAAATTCTTTCTCCATATAATTGAATTGCTTCTACTGTAAAGTTTATGGCATATGGTACGCACCCAGTATTTTCATGCCTCAAGGCTTCTTTAATTCTCTCTGTTTTGTTCATCTTTACTTAGCCCTTTCTTGAGAAACATATCATTTTTTTATATTGCTTTCACTACTCCTGCTTTTAATGCAACACTTGACAATTCTGTTCCCTTTACTGCCACCATAACAGTTTGGTCAATATCAGATAAAAGTTCTGCTTTAACACTATTTTTGTTCCATTTGATGTCAACCTTTATGCGTCCCTTTGCACACAATCCCTTTACACAGCCCTTTTCCCAAGCTGATGGCAAGGCTGGCAGGATAAATACTTTGTTGTCCCGGCTCTGAAGTAGCATCTCTGCAATACCTGCAGCTGCTCCAAAGTTTCCGTCTATCTGAAATGGTGGGTGAGCATCAAACATATTGAGATAGGTTCCGCCTCCCGATGAATAGTCAAAACCAGTATCCTCAACTACTCTAAGCTGTCTGTTCAAAAGTTTAAGTGCTCTGTCACCATCAAATAACCGTGCCCATTGGTTGATCTTCCAACCCAAACTCCAGCCGGTTCCTTCATCCCCTCTTAAATTAAGCGAGCTTTTACAAGCCTCAGCCAAATCAGGAGTGTCTTCAACTGTTATCTCGTTTGCAGGATGCATACCATATAGGTGCGAGATATGTCTATGGTGTGGTTCCTCTTCTTCATATTCCTCGTACCACTCAAGGAGCTGACCTTTGCTGCCTATCTTGTAAGGATATATTTTTTTGAGCTTGTCTCTGAGCTCATTTGCAAAGTCATCATCACAGCTCAGTATCTCACAGCTTTTTATACAGTGCTTGAATAGCTCCTTTACTATAGTCATTGACATAGTAGTGGTGGTGGTTATATTGCATCTTTCGCCTTCAAACATAAAAGCATTTTCAGGTGACGTGGAAGGACAAATAATTAGATATCCCTCCTTATCCTCAGTCAAAATATCTATAAAAAATTCAGCAGCACTTCTCATAACAGGATAAGCTTCATCTCTAAGGAAGACTTTATCAAGAGTGTATTCATACTGGTCAAAAAGATGCCTACAAAGCCAGCCTGCCGAAACATTCCAATATGCAAATCCAGCTGAACCCTTCCCGTGATTTCCTACAGGTGATGTAAATCTCCAGATGTCGGTATTATGGTGTGAGGTAAATCCCTTTGCGCCATAAACCTCTTTCGCCGTTATCCTGCCCGTGACAGAAAGCTCCTTGATTAATTCTACTAAAGGCTGCTGAAGCTCCCCAAGTCCACAGGAAAAAACTGGCCAGTAATTCATCTGAGCATTGATATTTATAGTATAGTTTGAGCTCCAAGGTGCTCTAAGCTCGCTGTTCCAAATTCCCTGTAGGTTTGCAGGCTGTGTCCCTTTTCTAGATGAGGATATGAGCAGGTATCTTCCATATTGAAAAAGCAAGGTATATAGTGCAGGGTCATTTTGCTCATCTTTAAAACGGTATAGTCGCTTATCCGTAGGAAGTAATGCTGCTTCACTGTCCCCAACATCAAGATACACTCTATCAAAATAATATTTATAATCCGAAATATGTGCGCAAAGTAACTCATCATAATTCTTACGACTTGCACTTACAATGCCTTCTATGCACAATCTCTCATGGTCCTTGCCACTCAGATATGGTTGTACATCATAACCATCAAAGCTTGTTTGTGCATTAATCAGGATTATAGCACTGTCTGCATTTTCTACCGTAGCAACGTATCCAGCATATGTAACTTTACCACTAACAGCTGTAACCTTTGCCATTGCAGTAAAAAGCATTCCACGTTCTTCATCAATATCAGAATATATGACAGGGGTTTCTAAATCATTGCTGTAGCTTGGCTCAACATGTGATGGAGCCCCGCCTTTCAAAACGAGGTAACCCTCGTTGGATGAAACTACAGATTCGAGCTGACTTTCAAAGCCTAGTGAAAAATTAATACTCTGCGGTTTATCGCAGGATATTCTAATTACAATAACGTTATCTGGGCTAGATACAAATATTTCACGCTTATATTTTGCTCCGTCCACACAGTACTCTACAGAAGCTATCGCAGTTGACAAATCAAGGCTCCTATTAAAACAAGATACAGTGCCAGAATGCCTGAAATTCAATATCAAATCACCCAAAGGCAGATATGACTGCCCCCAGCCTGAAGTGAGCTCCGCTTCAATTAATCTCTGTGCTTCATGATATTTTTTGTCCTTTGAGAGCTCCATAGCCTTCATAAATTGTTTTCTTTTGTCCTTTGGATTCAAATCTCTTGGATAGCCCGACCACAAAGTATCTTCATTTAATGAGATTATCTCAGTATCAGTTTTTCCATAAATCATTGCACCAAGTCTACCATTTCCTACAGGCAATGCTTCTACCCAACTTTTTGCTGGCTGTTCATACCAAAGTTTCATAAAATACACCTCACATCACTCAAACTTTAATAATCCCTTCATATAGTCACTATCATTCATGCTATTAAGTGTGTCCTCCAAAGTCTCAAGTGTACATATATGTGTGTATAAGCTTGTAAAATCTATATCTTTATGTCTTTTTAAAATATGGAACGCCTTGTCGAAGGCCTTTGGTGAATTGGCACTCATACCGATAATCCTCGCATGTTTTCCACATATCTGCCTTGCTGGATCTATCGTGATTGTAGAACCCGTGTTAACCATGTTTCCAACCTCAATCAACGTTCCCATTCGCCTTATCATATCAAGTCCCTGTCCAAAGGCTTTTATGCTATTGGAGCATTGGATTACTACATCAACGCCCATACCACCTGACAGCTCAACAACCTTTTCTACTAGGCTATTTTCCTCATATTCATGATAGTTAAGCACATAATCTGCCTTTGATAGCTTTGCTGCAATAGATAGCCTTTGATTTCTGCCTCCAATGAGAATGATTTTCTCCACTCCCATTAACCTCGCCACCAATGCAGTAAGGGCACCAACCGGCCCATCCCCGATCACAGCAACAGTTGCACTGGTAGTGAATGCTTCTTCAACCACTCCTGGACTCATACAAGCGAGTTCCACTGCCCTAACCGCTACTGCCAATGGATCAAGCAATACTGCCACCTCTGATGGCATATCCTCAGGAAGCTTCCACATATAAGTTTCGGGGGAAACATACAGATACTCAGCAAAACCGCCTTTAAAATGTGGATACATTTCAACATTCGAGGAAATACCTTCTACTCCCCCAAGACCTAGCATAGAGTATGGAACGCCGTATACAAAAGAGTCTTCGCATACAGTACATGTCCCTGAACCATAGGTCAGACAGCCCCTGCATTTTCCACAAGTAATCCATGGGTACAGCACCACTCTATCTCCATTTTTTAGAGGGCCGCCAAAAACATTTACTGCTTTATTAGCCTTGTTTCCTATATCAATAACAGTTCCAGTAACTTCATGACCAAGAGTTGCTGGATATGGGGGTTCCTGAGGGAAAAGATGTCCGTCAGTACCACACACCGCTGCAGCATCAACCTTTAGTACAATTCCATCTTCACCTGCCGTTGGAACCTCAAACTCTCTGAGTTCCAATTTTCTGCTTCCTGTCCAAACTGCTGCCTTGCCATTTTTTTTATTCATTTATATTCCTCCGCAGTAAAATACACTTCTGTCTATTTCATCAAAACTGTGAATAACTGCTCCAACTCCAGCTAAACTCGCCAAATCCCCATGGGTATCCTTAGGTCCTATTGCAATGATTTTCCCTATATCTGCACGTCTTGCTGACTCAATTCCAGATAGTGAATCTTCAAATACAACACATTCTTTCGGAGTGACACCAATCACCTGAGCTGCTTTTAAATAAATGTCTGGTTCAGGCTTTCCGGGTAAAAATCCATCATCGATAACTATCTTTGAGGGATCAAACCATTTACCTAATTTAAATATTTCAATAAAATAATTAACATTTACCCTTTCTGACCCTGTGGCAATAGTATGTGCGATATTATTTTTTACTACAAAATCCAAGAAGCTTTCCGCACCTGGTGCAAGACTTACATTTTCCAAATCTGCATCCACCATGTCTCGATAAATTTTTTCCTTTTCTTGAACCATAGAATCAATTATTTCTTTACTGCTTCCCTTGCCCAAAAGGTATTCCACAATGGAACTGTTTGTCCTTCCAAATACCTTGTGCTTCATTTCACCATCACTCATAGGATATCCACGAAGCTTTTCAGAGTAAAATCTCCATGCTTTTATATGCAGTTCTGTATCCCAAAAGAGTGTCCCGTTAAAGTCAAAAATAATCCCCTTATATTTCATATCGGTCTCCATTCATGCTCATCCATGCAAACACCTGAAAAGTTATATTTACACAAAACCTATTTATATAATCCATTTAATTATAACACTGAGTTCATAAAATTAGAATGTGCTTTTTATAGCCTTTCCAATACGTAAACGCCATAAAAAGAAAGAATAGGTATATGTGATGCATAATCTATAGGTACTGCATGTTTTGGATTCTGCTCATATGCTCCATGCACCTGGCATCTACCTTTTAATTCCCTGTCCAGTGTAATAGTCAGTGTATTCTCATTCTCTATTTCATAACTTCTTATCTGTGCAAAGCCATCATCATCTTGAACAGATATAGCCAAAGCATCTGCACTTACTTCAAAGGTATATAACCTGTTATTTACGTGATTGAATATCAAACTTATCCTGTCCTTATCCACCTTCCTGGCTTCTGCCAAATCAGGTGCTTGGAAACCTGTGCTTCTTCCATATATATGTCTTAGCGCAATCCCAGCAAGCCTTTCTCCAAGAACTAGGTTTGCTGACGAACTGTTGTGAATAAAATCAGAAAGCGCACAGTCTGTTGATGGAACAACAAAAACCTTGTTAATTTTATTTGCAGCTTGTCTCTGTGCCTCTCTTACCTTTCCCCAGCACCTATCAGCTATTTCTGTTGATGGAGAAACCATACGGTTCAATTGGACAGTAAGTATAGGAAGATTCACATCTTTCAGCTCTCCCCTCAGATGTGAAACCATACTTTCAAATCTATCAAGATACGAATCACTCAGTCCTTCAGTGGTATCAGAGCAACCCTGATACCACAAAATTCCTTTTATCATATTTCCTTGACTATTTATTATGTTCATCATATTTCTATATAAAATACCATCTTCCTCAGGATTCCAAGCGCTTAGCGGAGAGCCTCCTAGAGCAGCTTGAACTAACCCGATGGGATATCCCAGTTCTCTTTTGAGTTGCCTTGCGAAACTCAAATATGGAGAATGCCCAGGATTTGCACCCTCCCTATTATCTTCATGTATTGTACCAGTTGATTCATTCATAGGATGTGAAGCCAAATCCCACTTACCGCTATTTTTTAATAAGTGAATGCCGATCTCAGGGGGATCGAAAATAAAGTCTTTTCCATATCCAGCAGAATTACTTTGACCAGCAATTACATATAAATCACCGACTCCCACATGATGAATCATGTCCCCTCTGGTGTTCCACTCTATAGCATTATTATCACTTCGGGTGAGGCATGACTCAATCCTATATAAACCTCCTGACGGAACATCTCTTATTGTTGTTTTCCATTTACGTTCTTCCAGTTCCTCGCATGTTTGCCATGGTATAACCACAGCCCCAGTATCTTCTCTTACAATTCTTACAAATACCTTTAACTGGCTAGACTCCTCTTCAGAAGCCCAGCTTCCTGCAAGGTAAATATCTGTCTTTCCATTTACCTGTTGAATGATTTGCCAGTCCATTGGTCCATTTTCTATTAATGCTCCTATCTTCATTAAATCTCCCCCATTGTTGCATTTATAAATATATTATAGTATCAACACAACTTGGATTTCAATAGGTGCTTAAAAACAGTTTTATTCCAATACTGCTCAAATACTCATCTTCTGCTTAATTTTTCATAAATTTCATTATAATAAAGTGCATTTTCTACTGGAGTGTTTGGCGGAATATGATTGCCAACTGCCATGAAAAATCCGGGACATTTCTTCCCTATATCCATGCATCTCTGTACCTCTGCTCGGATTTCCTCCTTCGTTCCTCCAAGAAGTATTCGAGTATCAGCGTTTCCTATGAAAGAATGCGTTTTCCCATATTTATCTGCAATATACTTCATATCCGTTGTAGGTTCCATAACAAATCCGTTTATGCCACAATCAGCTATATCGTCGATAAATTCAGTGTAGTTTCCGTCAGAAGTATATATGATCTTCTTTCCGCTCTCTCTTAGCGGTGCAAAGTACTTTTTATAATTTGGAAAAACAAATTTTCTATACCATTCAGGATTTAAAAATGAACCTGAAGTCCATACTATGTCATCGTGCACCATAACAACGGGAACATTTGAATCTGCCAACGCATCAAAATACTGTTGCATCCACTGCGCATAACGGTCAGTAACTTTTCCAAATCCAGCAGGATCTGTACCTGCAGCGCAAAGAAGCATATCCCAGCCAAACATTTCTATCAGCCCCGACATACATGTAACATATATTCCCGTCATATTTACGGCATCTGGATTATTTTCGCAGGACTCCTTATAGTGCTTCTCAAAATCATTTATAAGTGTTTTTCTATCCCTTTTCCCATAAAACTCCAAGGGATCGAAGCTCAAAACATCTTCAGGCTCTTTAAATGGACAGTTAACCTCATTATTAAAATCTACTCCACCTGCTGCATATTCTGCGTGCCCCATTTTAGTGTAGTATCCATCATATACTTGACTATGAATAAGAACATTCCATACAAAGTCGTAATTCCATTTCTTTACAAAATCTCTACTTGCCTTCTTTTGAGCATCAGCAGGGCTTTGTGGATTCACTTGCGACCCAGTTACTGCATTTATAAGTTCCCAGTGAAAATCGGCAGAGTATTCTGTTCTTGGCACTCTAGCCGTCATTTCAAGATTTAAGGCTGCCATTCCGTCCTGATAAGACATAGTTTCTTACCTCCATATTTGTGTAAATTTATTTGTATAAATTAGTTGAATTAATCTCTTATAAAAATTATAATATTATTTATAAGTGTACAACATAGACAAAGAAGTAGGAAGCATGGACTTTTAAGTATGAATGAATTACAGTACGATTTATTTGGCTCAATAATTAATAATATAAACATAGAAATCATGGAGCATGGAAACTTTACTGGTGATAGTGAATGGAAATATTACAATATTAATTCTCCCTTTAACCGGCTCTATTTTGTGTTGGAAGGATTAGGTCATGTTAGAAATAAATATGAAGAAATTGATTTGCTCCCGGGCAACATATATCTGATACCCTTGCATACTACATATGATTATATTTGCAACAGTCATGTGAAAAAATTCTATCTGCATTTTAAATCGGAGCTTTTTCCTGGTAATGATATTTTTGACAATGTTCACTCACCCATGTCAACGCCTTTTGACGCTGATTTGGTGGATAAGCTTTTAAATAAAGTAGGAAGCAGTAACATTTCGGATATTGCATGGTGCAAAGCTATTTTTCTTGATATAATTTACAGCTTTATTACGCCTCATTCGTATGATACTGATAGACAAGTACACACAATAATAAAGTATCAAAACATTTTAAATTATATCAGAAACAATAGCCCTGCAAAAATAACCATCAGTCAGCTTGCCATGCAAATGAACATGTCCGTATCAGGTTTTTCCAAATCCTTCAAGCTTGATACAGGTGTATCTCCAAAGGAATATATCAAGAAGTACATACTTAAAGCAGCTAAAGAGATTCTACTAGTGCAGGATTCAGCTATCAAACAAGTGGCATACAAATTAGGCTTCACTGATGAGTTCTATTTCTCACGGTTTTTCAAAAAAGAAACCGGTATAGCCCCAAAGGATTACCGATATCAAAATAGTATGAAGTAATTTTCTCATCCAAAAATTCTTCTAGCCCGCTCACAATAATACTGCACATTTTCCCATTTAGCATCAGGTGCAATTCTGTGGTCAGGGCAAGGAATATATCCACCCAAATCAATCAGAGGTTTCAAACGCTCTATTTCTGCATCAATTGCTGCATAATCATATGCAAATACTTTCTTGTCCATTCCACCAACACCACGAAGTTCTTTCCCATATTTCTCACGCCAAGGTTTAATATTTGCATTCCAAGTACCTACTTCTATAGGAAACATTGTGTTGACACCATTTTCAAACCAGGTTGGAATTAGAGAATCAATTAGTCCATCGCAATCAAGTGAAACAATCTTAACACCATGTTTTTTGAGCAGCTCTGAAAATCTTCTGTAGTGAGGTCCCACCTTATCGTTATAATCCTTAGGCCTGATGAGTGGTCCATTTTTAAAGCATATATCTTCCCAAAAGTGTCCAAAGTCAAACTGGACTCCACTTGAAAGAACTTTTTCGGTCACCTTATACGAAAGGTCTGCCAATGTATTTATGATTTCATCATATAAATCTTCATCATCTGAATACAGGTAACTAACACCCTCTACTCCGAGCCAGTTTCTGATTTCTCCAAAAAGACTCCCACAGTGTATTCCCATTGGAATATCCCTATTTTCGATATTTTTCAACGCCTTCAAGGATACGCTGTCCACTCTGTCTTCACTATACTGTAACTTCGGCAGATAATATTTTTCCCAGCTCTCTCTGTCTTTTAGAGTATGCTCAATCTCTGCTGGAATAGAGCAAACGCCATCCTTTTCTAATACAACTACGCCCTCTGAATTTAATACCTTTCTTGTTCCATTTGCCATTACCTCAATTATTTTGCGTTCAAAAACAGGATACAGTGATGTTTTACTATGGAAACAGGAATACCAGTTGAAATCAAAACCTAGCTTTGTGGTTATTAATTTGTCTATTGCATTCCCATCGCCCCAGCCTTTAGCTTCCTCTTCGGATAAGTGACCTTCCTGATTCCACTTTTCAAGTGTTTCATCCCAAAATCCAAAATGTACTATAGGCAATTTGTTATAATTTTCATAGTTCAAAACTGCCATCGCATTTTCTCTACTGTTCATATATTCACCTCATATATTGATTTATTGCTTTTTTTATAATATCATTATATTAAGTGTTCCCTGCTAATACATCAGTATTAATTGCTTATAATTACGTATATATTGCTATTCTATTGGAGGGCAAATGAAATCGAATTATTTAATGGACATTAGCACCAAGTCCCTGAGTATAAACAATACGCCAAGCATCCAAGCTCAGCGCTTGCCCTTCTATATTCACGGGTGCGGTCATTTTTATGCAAATGAGTCGTATTTCACCGAAAGGGAAGGTCTAGATAACTATTTGCTGATACATAGCATATCGGGCCGAGGTTATTTGAAATATAATGATATCAACTATAATTTGGAGCCAAACCAGTCGGTAATATTTTACTGTGGTAATCCACACCTGTACCGAACTGCTTCTCAAACGCCTTGGGAATTCAAATGGATACATTTTGGCGGCTGTGCAGTTGAAGAATATTACAATATCATTAATGGGGATTCCCTAAAAGTGGTATCTAGTGGAGATGACTTGCAAATAACCGAAAATCTAGATTCTATATACCGTACAATCAGCCAGGATAGCATCCTCACAGATATAAAAGTCTGTTCTGTTATGACCAGATTATTAACTGAAATAGCCGTATCTAAACAAAGTACATTAAATAACAGAAATTATAACCAGCATAAGTCTGAAATTGATAGAGTATTAAGTTTTATCCAAAAAAACTATAATGAAAAAATAAGTACAGACGACCTTGCAGCTCTGGTGTTAATTAGCAAGTATCACTTTCTAAGGTTGTTTAAAACCTCTATAGGAATTAGCCCTTATGAGTACCTTATAAATTACCGGATTAATGTATCAAAATCGTTGCTAAAGACCACTAATAATTCAGTAACGGAAATATCTTTCCTTGTGGGCTTTAATGATGTGAACAATTTTATAAGATATTTTAAGAGGCTTGTAGGTACTACTCCAAATTGTTACAGGAAAAACTGGATAAGTTGAGTAACTTAAGATAAAAGAACTACTTTTGTGCTCAGTAGAGTACTTAAGTAGTTCTTTTATAGGACATTTTAAGTTTAAAGGTTCTTAGTCATCGGCTTAATAACCATATTGAAGTCAAATCTCTGGGCATCAAGCTTGTACTTTTCTGACAGCTCAGGGCCGCAGCTATTTGAGCCTATTCCACTTTGAGTGTAGTCTAGGCAAAGTATCGTGCTTCCACTCTCCTCTAGCTCAAAATTGTGTTTTTTTGCCGTCAGTTCCTCTTGAGTATAGTGTGACACATTAAAGCTAAAGGTTTCATTATTTGTTGCCACTAAGCCCACTCCTGCCTTTGAAAGCAGCTTCACATTATGGCATCCCCAGTGACTTCCATTCTCCTGAGGCTTCAAATAGTCCTCATGCATATCCGCAACCTTTGCTTTAAACTGACCCAAATATGATGCCCTGTGCTTATCTGCATAGCTTTCATATGGCCCATAGCCAAAGTACTCCACACTGTTTATAGCCTTTGGTAAGAACATGCGAATCCCAAAACGTGGCAAGAATGGTGTTTCCATGCTTTTTTCGACCTGCATATTGAAAGAAATCTCACCGGCATCACCAATAAGACACTCAGCACTTATGTTTAGTATCCTCTGAATATACACAGCAGATATTGATAGCTCACTTACTATTCTTATACTGTTTTCAAGCTGTGACACTGTAGTTGAATACGCTCTGGAAATGGTTCTGTCATAGCCGCACTCTTCCCATTTGGTACGTACATTTCTATCATTATCAGTTGGAGCTCTCCAAATGTTATAGTTCATTGGTTTTTCTAAAATGACATTGTTGTCATAAAGCATTTCATCAAAAGCACCTGTCATCTTGTTATAGGTATATTTGAAATTTCCCCCAATAACAACTAAACTGCGGTCATTTTCCTTCCAAGACAGATTGCCTGATTTTGACTTATCCTGTCCAATAAGGCTTTCAATTTTACTGCCATCACAGCAGGACTTCTCTATTGACACTTCAATCTGGTCAAACCCTAGTTCATGACCTTTCGCAGTAAATGCCATATCGCTTTTCTGTATATAGTTAAATTTGATGTGACAATTACCCTCATTGATATTTTTGAGAGTCAAATAAATCACTTTTTCTTGATGAGGCTTTATATTAAGAATGCTAATATCATCTATAGTTCCCTCTAAAATAACTTGACCATCCTTTGTTACCTGATAGGTTATATACAAATAATCCTTTATATTTGTGAAATCCAGCATGTTTCTAAAGGTGATCTTTCCTTCTTTAAGATTCGCTTTTATCACTCTTACAGGTCTAATAACGTTCTTGTATTCCAAAAGTCCTGTATGCGGTCTTCTGTCAGGATATACAAGTCCATCCATGCAGAAGTTGCCATCATGAGGAAACTCTCCAAAATCTCCACCATAGTAAAACTTATTTCTGCCTTGCTCATTTTTGCCCATGAAAATTGCATGGTCGCACCATTCCCAGACGAAGCCCCCACAGAAGCCATCATATTTTTGAATTAGTTCATGATATGCCTCGATATCCCCTGGCCCATTTCCCATGGCATGAACATATTCACACTCAATGAAAGGCTTGTCTCCATTATCTCGCTCAAAATAATTAACAACATCTTCACAAGATGCGTACATACGGCTATATAGGTCTAAATTGCTGTAATCACTTTCATATCCATCAGGCGAATATTGTGCACTTTCATAGTGGGTAAGCCTGCTGGTATCATAGCTTTTTATCCACTTAAGTGCATTTTCAAAATTCCTGCCATATCCCGATTCATTTCCTAATGACCAGATAACTGCACTAGGATGGTTTTTATCTCTAATAACACTTCTCTGTACACGGTCTAAAATAGCTGCTTCATAAAGAGGATTGTGTGCTAGAAGTGGAAACGACTTACCATCCTGCCCGCCGCCATAAATGGTAACAGTACCATGTGCTTCAACATCGGCTTCTGCAATAACATAAAACCCATATTTATCACAGAATTCCAGAAAAACAGGTGAGTTTGGATAATGGCTAGTACGAATTGCATTTATATTGTGCTGCTTCATCAGCATCAAGTCTAAAAGCATATCTTCTACAGTAACAGCAGGGCCAGTTACCGGATTGCTATCATGTCGGTTTACACCCCTAAATTTGATTTTAGCTCCATTTAAATATACAACTTTATCTATAATCTTTATTTCTCTAATACCAACCTTAGTTGATATAACTTCACCTTCAGTAGTCATAACCAAGGTATATAGGTTTGGTATCTCAGCACTCCATAATTGCGGATGTTCCAAGCTAATACTTATGCTATTTTCATTGGCTTTGCCCTGTGCTATTACTTTTTGTGTGCTATCCTCTAAAAGAGTATAGTCCACCGCTATTTTATTGCCTAGGAAACCGAGCTCAACTGTTATATCTGCTTTCTGGTATTCATCCTTCAAGCTTGTTTTTACAAAGAGGTCCCTAATATGGTTTTGTGGACGGTAAAGTATAAATACATCTCGGAAAATACCAGACATTCTGAATTTATCCTGATCCTCAAGGTAACTGCCATCACACCATTTCAGTACGAGAACTGCTATGGTATTCGAGCCCACCTTTACAGAATCTGTTATGTCAAATTCGCTTGTCGAATGTGATACCTGGCTGTAGCCTATAAACTGGCCATTTATCCAAAGGTAGAAGCAAGAGTCTACTCCTTCAAAATTCAAATATTTACGCATTCCCGCATAGTCACTGCTAATTTCAAACTGTCTAACGTATGCTCCACAAGGATTCTCAGTGGGCACAAAGGGTGGATCATAAGGAAATGGATATTTTACGTTGGTATACTGATGCTTGTCATAGCCATGATTTTGCCATACCGCTGGTACAGGAATTTTCTCAAAATTTGAAATATCAAAATCAGACTCATAGAATTTCTCTGTAACATCATAAATGCTATTGAAATACTCAAAGTTCCACTTACCATTTAATAGCTGGAACTGTTTAGAAGATGTTCTATCTTCAGATAATATTTCTTCTTTTGTTGGGTATGGAATATAATAGGCTCTATTATCCATCGTACCAACGTGAAGTGTTTTAGGGTCCTCAAAGAACTTTTTTACTATCATTTTAAGTCACCGTATTCCTTTACTATTTATATTTTTATTGTTGTATTATAAGTGTAAATATTTTTCTAATTCATATCCTATATTAAATTATACATATTTTGTTTTACTAATGCCATTAATAAAACATTTTAAAACCTGCACAAAATTAAACTGTTGTTGTTAAACTATATACGTAGGTCATAAAATACATATATAATTAAATGAAATAAACTTTTGTTATTAAAGTTAATGTTCAATTAGTATTATGTGCATAATAACCATTTATTTTACATAGCAATTGATATTATTTTATAGTGGTGGCTTTTGCTGTTTTTCAATTTTAATATTCTGTTTTGAGGAGTATGAATTAAAACATGATAAATATTTCGGGATATATTACAGACGCGGATGAAGACATTGTAGACAAAAAACATTTTATTGCTATTAATAGCTGCGGATGTTATAAGCTAGTGAAGCTGTCACGTTTCCAAACTAACCGTCCAAATGGCAGATCGGACTTCCAGCTTTTATATATATCAAAAGGCACCGCTCACTTTAGTATATTGGGTGAAATGCATATTGTCCCAGAAGGCTCTCTGGTTATATATCGGCCTCATCAAGCCCAGAACTATATATACAACCTTTCTGAAAATCCCGAGATTTATTGGCTTCATTTTTCAGGCACCGATATCGGGAATTTTATCGACAATCTTGGTTTCAAAAATAGCCCTTGGTACAACATTGGCGTCAAGAGCGAATATATCACTATATTTGATAAAATAATAAGAGAACTGCAAGTCAAAAGAGAGCATTTCTTTGAACTGTCGAATTTATATGCTCTAGAACTTTTTTCATTAATGTCAAGATCTATGTCAGAAGGAGGCTTAGATATACATATAATAAATGAGCAAATACAAAATGTTATTGAGCTGATGCACAAGAATTCCCAAAGCAAGCAAAGTATACAGGAGTATGCAAAGCTCTGCAGCATTAGCACCTGCTGGTTTATACATTGCTTTAAAGCTTACACTGGTATGACCCCCCAGCAATATATTACAGATATTCGAGTAACCAAAGCCAAGGAGCTTTTATTATATTCCTCTTTCAACATTACTGAGATAGCATCAATTGTAGGTTATGACAATTCATTTTATTTTAGTAGAATATTTAAGAAAAACACCGCGTTATCCCCAAGAGAATATAAGAATAAGCGGTAGTTTTTCAATAGCCAAGCTACATATCTCCGAAGCACCTGAACCCAATTTGTGGATCACAAGAATCTTCTCCCGTGTACTCGGATAAAAACCCTGCTGCACATTTTCTTTTACATGAAATAGTGACGTTGATTTCTTCACCGGGAAAAATAGTGAAAAAGTTATTATCAGCTGTTATCCAGTATGCATCTGTAGCTTCATACGCACGAACATGTAGCGCAGCTGCCCAGCCTGTATTTTTCACAGAATAACTTAGTTTGATAGTATTGGTGGATCCCACGCTGCATTCGCACTTATTACCTTCCTCTAATGTTGTAATCTCAAGTTTTGCACCTTTGAGATTACGTGCAGAGCTATACATCAATTCACTTCTTGTTGAGAAAGCATACATATTTTCTGGTCTTAAGACTCCATCAACTATTGTTCTAAGTCTGACAAAGAATAGCTCCTGATAGCTTTTTGTCACTTCAAAGCTTATATTACCCAGGTCTACTAATTCATGTTCTCTTGCCCCAGTGTCAAATTTCTTCTCTAGTAAAAGTTCTCCATTTATACTGTATACTAGTACAGCTACAGAGGCTTTAGATAAAACTGAGTTGCATGCTAGATATACTCCTGCCTCAAAAGTGTCGCCAATTCCGTAATCAAGTTTTTTGTAATCGAGTGAAGCTGCTACAGGTTCATAGGCATTTTTTACCCAGTAGTATGCCATTTTAGCCTCTCCATAATAGTCCATTACACACGTACAAGACGTATTCGGCCATGGTTCATTAAACTGCCATATAATACTTCCACTGTTATTGAATTGCCTCCTGCGGTTGGCCTCAACTATAAATCTTAAGCCCTCTGCCTGAATCCACTGGCTGCAGTCAGAAAATTCAGATATGCCCAAAATTTCGCCAAAAAAGTTCCTGTCTCGTTCGAGTGTATCCCACCATTCACCATGGTGGCGCCACACAAGGCTTTCCATCATTGATACAGGCTTTAAATACTGCTCACTTAAAAACTTGCTCAGACTTTTTACACAGCTGACTCCATCTACACCAAACTCACTGTGAAAGAGGCTGTCTGATCCACTATAAAGCTTATAATGCTCAGGATTACCCTGATATGTCCACTGCCCATGTACATCATGACTAACGCCCTTATCTTTAGTGATAAACTCTGAAGGTCCTGATGCTGAAGTCGGTAAAAACAGTCTCTGCGAGTCCATTTTTCCAACTAATTCTTTCAACATTGCAATATTTTCATCCTCATAGTTTGAAGGCTTATCCCATTCACTCATAAGCTCGTTACCGCCACTCCACACTGTGAGTGATACATGATTGCGCTTTTCCTTGAGAGCGGTTTTTGCAGTTTTCTTTAACAGTTCAAGAAATTCAGGCCTCTTAGAAGGGATATTGTCAATTCCTGAGCTTGACTGAATAAATTCCTGCCATATGAGAATGCCATTTTTGTCGCATAGTTCATAAAAGATTTCCTTTTCAATTATACCCCCACCCCATACACGTACAAGGTTGGCATTTGTATGTTTCATCGCCTCAATTATTTGTTCGTAATGACCCTCGTTTACATTACCGTACATATGATCAAGAGGAACCATATTAAAGCCCCTTACGTATATTTTCTCTCCGTTAATTACGAAAGTATATGGTAGAGAATCTTCAGGGCTTTTGTCATTCCTTGAATATTCAAGCTTTCTGATACCTGTCTTGTAATTTTGTGAATCTAATACATCGTCATTGCCAATAAGTATTAGAT